>ERZ779629.542-NODE-542-length-14893-cov-8.808937_pt1 | contig 14893 bp, 7 predicted proteins | sample MGYA00514192_ERZ779629 | MGnify/ENA primary metagenome ERZ779629 (study PRJEB29562, sample SAMEA4376709) | mouse gut metagenome | isolation source: Cecum | study: EMG produced TPA metagenomics assembly of the A DSS colitis mouse model was used to assess the... | reverse complement strand
GGTGGGGCTGGAGCAGATCTCCTCCTTTGTGCTCTACTCCCGGAAGTTCTCCGGCCCCATCAACGAGATCTCCAACATCGTCAACGAGATCTTCTCCGCCCTGGCCGCCTCCGAGCGGGTGTTCCGCCTGCTGGACGAGGAGGAGGAGGTCAAGGACGTGTACGGCGCCGCCCAGCTGGAAAACTGCCGGGGCCATGTCCAGGCCGAGGGCGTCAGCTTCGGCTACGTCCCGGGGCGCACCGTGCTCCACAGCCTGAGCTTCGACGCCCAGCCGGGCCAGACCGTGGCCATCGTGGGCCCCACCGGGGCGGGCAAGACCACCATCATCAGCCTGCTCATGCGCTTTTACGACCCCCAGGAGGGCTTCATCTACGTGGACGGCGCCCAAAGCCGGGCCTACGCCATGGACAGCCTGCGCCGGGGGTACGCCATGGTCCTTCAGGACACCTGGGTGTTCCGGGGCACCATCTTCGAAAACATCGCCTACGGCAAGCAGGGCGCCACCATGGACGAGGTGGTCCGCGCCGCCAAGGCCGCCCGCATCCACAATTACATCATGCGCCTGCCCCAGGGCTACCACACCGTCATCACCGAGGACGGCGGCAATATCTCCAAGGGGCAGAAGCAGCTGCTCACCATCGCCCGGGCCATGCTGTACGACACCAATATGCTCATTCTGGACGAGGCCACCTCCAACGTGGACACCAACACCGAGCGGCAGGTGCAGAAGGCCATCCGCTCCCTCATGGCGGGCAAGACCTGCTTTGTCATCGCCCACCGGCTGTCCACCATCCAGAACGCCGACCACATCCTGGTGGTGGACCACGGCGACGTGGTGGAGCAGGGCGCCCACCGGCAGCTCATGGACCAAAAGGGGTTTTACTATCAGCTGTACGCCAGCCAGTTCGGATAAGCCGCGGGCCGGGGGAATTCCCCGGCCCGTCATTTTTTCCCTTTTTGTGGTTGACAGTTGTAATCCAATGTGGTATAGTTGGCTTACAGTAGTCAACCAACTAATGAGAACAGGAGGAACGGATATGGAAGAAAAACGCGGACCCCTCTCCCCCAGCGAGTGGCGGGTGATGGAATGCCTCTGGACGGGGCCCAAAACCCTGATGGAGCTGGTTCGGGAGCTGAAGGACAGCGCGGGCTGGGCCAAGAGCACCGTCACCACCATGGTGCGCCGCATGGAGGAAAAGGGGCTGATCGGCTATGAAACGGCGGGGCGGGCCAAGGTGTTCCGGGCGCTGCTGGCCCGGGAAGACGCCGCCGCCGCCGAGACCGACTCCCTGCTGGAGCGGGCCTTTCACGGCAGCGTGGGGCTGCTGGTCAGCTCGCTGGTGGAGCGCAGCTCGCTGACCGAGGCGGATATCGAGGCGCTCTACGACATTTTAGACCGGGCGTAAGGAGGCGGGACCATGCGCGCTGTTTTCATCACGTCGTCCCTTTTGATCTGCCTCCTCGCCGCCCTGCGGCCCCTGCTGCGGGGGCGGATCGACCCCCGGGTCCAGTACGCGCTGTGGCTCACCATCGCCCTGCGGCTGCTGATCCCGGTGAATCTGTTCACCAGCGCCTACGGCGCCCTGGCCCTGCTGGACAAGGCCCAGCGCCCCGCCCAGGCAGTCCAGGCCATCGGACAAACCCATGTGCCCGTCCCGGGGCTGTCCTATGACGACGCCTACGTCCTGGCCCTGCGGGAGTACCAGCAGGATTCCTCCGCCGCCACCAGCTTCACCGACCTGGAACGGGTGGAGTCCCGGGCCAGGGAGCTGATGGAGCGCACCCCCACCCTGTCCGAGCTGGTGGCCAGGTACGCCCGTCCCGTGTGGCTGGGGGGCATGGCGGCCATGGCCGGGTGGTTTTTGCTGGCAAACCTGAGCCTGCGGCGCAGGCTGAAACGCGCCCGGCGGCTGGACGGGGCGGACTGCCCCCTGCCGGTGTACGTGTCGGACGCGCTGCCCTCCCCCTGCCTGTGCGGGACGCTCCGGCCCAGAATTTACGTCACCCCCGCCGCCCTGGACTCCCCGGACCGGCTGCGCCACGTGCTGGCCCACGAGCTCGCCCACCACCGCCACCGGGACCACTGGTGGGCCCTTCTGCGGTGCGCCTGCCTGTGCCTGTACTGGTTCGACCCGCTGGTGTGGTGGGCGGCGGCGCTGTCCCGGCAGGACTGCGAGCTGGCCTGCGACGCCGGGGCCATCCGCGCCCTGGGGGAGGACGAACGCATCCCCTACGGCCGCACCCTGGTGGGCATGATCGCCGCGGGGCGCACCTCCCTTTTGCAGACCGCCACCACCATGACCGGCGGCAGACGCCGGGTGCGGCAGCGGATCAAGCTGATCGCCCGCAGGCCCAAAACGGTGCTCGCCGTGGCGCTGGCCGTAGCGCTGGTGCTGGCGCTGGCGGTGGGGTGCGCCTTCTCCGGCGCGCCGGAGGAGCCAAAGACCCTGGATAACCTCCAGGAACGGCTGCTGGACGTGCCGGAGGAGCTGCGCTCCTCGGTGAAGGCCAGCGCGTCGGAGACCAAGGGAGCGATCAACGACATCGCCCTGGTCAGCTACTGGCTTGATGTCCCGGCGGAGTGGACGGAGGAGTTCCAGCCCTGGCTGTTGAGCGTATACAAACTGGAGGCGCTGGCGCTCGACCAAACCGCCGGAAGCTCCGTCATGGGCCATGAGCCCCAGCCCTTTGCCACGGACGGCAGCTACTATTATGCGCTGAGATGGAGCGTCGCCATAGAATACGGCCCTGAGGACAAGGAGCTGTTCAACGCCGCCTTCGAGGCCGTCCGGGACTTCGCCATGCAGACGGGGCTGGAGACCGAGGGGGTGGAGGCCTACTCCCCGCCCGGCCGGCTGTCTGCGGACACCCTGCAAACCCGCCTGCTGGACGTGCCGGAGGATTTGCAGGCGGATGTGGCGGCCCTCTCAGGAAGCGAACCCACAGCCACCCTAAACAATGACTTCACGGCCCTGGCGCAATACTGGATGAATCGACCCTGGGCCGACTATGACGAGATTGGGATGGGCTGGCTGCTGACGCTCTACCAGTGGGATCAGGAGCAGTTTGAGCGGCTTTACCCCGATCATGAGGCCACTGGGGGAGTGAATTGTTTTGCCAAAGACGATAACTTCTACTATGTCCTCTTCAGGGCCACTGACGCACGCGCTCCCATGAGCGAGACCGGGTATATGGACGCCTTCAACGCTATCCGGGCCTACGCCGTGGAGCAGGTGCTGTCCACCGACGGCGTGGAGCCCTACGCCCCCAGCCAGCCAGCGGACGCCCAGCAGGCCCGGCTGGCGGACCTGCCGGAGGAGTGGCGGGACAAGGTGAGCGTCTCCCACGCCCTGGGCGGTGAGGTGGGCTGTCTGGCCTCCTACGTGCTGAGCGATTCCAAATGGGCGGATCAACAGGGCGGCTGGCTGCTGGACCTGTACCGAATGGACGAGGCCGGGATTCAGGAAAGGCTGAACCAGGAGGGGTTGTGGCCCGCCGTGGACATCTTCGCCCGGAGCGGCGACCAGTATTATGCCCTGATCTGGCCCGGCGACGGGCGGTATCAGAACAGCAATGAGTTTTGGGACGCCGTCAACGCCATGAAGGACCATGTGAAGGCCACGGTTCTGGCCGCCGGGGGGGCGGAGCCCTTCGACCCCTACGCCGCCCCGCCCTATTTCTTCTCCAGCACTCCGGCGCCCTCGCTCCCCCAGGAGGCCGTCCAGGCGGTGGTGGACCGCCTGCTGGCCGCGCCACGCCTGGAGCTCTCCCTGGCCCCCGCGGGGACCAGCCGGGTCTACGCCTATTCCGTTGACAACCATCCCCAGTCCAGCCCGCCCGCCACCCAGTACCTCGCGAAAATGGCCGGCGATTTCACCTGGGAGGATGCGCCCTACTCCACCTCGGAGGGGGCCAGCACCCTGCGCTTGGAGGCCTCGGACGGCTCCGCCTCCCTGTTTCTGTCGGAAGGGTCCTATCTGGTGCTGGACGGGGACGGAAACTGCTGGAAAGCCACCTACAGGAGCGACAGCTACCTGTTCCCCGGCGGCGGCAGCGTCACCCCCTACGACTATCTGCGCAGGCACGTGTTCGACGTGGCGGAGCTGGACTCCCTGCGTTCCACCGCCGTCCCCGACCGGGGGCAGAGCCACGAGGATGTGGTGCGGGAGTGGATCGAGGGCTACGAGGGAGCCATGACCAAAACCGCCCCCGGCAGCCAGTTCGCCTGCACCTATGCGCGGCCCGGGAAGGTCACGGCGGACGTCCACGCCCGATTGACGGCGGGCGCGCTGGAGGAGTTCGTCTCGTCCAGAGTCGAAAACGGCCTGACGGCGGCGGACTACGGCAAAACGTGGTTTACCTTCGGCTACGAGCTGGTGTTCGTCCCCGCGGGCCCGAGCGACGACGGCTGGGCCTGGGCGGGCAACACCGACGACTACCAGGGGGACGGCGCCCCGGAGGGGGCGCTGACCTGGAGCCGGGTGGGCTATATGTATCTCATCGACGGCAATTGGGTGTGCGAAAACACCGGCACCGGCTGGTGAGACAGACAAACGCGGCCCCTCCCATGCGGGAGAGGCCGCGTTTGCTTTATTTAAAGGAAGCACAGCCCGACGCGGTACGCCAGCAGCGTGACCAGCCACGCCACCGCCACCTGGAACGCCGCCACAAAGGCCGTCCACCCCCAGCTGCCCGACTCCTTGTGGATGGTGGCCAGGGTGGCCGCGCAGGGGACGTAGAGCAGGCAGAACACCATCAGGCAGAAGGCGTTCAGCGGCCCGAAGCCGATGCCGGACAGCACCTGGGCAAACTGGGCCATCCCCGCGGGGGAGTTGGCGTTCACCACCCCGAAGAGCACCGCGCAGCTGGACACCACCACCTCCTTGGCGGATATGCCCGCGATGAGGGCCACCGCGATCTGCCAGAACCCCAGGCCGATGGGGGCGAAGAAGGGGACCAGCCACCGGCCGATGATGGCCCCGAAGCCGCCGGACATGTCCGCGGCGTACCCCTGGGGGCCGAAGTTCAGCAGCAGCCAGATGAGCAGCGTGGCCAGAAAGATGGTGGACCCCGCCTTGCCCAGGTAATCCTTCACCTTGTCCCAGACGTAGATGCCCACCGTGCGGGCGTCGGGCAGTTTGTACTCGGGCAGCTCGATGAGCAGGTAGTTCACCTCCCGCTTCCGGTCCAGCAGGTGCAGCGCCACCGACACCAGCATGGCCACCACAATGCCGATCAGGTACATGGAGTAGGCCGCCAGCATGGCGTACCCCCCGAAAAACATCTCGGAGAAGAGGATGTAGATGGTGAGCCGGGCGTTGCAGCTCATGAAGGGGGTGACCAGCATCACCTTATAGCGGTCCCGCCTGCTCTCCAGCGCCCGGGAGGCCATCAGCGCCGGCACCGTGCACCCAAAGCCCAGCAGCATGGGGATGAACGCCTTGCCGGACAGGCCCAGGCGGCTCATCACCCCCTCCATCACGTAGGCCACCCGGGCCATATAGCCGCTGTCCTCCAAAAAGGCCAGGGCCAGAAACAGGATGAAGATGTTGGGCAGGAAGGTGACGATGGTGCCCACCCCGCCGATCACCCCGTCGATCACCAGGGACTGGACGATGGGGGCCGCCCCTATGGCGTCCATCCCCCGCCCGGCCAGCAGGGAGAGGGCGTCGATGGTGTGCTCGAAATAGCCCTTGATCCAGTCGCCCACGGTGAAGGTGAGGAAGAACACCAGGGCCATGATGCCCAGAAAGATGGGGATGCCCCATACCCGGTGGGTGAGCGCGCCGTCCAGCCGCTCCGTCAGCTGGTCCTGGCGCTGCTTGTGGAGGAGCACCTCCTCCACAATCTCGTCGATGAAGGCGTATTTCTCGTTGATGATCCGGGATTCGTAGTCCTGCTCCGCCAGCCCCGGCAGGTCCAGGGGACAGCGCTCCCGCACCTCCCTGTCCCCCTCCAGCAGCTTCAGCGCGTGCCAGCGGGGGTTGGCCAGGCCGGGACAGCGCTCCTCCAGAAGGGGGATGATGCGGTCGATCTGGTCCTCGATCTCGTCGGAGTACACCATGGCGTACTCCTGGTGGTGGTCGTGGGCGTGGCTGCCCACGTGCCGGTGCTGGTGGACCAGGCTGTCCGGGCCGGCGTGGTCCCTGTGGTGGGCGGCGGCGTGGAGCAGCGAGTCCAGCCCCGTCCGCTTCCGGGCGGACACCGGAATCACCGGCACCCCCAGCATCTCGGGCAGGCGGTGCAGGTCGATCTCCATTCCCCGCTTCTCCACCACGTCCATCATGTTCAGCGCCACCACCACCGGCTTGCCCAGCTCCAGCAGCTGGAGGGTGAGGTACAGCCCCCGCTCCAGCACCGAGGCGTCCACCACGTTGATGATGACGTCCACCTCGTCGCTGAGGATGAACTGCCGGGAGACGATCTCCTCCATGGTGTAGGAGGTGAGGCTGTACGTCCCGGGCAGGTCCACCACCCGGATGTTCAGATCGTGCCGCCGGATGGCCCCCTCCACCTTCTCCACGGTGACGCCGGGCCAGTTGGCCACCTTCAGGTTGGCCCCCGTGTAGGCGTTGAACAGGGTGGTCTTGCCGCAGTTGGGGTTGCCGATGAACCCGATGGTCATATCCTCCCGCCTGCTCATAACGCCTCACCCAGCTCTCTCACCGTGATGTGCTTTGTGATCTGCCCGCCCAGGGCAAAGCGGCTGCCCCGCAGCTTGACAATCAAAATCCCGTCCCCCTTGCGGTTCACCACCGCCACCTGGGCCCGGCGGGTCATGCCCAGCGCCTCCAGCCGCCGCTGGATCTGAAAGGGCAGCTCGATGCGTTCCACCACGCAGCGCCGGCCCACTTGAATCTCCTTCAGAAGCATTCTTCCGGCCTCCTTTTTCCAGTTGACGGCCATAGTTTACCATGGCTAACTCAGCTTGTCAATAGGGTATCCGGCAAAAAAACGCCGCGCCGGCCCCTCCAACTTTGGCGGGGCCGTCACCCCGTCCGTCGGTTTTGTCCTGGATTTTTCCCCCGCGCGCTGGTATAATCGGGTCAGAAGCTGTATCAATAGCCGAAGCATTCAGAATTGCGAGCCAAAACCGCCGCCAGCGAGGCAAAAAAACGCAGGAATACTTGGCGTATTGCAAGATTTTTTAACGCGGCCGGAGGTGGTTTTGGCCGCAAGGATGGATGCTGAGGGCTATTGGTACAGCTTCTCAGCTCTAAAGGAGGAACGCGCTATGGTACATCTGCTTCTGGCCGTCATCTACCTGTCCTTCATCAGCCTGGGCCTGCCCGACTCCCTGCTGGGCTCCGCCTGGCCGGTGATGCACGCCTCGCTGGGGGTGCCCTCGTCCTGGGCGGGGGCGGTCTCCATCATCATCTCCCTGGGCACGGTGGTGTCCAGCCTGCAAAGCGACCGGCTCACCAAAAAGCTGGGAACCGGGCGGGTCACCGCCATCAGCGTGGGCATGACCGCCGCCGCCCTGTTCGGGTTTTCCACCAGCGGATCGTTCTGGGGGCTGTGCCTGTGGGCCGTCCCCTACGGGCTGGGGGCGGGCAGCGTGGACGCGGCCCTCAACAACTACGTGGCCCTGCACTACGCCAGCCGCCATATGAGCTGGCTGCACTGCATGTGGGGGCTGGGAGCGGCCGTGGGGCCTTACGTCATGGGGCTGGCCCTGTCCGCCGGGTCCGGCTGGCGCATGGGCTACCGGTATATCTCCCTGCTTCAGATCGGGCTCACCGTCGTCCTGGCGGCCGCCCTGCCCCTGTGGCGGACCCATAGGGGCGGCGGGGACCAGGGCGTGGAGCAGAACGCCGCGCCCCTCACCCTGGCCCAGATCTTCCGCATACCCGGGGCCCGGGAGGTCATGACCGCATTCTTCTGCTACTGCGCCCTGGAGCAGACCGCCATTTTGTGGGCCAGCAGCTACCTGCACCTCCACCGCGGCGTCCCGGCGGAGACGGCGGCGGGCTATGCGGGGCTGTTTTTCATCGGCATCACCGCCGGGCGGGCGCTGAGCGGCTTCCTCACCATAAAATTCAGCGACCCCCAGATGATCCGGCTGGGCCAGGGGCTCATCGCCCTGGGGGCGGCGACGCTGCTGCTGCCGCTGCACACCTGCGCCGCCCTGGCGGGGCTGGTGCTGGTGGGGCTGGGGTGCGCGCCCATCTACCCCTGCGTCATCCACTCCACCCCCGACCACTTCGGGGCGGATAAATCCCAGGCCGTCATCGGCGTGCAGATGGCCAGCGCCTATCTGGGCACCTGCCTCATGCCCCCGCTGTTCGGGCTGATCTGCGACTACATCAGCCCCGCCCTCTTCCCCGTCTACCTGCTGGCCATCCTGGCCGTCATGACCGCCGCCCACGAGGCGCTGCTGCGCCGCACCCGGCGCTGACAGCCGCAAAAAACGGCCCCCGGGACGCGATGCGCTCACGTCCCGGGGGCCGTTGGATTTGTTTCAGCCCAGCTTTTCAAAAATCTCGTCGATCTTCTTCTTGATGTCCGCCGGCTTTAAGTACTTGAGCAGATAGCCCGCCGGCTTGAGGGAGAGCAGCTTGCGCACCACGTCCGGGTCCCCCCGGCCGGTGAGGAAGATCACCGGGATGTCGGCAAAGGCCTGCTCCGAGCGGAGCATCTCCAGGGTCTGGCGGCCGTCGCACACCGGCATCTCGTAGTCCAGCAGCACCAGGTCCGGCCGGTCCAGGGTGATGGTGCGGATGGCGGCCACCCCCGACTCGGCCATGGACACCTCATAGTCCTCCTCCAGCAGGTTCTTCATGGCCTGCCGGACGGTCATGGAGTCGTCCACCACCAGCACCTTGCGCTTTCCGGACGCCTGCTCCCGCCGGGCCAGATACTCCTGCACCTCGGTGAGGGCATTTTCCGCCTGAATGGGGGTGCCCACGCCGCTCTCCAGCAGGTGGGGGGCGATGACGCAGTAGGCGAAGTATCCCGCGCCGCTGGTGTTGAACAGCAGGCTCACCTGGGGCTTCTCCCGCTCGAATACCTTTTGGAACTGCTCGTAGGACAGCAGGTTCTCCTCCCGCAGCTCCTGGCCGCCGAAGGCGGGCACCAGCTCCCTCACCCGGCCCACGAACTGCCGCGCCGTATACCGGGCGGCGTTGACCAGCATGGTGTCCAGCTTGTTGGTCTGAAGGCCCATCACCTTGCCCACGGTGTTAATCAGCAGCTTCTCCTCAAAGACCATGATGACTTCCTGCCGCTTCTCGTCCCCCTTGGCGCCGTAGGCCAGGCGGTAGTACACGCCCTTGCCGAACTTCTCGCCGCCGTAGGCGCTGCTGATGGCCTGGGACTCCAGCTGGAACATGTCGAACACCAGCTGGACAATCACCTTTTTCAGCGCCTCCAGGTCCTCCTCGGGCAGCAGGTCCTTCCACTGGCTCAGCCGGCCGCCGGCGATGGCCTGGTCCTCCGTCAGGGTGTGGCCGATGAGCCAGCCCGCGCACACGCCCAGAAAATGATTCACCGAGTCGGGGGCGTAGTCCGTCTCCTCCAGCTCCCGCTCCAGCACCGGCAGGGTGTTTTCCCGGAACTCCTTGTGGATGTGCCGGTGGGTCTCCAGCCCCTTGTAGCCGATGGACTCCATGTACGCCTCTTCGTCCTGAAAATGCTTCATGGTGTGGCTTTTGAAGTACTTCACGCCCTCCTGGCAGGCCCACTGGCTCTTCTCCTCGCCGTAGGCGAACAGCCGGTTGATGATCTTGAACAGCCGCTGGTGCTCCTTGTCGATGGACTCCACACCGATGTTAAAGCTGTCCTGCCATACCAATTGGTCCTCCATAACAAATCCTCCCTTGATACAGTCAAGCGCATTCTGGCTTCGGTCACTGCCGTGACGGGCCCTTAACCGCAGGGAATTGCGCGTTAGGTACATTGTAGCACAGTCCGCCGCCCGCGTCTACTCCAAAAGCGGCAAAACGCCGGGCGCACTCCCCGTCCCCCTTCCGGCCTTGACAAACGCACTACGGTAGTATAGAATTGGAATATGCCAGTATTTCGTCCCTAAAAATCCGGGCGGAGTGCTGTAAACTGAACAAGAAAAGGTGAGGAAGATGAAGCACGTGTCCTGGAAAAAGGTCGTTTCCCTGCTGACCGCACTGGTACTGTGTCTGTCCTTGGCCGCCATCCCGGCATTCGCCGTGGAGCCTACGGCAGACACGCCCTTCGTCAACGTCTCTGACGACGGCGGCGAAAACGTCATTATTCTGACCCAGCCCCGCGCCTTCAAGGCGGCTGTCCCCGTGGACATGACCGAGGCCGAGGCCAAAGCCGCGGCCGACAAGGTGGTCTGGTCCCTGAACTACGACAAGACCGCCGGCTACCTGGACCCCAAGCAGTTCCCCAACCACACCGACGGCGGCGCGCTGGACACCTGGCAGGCCCAGAACGGCGAGGCGCTGTTCTCCGCCCCCGTCACCGGCGTGGAGACCGTGGGCGGCAAGGTGTGCCTCACCGTCTCCTTTGAGAGCAAGGGGTACTTCTACAACTACGACGGCACCCCCGACTACAGCGCTCCCCACTCCAACGGCGGGTCCTATCTGGACGTGTGCGGCTACTACAAGCTCACCCCCGCCCTGGAGGGCAAGGCCCTGGGCTCCATCCAGGTGAAGATCACCCCCTATGACGAGTTCCACACCATGAAAGAGGTCTACGCCGCCATCGACGAGCTGGTGAAGTACGGCGAGGAGAACACCGACCTGTACGTGCAGAGATTCTCCATGGGCAAGAGCCAGGGCGACAACGGCCTGGCCAGCCTGGATATGCCCTACCTCATCATCGCCAAGAGCCAGGCCGCCGTGGACAAGTGGAAGTCCATCAAGGCCGAGGCGGAGAGCGACCCCACCGCCCTCATCAAGAAGATTGAGGACGGCTCCCTGGGCAGTTATCAGGTCCCCATCCTCTATTCCAACGTCCACGCCAACGAGGTATCCTCCATCGACGGCATTCTGAAGTTCGCCCGGATGCTGCTGGAGACCGCCGCCAGCGAGAGCGGCGAGATCGACTACAATAAGCTCACCGGCTTCACCGAGGAAGGCAAGGCCGAGCTGGCCCGGGAGATGGGCCCCAAGGGCGAGGCCGGCAGCGTGGCCGTCCCCGACCTGGTGAAGGACACCGCCACCTACCTGGGCTACCTCCACGTGGATAACATCCAGGAGAACGCCTGGGGCGCCTCCTTCCGCTCCGACGTGGTGGACCTGGATAAGTACTACACCCAGGAGACCGTCACCGTGAATGTGGACGAGCTGCTGGACGACGTGTTCTTCCTCATCGTCCCCGAGGAGAACGTGGAGGGCCGCACCTATGTGACCCGTACCTCCTCCGGCGGCTTCGACCTGAACCGCGACAACTCCTTCCAGACCCAGGCCGAGACCCAGAACATGACCAAGCTCATCGCTGACTGGAACCCCATCAGCTTCACCGAGTTCCACGGCCGGGTGGAAGCGTTCCAGTGCGAGCCCTGCGATCCCCCCCACGAGCCCAACTTTGAGTACGACCTGCTGGCCGAGCACCTGGTGACCGGCGGCGAGGCCTTCGGCATTGCCGCCGTGGCCAACAACGACGGCTATAACAGCTACGTCATCCCCCAGCGCGACTACCTGAGCTACAACGGCAATAAGACCGCCGACGGCCAGGATCAGACCCAGTGGTTCGATCCCTGGGACGACATGTCCACCAGCTACACCCCCCAGTACGCCATGCTCCACGGCACCGTGTCCTATACGGTGGAGCAGCCCGCGTATAACGACCACACCGCCACCGCCGTCGCCTACGGCGCGCTGGGCCAGTCCAACTACATCGCGGAAAATAAGGATTCCTACCTGCTGGCTCAGACCAAGATCTTCGAGCGCGGCGTCACCAACGCCAACTCCAACGACTTCGACCTGGTGGGCCAGTGGTTCTGCGACCAGTACGACGTGGAGGGCGCCGAGGCCGAGCTGTTCCGTCCCGTGTACGACGGCAAGGACCAGAACGGCAATTTCTACCCCGAGTGCTACATCATCCCCCTGGACGGCGCCCACCAGAAGAATCTGGACGCCGCCGACCAGATGATCAGCTACCTCACCCGCAACGGCGTGAAGGTGATGTTTGCCGACAAGGCCTTCACCTACGGCGGCGTGAGCTATCCCGCTGGCACCGCCGTGGTGTCCATGTACCAGGCTAAGCGCAGCGTGGCCAACGGCGTGCTGTATGACGGCACCGTCATCACCGGCTGGCCCGTGCTCTACTCCGAGGGCATCACCGCCTTCAACAAGACCCGCGGCTTCGACATGGCTACCTGCGCCGAGCCCGCCGCCTACAAGACCATCGCCGCCGCCTGCTCCGAGAAGAGCGAGTGGACCGTGGCCTCCGACAAGGTGGACACCGACCAGGTCATCCTGAAGAACACCTCCGAGGACGCCATCGCCGCCGTCAACCAGCTGCTCAAGGCCGGCAAGGACGTGTCCCTCATCACCAGCGGCGACTATACCGGCAGCTTCCTGCTGTCCCAGGAGGACTACGCCCAGGTGGCCGGCAAGCTCCTGCTCACCGCCGCCCCCGTGGAGGGCGAAGCCCCTGCCGTCCGCCAGCTGAACAAGGCCCCCGTCATCTACATCGCGGGCAAGCCCAGCGACAACACCTCCGGCTTCGTCAAGTCCACTCTGGTGTCCGGCTCCTATGCCTATAACTATGACCGGCAGTCCATGCGCATCATGGGCTTTGAGACCACCGACGATCCCACCAAGGCCGACCTCATCATCGGCGCCGCCGCCCTGGACGACGCCGCTCTGGCCGCCGTCAAGGCCGGCACCCCCTACATCGGCTACGGCTCCACCGCCGTCCGCTCCGCCGCCAAGCTCTTTGACGAGGATGCTCTGGTGCGCAGCACCGCCAGCGGCAACGCCATGGACGCGCTGGGCTACGTCACCTATCCCTCCAAGAGCCTCATCACCGCCAGCTATGTGGCTGAGGACGACTACATCATGTACGGCTACGGCGCGGGCTACTTCACCGCCATCCCCGACGGCGCCCAGGTGCTGGTGCGCATGGACGGCTCCAAGGAGCTGCTGGAGGGCTTCCTCCCCGCCGGCGACGGCCTAGAGGCCTTCAAGGACAACTCCATCCAGGCCTTCTCCTACCGGGAGAACGGCATGAACGTGGTGCTCTTCGCCAACACCCTGACCAACAAGGTCCATCAGCGCGATGAGTTCACCTTCGTGGCCAACGCCGCCTTCTGCGCCGTGAGCCACGACTTCAAGGATGTGCGCTACAACGCCTGGTATGCGGCCAACGTGGACGCCGTGGTCAACGCCGGCCTCATGGGCGGCACCGCTTCCGACGCCTTTGATCCCAACGGCGCCGTCTCCCGTGAGATGGTGGCCACCACCCTGTACCGCATCGCCGGCTCCCCCAAGGTGGAGGGCGACGACCTGGACGCCTTCACCGACGCCGCCGACATCCACAGCTGGGCCAAGGACGCCATGCTGTGGGCCGTCCAGGAGAAGGTGCTGGAGGGCGGCAACGGTGCCCTGCGGCCTCGTGACACCGCCACCCGTCAGGAGCTGGCCGCCATCTTCTACCGCAACGCCGGCTCCAACAAGGCCGAGGGCGACAATCTGAAGAACTTCACCGACGCCAACACGATTGCCGACTGGGCCAAGGACGCCGCCAACTGGTGCGCCGCCAACAACATCATCAAGGGCACCAACGCCGACGGCACCACCTTCTCCCCCAAGGACACCGCCATCCGGGCCGAGCTGGCCACCATGCTGCTGCGGGTCCAGAACGCGAAGTAATCCCCCTTTCCACCGTGTAATATGCGGCAGCGCCGCCCCGCCGGTTTGGCGGGGCGGCGCTTTTTGTCCCGGGGCCGGAGCTTCCCCGGAAAAAGTGGCCCGGGGGGCTTGCGCCCGGCAAAAAACAGTGGTACATTATTTCACAGGAGGCCCCCGCGGTCCCAAACCAACGAGGAGGCGTGATCCCCCATGAAAGAACAAAACGTGCCCTCCGCCCCAGGCACCAGTCCCTGCCCGTGCTATGTCAACCGGGAGCTGTCCTGGCTCCAGTTCAACCGCCGGGTGCTGGAGGAGGCGGAGGACCCCGCCAACCCCCTGTGCGAGCGGCTTAATTTCGCCTCCATCTTCCAGAGCAATCTGGACGAGTTCTATATGGTCCGGGTGGGGATGCTGATGGACACCCTCCACCTGGACGCCGTGGACGACAAAACCGGCCTGACCAGCGCCCAGCAGACCGCCGCCGTGCTGGATCAGACCCGGGCCTATCTGGCGGACCGGGACCGCGTATGCCAGGAGCTGCTGCGGGAGCTGGCGGTCCAGGGGGTGGAGCTGTGCCGGTTCCACGCCCTCCAGGACAAGGCCCAGTCCTTTTTGGAAAAATATTTCACCTCCAGCGTGCTGCCCCTGCTCTCCCCCCAGATCATCGGGCGCAAGCAGCCCTTCCCCTTTTTGCGCAACAAGCAGATCTACGCCGTGGCCATCCTCAAGACCAAAAACGGCGGCGAGCGCATGGGCATCGTCCCCTGCGGAGAGGGCGTCCTGCGCCGCCTGGTCCCCCTGCCGGGGGAGGGGCAGCGGTTCATTCTGGTGGAGGAGCTCATCGCCAGCTTCCTGCCCAAAATCTTCGCCCACTACAAGGTGGAGGGCACCGTGCTCATCCGGCTGGTGCGCAGCGCCGATATCCACATGGACGACGCCTCGTCGGAGATGAGCGGGCTGCTGGCCGACGAGTACCGCAGGAGCATGGAGAAGATGATCCGCCGCCGCAAGCGCCTGCGCCCGGTGAAGCTGGACTATCAGGGCAAGCTCACCGACTCCGTGCGGGACAGCCTGTGCCGCTGCCTGGACCTGACCAAAAAGCACCTCTTCGCCAG
>ERZ779629.540-NODE-540-length-15004-cov-4.901131_pt1 | contig 15004 bp, 14 predicted proteins | sample MGYA00514192_ERZ779629 | MGnify/ENA primary metagenome ERZ779629 (study PRJEB29562, sample SAMEA4376709) | mouse gut metagenome | isolation source: Cecum | study: EMG produced TPA metagenomics assembly of the A DSS colitis mouse model was used to assess the... | reverse complement strand
GGTGGACGACAATGATATGAACCTGATGGTGGTCAGCAAGCTGCTGGCGGAGACAAAGATTCAGATTGATATGGCCTCCAGCGCCGCCGCCTGCCTGAAGCTGACGCAGAATCACCACTACGACTGTATTCTCATGGATCATATGATGCCGGAGATGGATGGAATCGAATGCCTTCACGCCCTGCGGGTACAGCCGGGCGGCCTGTGTCAGGACGTGCCCGTGGTCGCGCTCACAGCCAATGCGGGCAGCGATAACCAGCTGCTCTACCGGAAAGAGGGTTTCAGCGGCTATCTGGCCAAGCCGGTCAGCGGCGCGCTGCTGGAGGCAGCCGTGCTGAGTATTCTTCCCAAAGAGCTGGTGAACATCAGCGAAGAGGTGCAGCAGTCGGATATTGATAAGGATATTTTGATCTTTGAGCAGGTAAAAAGGCGCTCGATCCTGGTCACCACGGACAGCGTGTGCGACCTGCCGGAATCCCTCCGGAAGGAATTTGGCATTCCCGTTTGTCCCTACTATGTCTGTACCGATGGGGGCCGTTTCCTGGATGAACAGGAGCTGAAGACAGACGAGCTGCTGCTGCATATTACCAGCGGGGGAAGGGGATATTCCCAGCCGCCCGAGGTGGAGGACTATGAGAGATTCTTTGCCGGTAAGCTGACAGAGGCGCAGAATGTGATCCATATCGCGATGGCGCAGCATGTCAGCGAGGGATATCGGAACGCCCTTGAGGCGGCGAAGTCCTTTGAAAATGTCACCGTAATTGATTCTGGGCATCTCTCCAGCAGTATGGGGCTGTCGGTACTGTGTGCCGCCTATATGGCGGAGCATCACGCCACAAAGGAGGAGATTGTGGAGGCGGTGAAGCGGATGGAGCACTTTATTTCCTCCGCCTTTATCGTAAACAGCACCCATATGATGTGTCAGGCCGGGCGGATATCGAAAAAGGTGCAGGTCCTCTGCGATGCGCTGCTGCTGCATCCGGTCCTTGTGCTGCGGAAGAGTAAGATGGTGGTCGGTAGTATGGAGATGGGCGGTTTTTCCCATGCGGCGAAAAAGTACATCAGGAAGGCGCTCCAGGATACCAGAAATATTGACCGGCGCATTCTGTTCATCACATACTCCGGAATGGATGAGAAAAAGCTCCAATACATCCAGAATTTGGTGCAGCAGTACTGCCGGTTTGAGAGGATCTATCTGCAAAAGGCATCCTCCGCCATTGCGAGCAATTGCGGTCCGGGTTCGTTCGGGCTGCTGTTCATGAGAAGAGATGATGCCGCGGCTCCCTTTTTCCAGGCATCCAATCAGGATGGGGCGGCGTAGCCTGCCTGCCCCGCCGCAGTTCGGTTCCGGTAGGCGGCAGGCTGCGGACCACGATTTTTGACAGGCACAAGACAGCGGGGACAGGATAAAACCTGCCCCCGCTGTTTACTCCTCCAAGCCACGTTCATATACGCAGCATTAGACATAGGTATAGACCGGCGTGGAATGATACATTTTGGGTTCGTTATAATAGGTATGGTCCAGCGTGTAGCCGGAGATTTTCCCCTGTCGCATTGTCCTTTTGTATTGCTCCGGCAGCAATGAGCGCCGGTGTGCCAGAACGGTACCGGTTTTCAGACAGGGCAGGCAGTTTGGAGAATCTCTCGCTCATGGCCGTTTCCCTTAACGACCGGGCAGTTCACCGCTGGCAGGAGTGGGCTGGCTGTCCGCACCGCCGGTGCGAATAGCATGGAGATCCTCCACCAGCTGGCCAAAGCCGTACAGAGGATAGGTGGTAAAAGCTGCCACGGCCAAGCCTGCCAGCACCGCCAGCGGGAGGGCTTCCGGATTATAGAAGATCCTGGAAAGACCGAGAACGATGCTGCCCAGGACCTCCAGCACGAAGAGCACCACGGCCATGATCTTTAGCCGGTGGCCCACATTTCCGAACAGCGTATCAGTAAATTGCTGCATGCTGAACGCCTCCTCTCTTGAGAAATTTTTTATTTGTCAAACTCGGCAGCGGATTTCAGCTCGGCCATATCGTTTTCAAACCCCTCGTGGTTGGAGCGGTAGTTCATCAGGTTGCCGCTGGGGTCGGTGGCAAACTCAGCATAGGCCTGGAGCTTGGTAAAATATTTTTGAAGCGCGGCAATGCCGTCGTTGTGGTCGCTGCCGCAGGCGTCCTTCAGCGCTTTCAGGTCGGTTTTGAGAATTTCCATGTCATCTGCGAGGGCGTTGTAGTGCCCCTTATAGATCTCGACATAGATCCAGCTCTCGGCATCCGAAGAGGTATCCAGCGCCTGCTTGATAGAATAGGAGTGGCTGGACAGATCGCTGGCGCCCTCGGCCGCCAGCATGTCGGCCAGTACGGTCGCCACCTCCTCCGGGCCCACCTCCTGCCAAACCATAATGTTTACCGAAGAGACATAGTCCGCCTTCTCGGCCAGGTCCTCGATACGGTCCATCAGGGCGTCGAACTCCGTGTCGTAGTCAACCTTGGGCTTACCTGCGCCGCAGGCGGCCAGGGATAGGACCATGACCCCGGCCAGTATCAGGGCCCCAAACCGCTTCCATCTCATTGTGATATCCTCCTCCTCATTTCTGCGCCGGACCCCGGCCAAGCCGGGGTCCGGCATATTACAGCCCCACTCTAGCATTTTCTAGATAGAAAAACAATTATCTGGCTGCATAGGGCCTGGGATTTTTGGAGGAATTTGGGGACAAAAGGAGGCTCCTGCCGCCCCATGGTCAGGATAGCGTCTTTTCGTTCTCCCCGAAGAGCGCTTCATTGATCTCGCTGAGCTGGCGGTGGTGGATCAGTCCGTGGATGATGATGGCGTCCCGCCTCAGCCGGGGGTACAGTTGGGCATAGGCCGCCTGCTTGAGCACCTGCTGGGTCTCCTCCAGGGAGGCGCTCATCCCGATACACAGGGCCAGCAGCCGGTCTCGGGAGGGGTTGCGCCGCCCGGAGAATACCTGGTGGAGATACACCTCGCTCATGCCCGACCTGCGGGCAATCGCCGCCTTGGACAGCCCGCAGCATACACGCAGGTCCTCCAACAGATCCAGAGTGTCCCGCTCCAGGAAACAGGACTGGTTGTCGCTGAGATACGCTTTGAGATTGGGCTGCTCCATCAATTCCTGCTGGAGCTCGTCTGTGGTCTTGTCCGTCATGTTCGCGTCTCCTCTCTGCTCCTTTGGGGGGAAGGACTATTAGTACTTTACTAAAACGGCGCGAACAATACAATATGCCGGCTGCATAGGGCGGCATATTTTTTGCGCCGGCCTGGCGGGGAATCCGGCGGCCGCAGAGCCCGTTTGCATGAAAAATCCCTCTTGTTTTTCCCCCAAAAACCCGGTATACTGTACTTGCTAGACCGCCCTGCCGCCGGGCGTAAAAAAGGAGGAGATCCCTTTGGCAGTACTGAAGGAACCCTTTGGGACGACCCGGGACGGACGGGACGTCGAAAAATATATTCTGCGCTGCGGCGCCCTGGAGGCCGAGGTCCTCACCTACGGCGCCACCCTGCGGGCCCTGCGGGCCCCGGACCGGAACCTGGAGCCTGTGGACGTGGTGCTGGGCTTTGACGATCTGACGGGGTACGAGGAGAACACCTGCTACATCGGCGCCACCATCGGCCGCTACGCCAACCGCATCGACCATGCCAAGTGCCTCATCGATGGGCAGAGCCTCCACCTGGAGGCTAACGAGGGCGTCAGCCAGCTCCACGGCGGCCCTGCGGGATTTAACCGGCGGGTCTTCTCCGCCAAGCAGGCCGGAGAGAGCGCCGTTGCCTTCACCTGCCTCTCCCCCGGCGGCGAGGGCGGCTTCCCCGGAAATCTGGAGCTGCGGGTCACCTACGCCCTCACCGAGCGCACCCTCTCCCTCCACTACGTGGCCGTCTGCGACAGGACCACTTACTGCAACATTACCAACCACTCCTACTTCAACCTCAACGGCGGCGGCGACGCCACGCACCACCGCCTCTGGCTGGCCGCCAGCCGGTACACCCCTGTGGGGCTGGACTCCATCCCCATCGCCATGAGCCGCCCTGTGGCCGGCACCCCCTTTGACTTCACCGCCGAAAAGACCATCGCCCGGGATATCGGCGCCGACGACCAGCAGCTGCGCAACGTAGGCGGCTATGACCACAACTTCGTCCTGGACCCGGCCCAGGGCCTGCGCCGGGCCGCCCGCCTCATCGGGGAGCGCACCGGCATCGCCCTGGAGGCCTGGACCGACAAGCCCGGCCTCCAGCTCTACTCCGCCAACGGCCTGAGCGCCCCCCGGGGCAAGGGGGGCGTCCCCTACCGGCCCCGGCAGGCGGTGTGCCTGGAGACGCAGTTCTTCCCCGACAGCCCCAACCACCCGGAGTGGGGGGACATTCTCCTGCGGCCCGGCAGAAGGTACGATTATACCACCGAGTACCGCTTTGTCCATTTTTAACCAATAAATATTTCCCAAAAACGGGAACCTTCTCCCCCCAGACTGCGTCTATAGAGACAGTATACGGAACCGGAGGGGGATTTTCCCCAGGCTGGAAAGGAATGATGCAAAACCGATGCAGGTTTGAAACTTCTTTTTCACATTGGGTTGGTATGATTCCCCTGTAAGATGGTCCCACCGGGCGGAAGGCCCGGCCTGAGAAATGGAGGAAAGCCTTATGAAACAAAAAGCACGGAAAATTTTGTCCCTGCTGCTGGCCCTGGTCATGGTCTGCGGCATGATGTCCACCGCGTGGGCGGAGGGAGAGACGGGAACTATAACATGGGGTTCGGACGGAAAAGTCACTAATTGCACCCACGCTCCCGACAGTGGCTCCGTAACGACCGCAGCTACCTGCACCACTACCGGAGTAATGACGTACCACTGCACTGCCACCGGAGCTGGTACAGACGGCGAAAATGCAACCTGCGGCGCAACCGGTACCGCGACGATCCCCGTTCTTGGTCACGATTTTGCATCAACTTGGACTGCGGGCACAACCACTCACTATCATGCCTGCAACCGTTCCGGATGCACCGTTAAAGATGCTGAAGCCACCCACACCTATGCGAACGGCGTTTGCAGCGTCTGCGGCGCCAGGGATACCAGTGCCACCGTCACCCTGACGCCCAGCCCGGCCAATACCACGGCGGTGTCGCTGAACCAGTACGATAACCGCACCGGCCTCTACTACGCCAGCTTCTCTGTAACGCCCAGCGCCAACGCCGGGAGCCTGACCTATGCCTGGTATCTGGGGGCGGTGGGCAGCACCAGCCGGCCGCTGTCCAACACCAGCTCCTGCACCGTCTACTCCGACCAGGTGCTCGCCACCGGCACGAAGCTGACCTGCTATGCCTATGCTGCCGGCAGCAATACGCCTGTCGCGCAGGTGGAATGGACCATCTCCAACGCCTACACCACCCAGTTCTCTGTGGGCGCCACGGTTTATGACACCAACCCCGGCTACGCCCTGGGCGATGTGCCCGATGAGGGCAACACCGGCTCCATCGTGGACCAGATCAACAACTGGCTCTCCCGCAACGGCGGCAGCTACCGCAATGACGAGTATATCAAGGATGTCACCTTTACCTCCGGCGACTTTACCGGCAGTCAGCGCTCCAACGGCTACCTGACCGCCCGGGCGAACCGCGCCCTCTCTGAAAACGAGCTGGCCAGCGTCACCTTCATCCCCACCGCTACCCTGACCGGCAGCAACGCCAAGGCCACCGCGTCCTTTAACTTCACCCTGACCACCCAGAACAGCCGGGGCAGCGCCTACGGCAATACCTATTATGGCACCCTCACCTTCACCATTGTGGAGGGGGTTGCAGGCGCCGGCATCGTCCTGACCGCCCGCACCGGCGAGAACCTGACCCTCAGCAGCGGCACCTTCCAGGACTTCTGGGCTCAGAACTTCTCCAACGGCGTACTCAGCTATGTGGAATTCACCAGCGTCAGCGGCGGCAACCTCTACGCCGATTACATCGGCCCCCGGGGTAGCAACGGGGTTGGCTCTGCGAACCCGACCCCCTGCTACGGCAATCCCACCAACCGCCAGACCGCCCTGGACGGCCTGACCCTGGTCCCCAGCAGCAACCGCACCAGTACGGTTACCATCCGCTTCACCGCCCGGGGCAGCAGCCGGAACAGCAGCGGCGCCACCAGCTCCCGCAGCGGCACGATCACGGTGCTCTATATGAATTCCGCCGCCAACCTGACCTATGACGCCGGAACCAGCGGTACGGTCTCCCTCAATTCCGAGGACTTTACCAATGCCTACCGCACCGCCGTGGGCAACAGCGCGCCCAGCAATATGACCATCCGCTTCACCAGCCTGCCCGCCAACGGCACCCTGACCTACCGCGCCACCAACAACCGGACGGTGACCCTCACCAGCGCCAACATGGGCAGCTATGACTTCTCCACCCGCACCAGCGGCAGCAACCGCATCAACGATGTGACCTACACCGCCGGCCGCAATACCGGCACTGCCGATACCGCCGAGTTCATCTGCTACAGCGGCGGTACGCCCCGCTTCGTGGGCACCATCACCTTCAACGCCAAGCCTGCGGTGGTGGAGAACCTGTCCGTCCAGTTCAGCTGCACCAGCGCCTCCGGCATTCCCATCAACGCGGTCAACTTCTACAACAGCTCCACCGCCGTCTCCGGCAGCAGCTATATCGCCCTGGGCCTGCCCTCCAGCGGCAGCCTCTATCTCAACGGCGTGGCCCTCAACAACGGCGCCCGGCTGAGCTTTGTCTCCGGCAGCGGCTATCCCCTCTTCAGCAACGTCACCTACCAGCCCACCGCCAACACCCCCAACGGCACTGTGAGCTTCCCCTTCTACGCCTACAACGCCAACGGGGACGTGGTGGCCTCCGGCACGGTGCAGATCACGGTGAACCTGCCCGCGCCTGTCACGCCTCCCACAACCCCCACCAATCCGGTGAACCCCTCCGTTCCCAGCGCCAATCTGAAGGATGTCCCCGCCGGCAGCTGGTACGCCACCTATGTCAACGCCCTGGTGAGCGCCAAGGTAATCGGCGGCTACGCGGACGGCACCTTCCGTCCCGCCAGCAACGTGACCTACGGCGAGGCGCTGGCCCTCATCATGCGGGCTGTGGGGTATAACATCCAGCAGGGCAGCGGCTCCAACTGGGCCATGCCCTACCTGACCCAGGCCGCGGCCGATGGCCTGCTGCCCACCAACGCCGCCTACGGCCTCAACGACGCGGTGGACCGCTACACCATCGCCCAGATCACCGCCAAGGCCATGCGCCTCACCCCGGTGACCGGCGCCACCAGCAGCCCCTTCTCCGATACCAACGACCCCTATGTCCTGGCCCTCCACAATGCCGGGATCATTGGCGGCACCGGTTCCGGCTTCGAGGGGAACAAGACCCTGTCCCGCGCGGAGGTCTCCGCCATCATCTACCGGATCTATCAGAACAACGGCACGCAGCAGCCCAGCCAGCCCCAGCAGCCCAGTACCGGCGATGACGGCAGCCACGAGCCCGATCGGGACGCCCCCTGGGGTTATTGATCCCGGTGTGCGGACCTGAAGCAGTGATACTATACGGACCCCGGCGCGGCATCTGCCGCGCCGGGGTTTTTTTCGCAGCGGCCTAATTCCCCGTTTACATTTCTTCCCATCTGTGCTATCCTAGTAGTATCAGCTCCCAGGTCCAGCCGGGCCGGGGGCAATTGAACGAGGGAGGACATATCCATGGAAAAACCCGTATTAGTGGTCCTGGCCGCCGGGATGGGCAGCCGCTATGGCGGCCTCAAGCAGATGGACGCCGTGGGAGGCCACGGCCAGAGCATCATTGACTACTCGATCTACGATGCCAAGCGGGCCGGTTTTGAGACGGTGGTCTTCGTCATCAAGCGGGAGATGGAGGCGGACTTCCGGCAGGCGGTGGGCGACCGCATCAGCCGGGGCATGAACGTGCGCTACGCCTTCCAGGCCCTGGATGACCTGCCGGAGGGCTACCGCCTCCCGCCGGAGCGGAAGAAGCCCTGGGGCACTACCCACGCGGTGATGGCGGCCCGGGACGTGGTGGACGGCCCCTTCGCCGTCATCAATGCCGATGACTACTACGGTCCGGAGGCCTTCCGGAAGATCTTTGACTACCTTTCCGCCCACCCGGACCAGCCCGGCTGCTGCCAGTACGCCATGGTGGGCTACCGGCTGGGAAACACTGTGACAGAAAACGGCAGCGTGGCCCGGGGCATCTGCCAGGTCAGCGGCGAGGGCTTCCTGGAGGAGGTGGTGGAGCGCACCTGCATCGAGAAGGACGGGGCCAACGCCCGCTTCTCTACCGACGGCGGCGCCTCCTGGCAGCCTCTGGCCGGGGACACCTTGGTGTCCATGAACTTCTGGGGCTTCCAGCGCAGCTTCCTGGACGAGGCCGTGGCCCGCTTCCCCCACTACCTGGATCAGATCCTGGCGGAAAATCCGGAGAAGGGGGAGTTCTTCCTGCCCCTGCTGGTCAGTGAGATGATTGAGCGGGGCCGGGCCCAGGTTCAGGTCCTCTCCAGCGCCGACAAATGGTTCGGCGTCACCTACCGGGAGGACAAGCCCTCCGTGGTGGCCGCTCTGCGGGAGAAGACGGAGCAGGGCCTCTACCCGGAGAACCTCTGGGGCGTATAAGCCGGGGACTGGGGCGGCATGGAACGTACCGGTGCCCATAGGTGCACCCAATCACACGAGGAGGCGACCCCCGCATGATCTTTTACTTTTCCGCCACCGGCAACAGCCAATACGCCGCAGAGCGCATTGCCGAGGCTACCGACGACCATCTGGTCTCCCTGCGCCAGGCCCTGCGGGAGCGCCGTTACCGCTATGAGTTGGGCCGGGAGGAGCGCCTGGGCTTTGTGATCCCGGTGTATTTTCAGGGGCTGCCCAGCATTGTGCGCTTCTTCCTGGAAAAGCTGGTCCTCAGCGGCGCTAGAGAGCCCTACGTCTATCTGATTCTGACCTGCGGGTCGTGTACCGGGGACGCGGCGGGGCAGCTCGGCAAGCTGCTGCAAAAGAAGGGGCTGTCCCTCTCCGCCCAGTTTGCCATCCCCATGGTGGACAACTATATCCCCCTCTCCCGGATTCCAGACCGGGAGGAGCAGCTGCAGCTGCTGGACCGGGCGGAGGAGTACCTGGAGGAAGCCCGCCGGGCTGTCCGGGCCCGGGGAATTGGCGATTACAACCGCTTCCAGGGCCCCGCCCCTGCCCTCCAGACCGCCGCCGCCTACCAGGCTTACGCCTGCGGCCGCTCCACCCGGCCCTTCCTAGCAACCGATGCCTGCATCGGTTGCGGGCTGTGTCAGGAGATCTGCCCCTGCGGCGCCATCACACTTTCCGAAGGACGGCCCCAGTGGCGCAAGAGCCAGTGTGTGCGCTGTCTGGGCTGCCTCCACCGCTGCCCCACGGAGGCTATCCGCTGGAAGAAGCCGGGGGAGGCCCAGGGCCGCTATGTCAACCCCCACGTGACGTTATAAGACGAAAAAAATTACGGCTTCTGACGATGCAGGAACCATTTCCCTGCACAATACGAAAAAGCCGGAGGGCCGTCCAGGTTTCAAGACCGCCTGGGCGGCTTTTTCGGTATTTGTTGGAAAAAACACCCTGAGAGGAGAGAAAACCATGGCGTTTCATACCGTAGAGGAGGTGCTGGCGGCCATCGTGCCGGACCAGCGGGAGGAGTCGGCCCGGCAGGCGGCCCGGCGGCAGTGGGCCGCTGTGGCCAAGCCTCTGGGGAGCCTGGGACTGCTGGAGACGGCGCTGGAGGATATTGCCGCCCTGACGTTGGATGCCGCGATTACCCTGGACCGCCGCACCCTGCTGCTGCTTTGTGCGGACAACGGCGTGGTGGCGCAGGGCGTCACCCAGACGGACAGCGGCGTCACTGCCGTGGTGGCCCGCAGTGCCGCCGCAGGGCGCTCCTCAGTGTGCCGGATGGCCCGGGTGGCGGACTGCCAGGTGACGCCGGTGGACATGGGGGTTCTGGACCTGCCACCCACAGAGAATATCCTGGACCGCCGCATCGGCAACGGCACCGGCGACATCACCCAGGGCCCCGCCATGAGCCGGGAGCAGGTCCGGCGGGCCGTGCTGGCCGGTGTGGGGCTGGTGCGGGAACAGAAGGAACGGGGGGTAAGGCTGTTGGCCACCGGGGAGATGGGCATCGGCAACACCACCACCACCAGCGCCGTGGCCTGCGTTCTGCTGGACCGCCCCGCCAAGGATCTTACGGGCCGGGGAGCGGGGCTCTCCGACCAGGGCCTGCGCCGGAAGATCTGGGCGGTGGAGACTGCCATTGCAGCAAACCGCCCGGACCCCTTGGCCCCCCTGGATGTGATGGCCAAGGTGGGGGGCTTTGATCTGGCGGGGCTGTGCGGGGTGTTCCTGGGCGGCGCCGCTTACCGGGTGCCGGTGCTGATGGACGGCCTTATCAGCACGGTAGCCGCCCTGTGCGCCGTCCGGCTCTGCCCCGAGGCGAAAAAAGCCCTGCTGGCCAGCCATGTCTCCGCCGAACCCGCCGGGCAGCTGGTCCTGGACCAACTGGGGAAAAAGCCCCTCATCACCGCGGAGATGCGCCTGGGGGAGGGTACCGGCGCGGTGGCCGCCATCCCTCTGCTGGACATGGCCCTCGCCCTGTACCGGGACGGCACCACCTTCGACGGCTATGGGATGCAGGCCTATACGCCCCAGGGGTGAGGCATACATTCTTTCTTTTGAAAGAAAAAGAATCAAAAAGAACTTTGGCGGCGGCTTTGCCGCTGCCGCGAGCGGTCGTTGGGCGAAACCCAATGATGCGAGTTGTCCGCAAAGCTCCGCTTTGCTTCTGTTTTATTATGATTCGGGACATCTTCCGAGGGAAAACATAAGCGAAACGCAGTTTCGCGCAAAAAGTTTTTCTTCTTTGTGAACAAAGAAGAAAAGACTGTATATCTGAAAACTGGACGGTGATGGACATGTTTACCCTGGTCATCGGCGGCGCGGCCAGCGGGAAGAGTGAATACGCGGAGGCGCTGATTCTGGCGTCTCCAGCCCGGCCCCGGTATTATATCGCCACCATGGAGCCCATGGATGGGGAGTGCCGCGCCCGGATCGCCCGGCACCGGCGGCTGCGGGCGGAGAAGGGCTTTGAGACAGTAGAGCGCTATACGGACCTCTCCGGCCTGCACCTGGAGAGCCGGGGGGCTGTGCTGCTGGAGTGCCTGGGGAATCTGGCGGCCAACGAGCTCTACCGTCCGGCGGGGACGGAGGCGGGCGCCCTGGCGGCGGTAGCGGGGGGCGTGGAGGCCCTGCTGGACCAGTGCGAGGATCTGGTGGTGGTAAGCAACGAGGTCTTCTCCGGCGGCGACTGCTACGCCGGGGACACGGGGGCGTATCTCCGGCTGCTGGCAGGGGCCAACCGGGCGCTGGCCCGGCGGGCGGACCGGGTGTGTGAGGTGGCCTGCGGGCTGGCCCGGTACCACAAGGGGGCGGCGCTGTGATCGCGGTGGAGACGGTCCTGGTGGCCTTTGCCATGTTCTCCGCCCTGCCGGTTCCCCAGCCGGTGTGGAACGAGAAGAATATGCGCTTTGCCCTGTGCGCCTTCCCCCTGGTTGGGGTGGTCTGCGGGGCGCTCTGGTGGGGCTGGTGCGCCCTGTGCGCCCTCCTGCCGGTACCGGAGCTGCTGCGCGGGGCGCTGCTGTGCCTCCTCCCGGTGCTGATCACCGGCGGCATCCATCTGGACGGCTATGCCGACACCTGGGACGCCCTGGCCAGCCACGCCCCTCCCGAGAAAAAGCAGGAGATCCTGAAGGACCCCCGGTGCGGGGCTTTCGCCGTGATTCACCTGTGCATCTATTTCCTATTCTACCTGGCGCTCTGCGCCGCCCTGGAGCCCACCCGGGAGGCCCTGTGGTCCATGGGGCTGGCCTTTGTGCTGGCGCGGTCCCTCTCCGCTTTGGCGGTGTGCCGGTTCCCTCTGGCGAAGAACACCGGCCTGGCCCACACCTTCGCCACGGCGGCGGACCGGAAGACCGCCGGACGGGTGCTGCTGGCCCTCTGCGCCGGGGCGGGTGCAGGACTGATTGTGGCGGGCGGCATTGCGGGGGCGGCTATGCTGGCGGCGGCGCTGGCCGTGTTCTGGCGGTACCGGGTGGTGGCGGACAGACAATTCGGCGGGCTCTCCGGGGACTTAGCCGGGTGGTTTCTGCAGAGAGCGGAGCTATGGATGCTGGCGGTCCTGGTGTCCGGCCAGCTGATCAAGGAGGTGCTGCCATGATTTTTATTACGGGGCCGCTCTACAGCGGCAAGCGGACCTATGCCTGCGAGATCCTGGGCTGCACGATGGAGGAGCTGGCGGGGCGGGCGGTTTGGAATGCCCAGGCCCTGGCCGCCGGCTGCGGCGATTTGGAGGCCCTGGTGGACAAGCTCGCCCAGTACGAGGTGGTGATCGCCACAGAGGTGGGCGGCGGCGTGGTCCCGCTGGACGGCGCCCAGCGCTCGGCCCGGGAGGCGGCGGGGCGGCTCAGCTGTCTGCTGGCCCAGCGGGCGGACCGGGTGGTCCGGGTATTCTGCGGCCTTCCTGTGATACTGAAGGGGGAGGACAGGTGAGAATCTACCTTCTCCGCCACGGCGAGACCGCCTGGAACCGGGAGGGGCGCTATCTGGGCCGCAGCGACCTCCCCCTCTCTCCCCGGGGCCGGGCGGCGTTGGTCCCTGCCGGGTTTACGCCGGAGGAGGTCTTCGTCTCCCCCCTGGTCCGCACGGCGGAGACCGCGGAGCTGCTCTTCCCCGGCGCGCCCCTGACAGCGGTGGCGGATCTGCGGGAGATGGACTTCGGCCTTTTCGAGGGGCGTACCTGGAAGGAGATGGAGGACTTGCCGGCCTACCGGCAGTGGGTGGACGGCGGCTGCCTGGGCCGGATTCCCGGCGGGGCGTGTAAAAGCGCCTTTTGCCGCAGGACCTGCGCCGCTTTTGCGGCCTTGACGGACCAGGCGCTGGCGGAGGGCCGGTCCCAGCTGGTGATCGTGGCCCACGGCGGCACCCAGATGGCGGTATTGGAGCGGTACGCGCTGCCCCGGCGGGATTACTTCCAGTGGCGCGCCCCCACCGGCGGCGGCTTCGTGCTGGACGCCGGGCGCTGGAGGGAGGAGCGGGCGCTGGAGCTGCTGGGGGAGGTGCGCTATACCCGGCAGTGAGGAAAAAGAGAGGTGGAGTGCCGTTTGGCATTCCACCTCTCCTGTTTTTTTACAGTTCCCTTCGCCCCTCCAGAGCCAGCATCAGTGTGGCATCGTCGGCAAACTCCAGGTGCCCCCCTACAGGGATGCCGTAGGCCAGCCGGGTTACCCGGGCACCAAAGGGCTTTAGCAGCCGGGCCAGATACATGGCGGTGGCCTCCCCCTCCGTGTCCGGATTGGTGGCCATGATAACCTCCTCCACATCCCCTCGGGCCACCCGCTCCACCAGGGACTTGATCTCCAGGTCGTCGGGCCCCACGTGGTTCATGGGGGAGATAACACCGTGGAGCACGTGGTAGCGGCCGTTATATTCCCGGGCCCGCTCCATGGCCGCCACATCCCGGGGGTCCGCCACGACGCAGATGGTGGCCGAGTCCCGGCGGGGGGAGGCGCAGATGGAGCACAGCCCCCCACCTGTCAGATTCTGGCACTCCGGGCAGCGGGAGACGCTCCGCTTGGCCTCCAGAATGGCCCCGGCGAATGCCTGCGCCTCCTCCTCCGTGAGGCTCAGCACATGGAAGGCCAGCCGCTGGGCGGACTTGCCGCCGATGCCCGGCAGGCGGGCAAACTGCTCCACCAGATTCTCCAGCGGCGCGGGAAAGAATTCCATAGCGCTTACCCTCTCAGCTCCCGAATACGGCCGGGAACGTCCTGAGCCCCGTAGACCGCGCTGCCCGCCACCAGCACCGTGGCCCCGTTCTCAACAGCCGTTTTGGAGGAGGCCAGATCGATGCCGCCGTCCACCTCCAGCTCAGTGGCCAGCTGCCACTGGTCCAGCCATACCCGCAGCTGGCGCAGCTTGGGCATGGTCTCCGGCATGAACTTCTGCCCGCCGAAGCCGGGCTCCACCGTCATCACCAGCACCAGGTCACATTTATCCAGCAGGGACAGGGCCATCCGAGCGGGCGTTTTGGGCCGCAGAGCCAGGCCGGCCCGTTTGCCCTGGGCCCGGATCAGCTCCAGACAGCGGCGGATGTTCTCCTCGCCGTCCGCCTCAGCGTGGACGGTGACAATATCCGCCCCCGCCTCGCAGAAGCGCTCCACGTAGCGGATGGGGCGGTCGATCATCAGATGTACGTCTAGGGGCAGGTCTGTCACCGCCCGGAGGGAGCGCACCACGGGGATGCCCACGGTGATGTTGGGAACAAACAGGCCGTCCATCACGTCCACATGGATGTAATCGGCGCCGGCGGCCCGGCGGACCTCCTGCTCTAAATTTGCAAAATCTGCGGAAAGGATGGAAGGAGCGATTTTTACCATGGCCAAAGCCTCCTTTTCTGATTGAACCGGCCCGAAAACCGGGCGAGCCTGCCCTGGGCAGCGGGAGGGGGGAAGCACCCTGGACCTGCGCCCTTCATAGGATACCGTAAGCGGTGAGAGCGTCCGGGCCAGCTTTCCTTCCCGCGCCGCACCCGCCCCGGCCCCAAGCCCGGGCGCGCCGCTTTTTATATAGATGGGAGGCCGCCGGAGGATACTCTGGCGGCCTCCCCACGCCGCTCAGTATAGCAGATGGGCGGCGGAAAGGCAAGACAAACCACACCCGGCAGCGCCGGATTTACCAGGAGGCGTATACCGCCCAGTCTCAGACGGGCAGGTAGGTTTCCAGGTACTCGATGATCTTCTCCTGATACAGCCTGGCCTGCCGGTCATCGTTTTGCAGGCCGTGGCCAGAGTGGGGAAATTCGATGTAGTCAAAGGGCACGCCGTTTTCCTCCAGGGCGGCGATGAGATGCCGGACCGAGCGGAAGGGACAGATCCGGTCGTAGGCGCCGTAGGCGCAGAGGGTGGGGACGGAGTCCGCAGTA
>ERZ779629.532-NODE-532-length-15148-cov-10.493209_pt1 | contig 15148 bp, 11 predicted proteins | sample MGYA00514192_ERZ779629 | MGnify/ENA primary metagenome ERZ779629 (study PRJEB29562, sample SAMEA4376709) | mouse gut metagenome | isolation source: Cecum | study: EMG produced TPA metagenomics assembly of the A DSS colitis mouse model was used to assess the... | reverse complement strand
TCCCTCAGCCACTCATGGCCCTCAAAGACCTGGGCGGACAGCTCGATGGTGGTGATCTCCCGGGGGGCGCTGTGGGTGATGGTGATGCCGCCCCGGTCGTTGCGCTCCACCTGGGCGTAGTCGTTGAAGGACCGCGCCAGCTGGGCGGTGTGGAAGGTGCGTCGTTGGAGGCCGGTTTCGGTGCGCTCATACACGGCGATGATGGGGTCGCCCCCGTCCAGATAGACCAGGGAGGCCTCGGTCTGGCCGTCCCCGTCCACGTCCAGCACGTACATGCGCCCGGTGAAGGTGGCGGCGTTCACGTCGGATTCAATCTGGTAGGTGGTCCCGCCCCAGTCCAGCAGGGTTTGGGTTCCCAGCTGACGCAGGGTGGCCGCGTCCATCTCGCCGTTGAGGGCGGCGCGGGGCTCGGTCTCCCAGAGGATGTAGCCCAGAACGTACTCCCGCTGGTCCGTCCGGCCGTAGTGGAATTCGTCCAGCCGCCAGCCGTCCGCCGTGTTCACGTACCGGATGGGGTAGTCCACCGTGTAGTCACAGTCCCGGGCCAACCGCTGGCCAAGCGCCACCTCGTCCTCGCCTTGGGGGCGCCAGTACCGGTTGGTCAAGATGAGTTCCACGGCGTTTTCGCTCTGCGCCACCAGGGTGAAGGGGGCCGTCTTGGTGCCATAATAGTCCCCCTTGGGCCGGGAGGCGGGGAGGAAATAGGTGTCCCCGTCCACGTTGAGGAACAGCGCATGGCCGTCCCACTGGTTGCAGGAGTTCCAGAAGTCCCGGGTGAACAGACCGTCCACCGCCGCCATCAGGTCGTCCCACCGGGCGAACTGCCCCGTGGCGCGGACATAGGTCAGGCCGTCCCGCTCCACGGTGGCCGCGGGGTCGTAGAGGCCGGAGGACCATTCGGATGTGGATTTCATCTCACAGATTTCCGCGGTGCTCTCCCCGAACAGGTGGGAGTAGAGGTAGCTGGCCTGGCGGTACAGGGCGCGCATCCCGTCCCCCAGCATCCGGGGGGTGTAGGTGGACTGGTCCTGGATCACGTCCACCGCCCGCTGGAGGCCGGTGTCCTCGTACCAGCGGTACCACACCGGCTCGGGCTTGGCGTCCTGGGCCTCCTGAGCGGCCTCGAATTCCTCCTGGGAGACCCGGACGCCGTCCGCATAGAAGCGCGGGTCGGCCACGCCGTGGTTCAAACCATCTTTGCACCAGGAGATCTCTTCCACGGCGAACTCGCCCCCGTCAAACCGGGCGCGGCCGGTGCCCCAATCAAAGGCGCTGCTGCTCCAATGAAAGGTGCCGTCCGCCTTGAGATCGCCAATGGAGCGCCAGCCAGGGGCGTAGGCGGCGATCTCGTCCCCCTGTTGGCGGAGGATGAGGTAGCCCACGATGTTATACAGAGGCTCGGGGATGACCACCAGCTCGTTTTCCCCATCCTGATCCAGGTCCATTATGGTGATAGGGCCTGCCTCCATTGTGATCTGAACCTCGCTGGGGTCCCCGTAGAAGAAGGAGCGCAGCTGATGGATGGTGAACTCCCCGCCGTCGCCGTAGGTGCGGCGGAAGGTCCGCTCACCCCGCAGCACCTCCAGCATCCAGTCCTCCAGCACCGGGGACGGCTCCGCCGGGGCGGGGGTTGGCTCGGGCGAGGGGGTGGGCAGGGGGCTTTCCGAGGGCTGGGACACGGCGGCGCTGGGGACGGGCTCGTCCTCCGGGGCCTTGGCGGACACCGGGTCGGTGAGCAGGCACACCGCCGTCATCACCGCCATGACCACGCTGACCACCACGATCCACAGGGCGGGGCGCTGGTAGCGCAGTACGTTGTGGATGCGGCCCTTGGCGTTCCCCTCGTCAAAGGACAGGGGGCAGGGGGCGGGTATGCGCCCCCCGGTGGCCAGGGACAGCAGGGTGGCGGAGTAGTCCGCCTTTACCTCCGGTCCCAGCTGGCGGATGACCGCCTCGTCACAGGCGGACTCGATGTCCCGGCTCATGAGCAGGTAGGCCGCCCACACCGCCGGATTGAACCAGTGGATGGCCAGCGCCGCCCAGCACACCGGCTTGACGATGTGGTCCAGCCGCCGCAGGTGGGCGCGCTCATGGCACAGGATGAACTGCCGGGGCTGGCCGCCCAGCCCGGCGGGGAGGTAGATTTTGGGCCGGAATACCCCCAGGATGAAGGGGGAGGCCACGCTGGGGTGCTCCCAGGCGCCGTCGGGGGCGCGGATGGCGTCGTACAGCCGCCGGCGCAGCCGCAGATAGGACGCAAGGCCGCTCCCGCCCATGACCAGCGCGCCCGCCAGCCACACGCACGCCAGGACGGCTTCCCAGGGGAAGGGGGCCGGGGCCTCCGGCAGGGGAGCGGCGGGGACCGTGCCGCCCGGGGCGGTGATGGCGGGGACGGGATTGGCGCTGGTGAGCGGATCGTCCTGGACCGCCGGAAGGGGCCACGCGCCGTCCTCCAGGGCGGGGGCGGAGGGCTGGACCGGGGCGGCGGTGAGGGCCGGGACGGGGGGAAGGTCCGGCGGAAGCTGCGCCTCGGGGAGGACGTGCTCCTGCCGGGGCAGGGCGTCCGGGACGATGGAGACGGGGCTCTCCAGCGAGAGGGGGAGCAGGAGCCGGGCGAACACCACCAGCCACAGCAGGGCCAGCACCTGCTTGGGCGCGCGCCTGCGCAGAAGAAACCGCAGCGCCGCCACCACCGCCGCGGCGTAGGCCGCGGTGAGGCTCATCTCTCCCAGGGGGAGCAGGACTTGGGACAGGACGCCCGGCAGGTCAGCCATGGCGCTCCCCCTCCCGGAAGCGGTCGATGACGGCCTTGAGCTGGTCGGCCTCCTCATCGGTGATGGTTCTGCCCCCCATGAAGTGGGCCAGGAAGGAGGGCAGCGAGCCGTCAAAGCTGCGCTCCACCACCGCCCGGCTCTCCTCCCGCAGCACCGCCTCCCGGGGGACCACGGAGGTGACCACCGCGTTTTCGTTGCGCAAAATGCCCCGGTCCACCAGCTTTTTCAGCACCGTGTAGGTGGTGGATTTCTTCCAGCCCATCTCCTTCAGCGCCAGCTCCACCAGTTTGCCGGAGGGCAGGGGTTCGTTTTCCCACACGATGCGGGCAAAGCGGTATTCGCCTTCGGCTAATCTCAGATTTTTCATGGACGCCTCCTATAAGTCTATGATTATCGACTGCAACAACAGTCTACCACCATAGACTTCCCGTGTCAAGAGCTTTTGCGCCGGAACGCGCAAATGTTCCGGCGGGAACTCCGGGCGGCGCATGGGAAAGGGCGCGGACACCGCAGCAGGTGTCCGCGCCCTTCGAGGGTCAGATCCGTTCCCACACCGACTCGCCGGGCCGGTCGGTGATCTCAATGCCCCGGGCCTTCAGCTCGTCCCGGATGCGGTCGGCCTCGGCAAAGTTCTTGGCCTGCTTGGCGTGGGCGCGCTGGAGGACCAGCGCGCTGATCTCGGGGTCGGGCTCCCCCTTGTGCCGGACCAGGTACTCCCCCTCCACCCGGGACCCCAGGCCGATGCCGGAGGGGGCGGGCTGGACCACCGCCAGCTTTTGGCGCTCCGCCGCCGCCTGCTCCAGCAGGGACAGGGAGAGCACCCGGTCGAAATCGTCCAGCACCGCCAGCTTGGAGGCGTCGTCCGCCGGGGCCTTGAGGACGTCGTACAGGCAGGTGATGCCCATGGAGGTGTTCAGGTCGTTGCCCACCAGCTCCAGGAACCGCTCCCGGTACTGCCGGACCACGGCGGGGTCCGCCGCGCCCTGGTCCGGGTTCAGGGCGGCGATGCGGCGGATGAGCTTTTTGTAGGCCCCCGCGGCGTTGTCCAGATTCTCGCGGGAGAACACCAGCCCCTTGCGGTAGTGGCTCTGAAGGCAGAAGAAGCGGTAGGCCAGGGGATCGTAGCCCCAGTCCTTCAGCAGGGAGACGGTGAGGAACTCCCCCTTGGACTTGGACATCTTGCCGCTGTTGGTGTTCAGGTGGTGGACGTGGAACCACTGCCGGCACCAGGGATGGCCCAGATACGCCTCCGACTGAGCGATCTCGTTGGTGTGGTGGGGGAAGGCGTTGTCCACCCCGCCGCAGTGCAGGTCCAGATATTCGCCGTTGAACTTCATGGAGATGCAGGAGCACTCGATATGCCAGCCGGGATAGCCCACCCCCCAGGGGGAGTCCCATTTCAGGGCCTGGTCCTCGAACTTGGACTTGGTGAACCAGAGGACGAAGTCGTTTTTGCCGCGCTTGTTGGCGTCCTCCTCCACGCCCTCCCGGACGCCCACCGCCAGGTCCTCCTCGTCGTGGTCGTTGAACACGTAATAATGGTCCAGCTTGGAGGTGTCGAAATACACGTTCCCCCCGGCCTCGTAGGCGTACCCCTTATCAAGGAGGCCGGACACCACCCGGATGAACTCGTCGATGAGTCCGGTGGCGGGCTGGACCACCTCGGGGGTTTTGATGTTCAGCGCCGCGCAGTCGTCGAAAAAGGCGTCGGTGTAAAACTTGGCGATGTCCATGACCGACTTGTTCTCCCGCTTGGCGCCCTTGAGCATTTTGTCCTCGCCGGTGTCCGCGTCGGAGGCCAGATGGCCCACGTCGGTGATGTTCATGACCCGGTTTACCTCATAGCCCTCGTAGCGCAGGAATTTTTCCAGCACGTCCTCCATGATGTAGGAGCGCAGGTTGCCGATGTGGGCGAAGTGGTAGACGGTGGGGCCGCAGGTATACATCTCCACCCGGCCGGGGGTGTGGGTTTGGAAGAGCTCTTTTTTGTGGGTGGCGGAATTGTAAAGATACATGGTATTTTATCCTCCGTTCAAACTATTCGTACAGCCTTCCCCCTCTCAGGGGGAAGGTGTCGTTTGCGAAGCAAATGACAGATGAGGGTACGGTGCTGTCGTGCCGGGCGCCGCCTTTGACCGCCCCCGCAGGGGGGAAGGCTTAGGGGAGCCCGGCAAATTTCCCGTCCAGCAGCTTCTCCAGCGCCTCCACCCGGTCCGACAGGGCGGCCAGCCGCTCCAGCGTGGGGTTTTTCACGCTGGTCTGGTCCACCTCGTCGGCGTAGTGGGTGGAGCGGCCCGCGATTTTCACGATCTGGGCCGGGATGCCCACGGCGGTGGCGTCGGCGGGCACCTCGCTCAAGACCACCGCATTGGCGGCGATGCGGGCGTTGTCCCCCACCTTGAAGGGGCCCAGCACCTTGGCCCCCGTGGAGATGAGCACGTTGCTGCCGATGGTGGGGTGGCGCTTGCCCTGGTCCTTGCCGGTGCCCCCCAGGGTGACGCCGTGGTAGATCAGGCAGTCGTCCCCCACCTCGGCGGTCTCGCCAATGACGATGCCCATGCCGTGGTCGATGACCAGGCGGCGGCCGATCTTTGCGCCCGGGTGGATCTCGATGCCCGTCCAGAACCGGCTCCACTGGGAGACGCACCGGGCGGGGAATTTCAGCTTGTGCCGGTATAAAAAGTGGGCCAGCCGGTGGTAAAGGGTGGCGTGTACGCCGGGGTAGAGCAGGAAAATCTCCAGCCGGCTTCTGGCCGCCGGGTCGCGGGCCTGGTAGGCCCGCAGAGTCTCGCCCAATCGGGTCATGGAAAAAGTTCCTCCTTAAAAACAAAAAATCTCATGCCCGGTCAAGGCATGAGAGGCGGCGGTACCGCGGTTCCACTCTCGTTTTTTACTCGAAGGCCGTGACGTGGCCGGACGGAGGGCTCCCAGGTCCCCCGCGCTCCCGCGCGCATTTCGTCCGAAACCTCACCGAGGGCCGCTTTCAGCCTGGACGGCCCCTCTCTGACGGCTGTGAACCGGACTACTCCCGCGTTCATCGCGCTATTTGGTTTTCATACCAGTTCAATATATTATCACAGCCCCCCGGGTGTGTCAAGAGAGGGAGGGATTTTTGCCGGGGCGGTACAATGTTCCGGGGTGGGGCGGGCCGGTTGCTTTCTGCGCCGGTTTCCTGTATACTGTACCATGCTAAAGCCGTAAACCGTTGAAAAGGGAGTGAGCCAATGTCCATTTTATCTCAGCTGAACAGCCCGCCCATCTACGCCATCTGCGGCGGTGTGGTGGCCTTTGTGGCGGTGGTGTGCGTGGTGTTCATGGTCCGGGCCTGGCGGGCGGGCATCGCCCTGGGCATGGACAAAACCAAAATGCGCCGGGTCATCACCGCCAGCGTCACCTTCTCCGTCCTGCCCAGCGTGGGCATTCTGCTGGGCGTCATCGCCCTGTCGGGCAGCCTGGGCACGCCGTGGCCCTGGCTGCGGCTGAGCGTGGTGGGGGCGCTGCACTACGAGACCCAGGTGGCCCAGAGCGCGGCGGAGCAGGTGGGCATGGCCTCCCTGTCCGCGGCGGAGATGACGCCCCGGGGCTTCGCCACCATCGCTCTGCTGATGAGCGCGTGCATTATGTGGGGGATGGTGCTGTCCGCGGTGTTCAGCAAGCGTTACCTCAAGCGGCTGGGGAGCGGCGGCTCCGGCGGCGGAACCGGGGCGGGCTTCGGTGACCGGGCCATGACCGCGATGTTCATTGGCCTCATCTGCGCCTACCTGGGCAGCTATGTGGGCACGTTTGTATCCGGCGGGGCCTTCCCCTTCAACGGCGACTGGTCGCCGCTGGCGGTGGCGGGGATTTCCGGGCTTACCATGGCGGGATGCCTGTACCTGTCGGAGAAAAAGGGCATGGCCTGGTTGGAGAGCTTTTCCATCGCGGGCAGTATGCTGGTGGGCATGGCCGGGGCGGTGCTGCTCCGGCTGTGGGTATAAGGAGGTGGGAAGGATGAACCAACAGGATAAGCAGGCGGCGTTTGAGCGCTATAACGAGCACACCCATATCATCGGCCGGGCGGTGAGCGCCGTCACCCTGATTCTGCTGCTGGGCGCGCCCTTCGCCATGGGGGCGGTGCTGGGCGCCATGCCCGACGTGGGAGCGGTGGCCAAGTGCTTCTTTTCGGTGGGCATCGTGTGGATGGTCAGCGGAGTGGCGGAGTATCTCATCTACACCCCCATGCTGGGAGCGGGGGGCGGCTATCTGGCCTTCATCACCGGCAACCTCATCAATATGAAGATCCCCTGCGCCATCAGCGCCCGGGACATGGTGGGCGCCAAGTCGGGGACGGCGGAGAACGAGGTCATCTCCACCCTGTCCATCGCCGCCTCCTCCCTGGTGACCATTCTGGTGCTGGCGCTGGGGGTGCTGCTGCTGGTCCCCCTTCAGCCGGTGCTCCAGAGCGAGGCCCTCCAGCCCGCCTTCGCCAACGTGGTCCCCGCCCTCTTCGGGGCCATGGCATACAAGTATTTCAGGGGCAGTATGCATATCGCCGCCGCCCCGCTGGCCATCATGAGCCTGCTGTTCATCCTAGTGCCCAGCCTCACCGGGTCCACCAGCTTCATGATTATCCCCAGCGGGGCCATGGCCATCGCCATCACTTGGATTCTATATCAGCGTGAAAGGAAGTCGAGCGGATCATGAGAGGAAAACACAGACACGCCATCGCCAGGGCCGCGGCCCTGGGGGCGGGGCGGCGCATCTACGGCGCGGCAAAAAGACGCAGACAGGCGCAGCCTCCGGCCCCAAAGCCGGAGGGGCAGACCTGCCCCTATGCCAAGGCGGCAAAGGCCGCCTTGATCGGACTGGGAGCCGGGGCGGGGGCCGCGCTGGGCGCGGCGGTGCTCCGCGCCGCCCTCACCCCCCGGAAGAGGTCGGAGTACGTCCCCGCCCCGGACAGCCGGGCCATGGGGTACGCCCAGAAGCTGTCCGCCATGGTGAAGTGCGACACCACCTCCCACGCCGGCACGGCGGAGACGGAGCAGTTCCTGGCCTTCCACAAAGAGCTGGAGCGGCTGTTCCCCCTGGTCCACGCCAAGCTGGAAAAGACCGTCATCGACGGCAATCTGCTCTTCTACTGGCAGGGCAGGACGGACGGCGCGCCCATCGTGCTCATGAGCCACCAGGACGTGGTGCCCGCCGAGGGGGAGTGGAAGCACCCGCCCTTCTCCGGCGCCATCGCGGACGGCAAGGTGTGGGGCCGGGGGGCCTTTGACACCAAGGCGTCCCTCATGGCCTTCTTCCAGGGGGTGGAGGAGCTGCTGGAGGAGGGATATGTCCCGGAGTGCGGCGTGTATCTGGCGTCCTCCTGCACCGAGGAGTGGGCGGGGGACGGCGCGCCCAAGCTGGTGGCGGAGCTTCAGCGGCGGGGGGTGCGCCCCTTCCTGGTCATCGACGAGGGCGGCGGCGTCATCACCGACCCCATCGGCGGCGTCAAGGGGAATTTCGCCATGGTGGGCGTGTTCGAAAAGGGCAAGGCGGACGTGCGCTTCACCGCCCGCAGCGGCGGCGGCCACGCCAGCGCCCCCGGCAAACACACCCCCATCGCCCGGCTGGCCGCCTTCGTCCACGAGGTGGAGACCAAGCCCCCCTTCCGGCGGAAGTTCCTGCCGGAGGTGAAGGCCATGTTCAAGCGCCTGGCCCCCTACGCCCCCTTCCACCTGCGGCTGGTGATGGGCAATCTGTGGCTGTTCGGCCCGGTGATGAAGAAGGTCATGCCCGCCATCTCCGCCCAGGCGGCGGCCATGCTCCAAACCACCGCCGCATTCACCATGCAGTCAGGGTCGGACGCCTGCAATGTGCTGCCCCAGGAGGCCACGGTGAGCGCAAACCTGCGCTTCATCCCCCACCAGGGGGAGGCGGAGAGCCTGGAGATCCTGCGCGGGCTGGCGGACAAGTACGATCTGGAGATGGAGATTCTCTATTCCAACGACTACACCCCGCCGGTGGACATCAAGGGCGGGGCCTTCCGGCAGGTGGAGCGGGTCATCGGGGACACCTTCCACGGCCTGCCCGTGTGCCCCTACGTGATGACCGGGGCTACCGACGCCAGCTTCTTCCAGGCTATCTGCGACAGCTGTATCCGCTTCGCCCCGGTGGTGGCCGGGCCGGAGCAGATGGCGGGTATGCACGGGCTCAACGAGACCATGGGGGTGGACTGCCTGCCCGGAGCGGTGGACTTCTATAAAAACCTCATCCGCGCCCAGGAGGGGCGCTGAGCCCGGCCGGACGCCGGAGGACAAATGAAAAAAGCGCAAAACGCGCGAGACAGACGGCGGGAAACCGCCCGGAACCGAGAGGCTCCGGGCGGTTTCCCGCGTTCCGGGCCTTGCCAAACCGGGGGGCGTCTGCTACAATGAGACGTACAAGCGACAGTTTTCGACAAAATCCGACCCGGACGGAAGGGATTCCCAGGAGAGGCCGGGGCAAATCTGCATAGCATAATACGGAAGCGAAAACGGCGGCGGAAAGGGGGCGCAGGGGTATGGACGGACACGGCCTGGACCAGGGAGCCGCCCGGACGGCGGCGGAGCTGCGCCTTCAGCTGGCCCAAATGACGGCGGCCAGCCAGCTGTTGGAGCGCACCGCCCGGGACGAGAAGAGCCGGGGCTATCTGGCGGCCATGAACCAGAGCATCTGCCGGATGCTGCGGGTGGTGGGCCGGCTGGAGCTGTCCGCCCGGCTGGGGGAGGAGGAACCCCGGCTGGAGCGCGTCCCCACCGACCTGGGCGCCCTGGCGCGGGAGCTGGGAGAGCGCATGGCCGGACTGCTGGAATGGGCGGGGGTGAAGCTGGAGGTGAGCGCCCCCGAGGGGCTGAGCGCCTGGGTGGACCGGGAGCTCATCCGCCAGATGCTGATGGAGCTGGTGGCCAACGGGGCGGCGGCGGGGAAACGGGTGACGCTGGCCCTGACCCGCCAGGGCGGCGGCGCGGTGTTCACCGTGGAGGACGACGGGCCGGGCGTGCCCCCGGAGCGGCTGCAATACCTGTTTTCCAGCGGCGAGGAGGCCGTGCCAGACTGGCGGCGCGGCGGCGTGGGGGTGGCCGTGGCCCGGCGGGCGGCGGCGCTCCACGGCGGGACGCTGGTGGCCGAGTGCGTCCCGGGGCGCGGGCTGCGGGCGGCGGCGTCCATCCCGCTGGAGGAGGCGGGAGAGGGCCTGCTGCGGGAGCCCAGCACGGCCTGGGACCGGGGGGGCTTCGACGACGAGCTGGTGGCGCTGAGCGCGCTGCTGCCCGCCCAAGCCTTTGGGCGGCCGGCGGAGGACGTGTAGCGGCGTGGACGGTAAAATTTTGCGGGGAGGCGCGCCGGCGGGCGCGCCTCTTTTTTGCGGGACGAGCGGGAAAATGGGGCCCCGCCGGAGCCCAGCGAAGCGGGTCCGGTGGGGAGAGGAGGCGCAGCGGAGCAAGCGAGCTTTTCCCGAAGGGGGAAGCGAGCGGGCGCAGCTTGCGCCGACGTCGTCAGGCGGAAGTGAGAGGAGTGGAGCCCGCCCCAAAGGGGGCCCCGGGAAGCCGGTGTCAAGGCTTTACGGGGAGAGGAAAGGCGGCGGAACGGCTCTCACTTTCGCCGTCAGGCGGAAGTGAGGGGAGTGGAGCCCGCCTTGACGACGTTGGCGACCGCCGCCAGCACCTCCCCGTGGGTCTGGTCGAACAGGTGGGTGTAGATGCGCTGGGTGATGCTGGGGTTGGCGTGGCCCATGGCCCGGCTGATCTGGTACATGGGCACCCGGGCGCTGTTGGCCATGCTGGCGAAGGTGTGGCGCAGGCCGTGGAAGGTGATGGGGGGCAGGTGGTGCTCCTCCACGAAGGCGGCCAGGGCGGCGGACATGGCGCTGGGGCGCGGAGGGCGGCCGTCGGGCCCCAGCAGCAGAAAATCGTCCGGCGAGCAGGGCGCGCCCTCCCGGCGGCGCTGGGCTTGCAGGGCGCGCAGCAGCTCCAGCAGGTCGTCCAGCGCGGCGATGGACAGGGTGCGGCAGCTGCCGGAGGTCTTGGGGGGCTTCTCCACCACCCGGGCGCCCACGGTGGTGCGCACCCAGCGCACCGACAGCTGGCCGGCGTGGAGGTCCACATCCCGCCAGCGCAGCCCTAAAATCTCCCCCCGGCGCAGCCCCAGAAAGCAGGCCAGCCGGACGGGCACCTCCAGCGGCTGGTCCCGCACCGCCCGGAGGAGGCGGGCCAGCCGGGCGGGGGTGTAATAGGCCACCTCCACCGCCGTGGCCGGGGGCGGGGTGGAGCGCTGAACGGGATTGGCGGGGATGACCCCCTGCCGGAAGGCGGACTTCAGTGCGGTGTGGAGCAGCACGTGGTGCTTGCGGATGGTGTTGGAGGACAGCCCCTTCTCCCGGGACAGCCACTGGTAATAGCCGTTGATGAGCTCGGGGGACAGGTCGGCCAGCCGGACCCGGCCCAGGGCGGGGCGGATGTGCTTGCGGATGATGCTGGCATAGCCGTTGACGGTGGTGTCCGCCCGGAGAGGCTCGATCTCCCGCTCCATCCACAGCTCCAGCCAGCGGGACAGGGCGATGCCCGCGTGGGCGGGCGGGGCGGACGGGGGGAGGGGAAAATCGACCGCGGGGATCGCGGGGATAGGGCGCAGGACGACGCGGCCGGTGCGGGGATGTGTCATGATAACAGCTCCTTTTCTCTGTTTTGCGGCGGGGCCTCATGGGTCCCTGGGACGGCCCGCTGTTTTTGAGGTTCCTTCGATTATAAAACGCGGCGCGGGGAAAGGGGAAGAGGAACACGCCTTTCCTCTTGACTTTTGCCCCGTTTGGCAATACAATATGTGCACCTATTCAGCATTTCAATACAAACATAATAAAGGATGAAAAGGACATGGCACAGGACAAGAACAAACAGGTCAGCCAGATCACCGATATGGACGTGGACTTCGCCCAGTGGTACACCGACGTGTGCAAAAAGGCGGAGCTCATCGACTACTCCAGCATCAAGGGCATGTTCATCTACCGGCCCTACGGATACGCCATCTGGGAGAACTTCCAGCGCATCCTGGACGGGATGTTTAAGGAGACGGGCCACGAAAACGTCTATCTGCCCATGCTCATCCCCGAGTCCCTGCTGCAAAAGGAGAAGGACCATGTGGAGGGCTTCGCCCCCGAGTGCGCCTGGGTCACCTATGGCGGCAGCGAGAAGCTGGACGAGCGCATGTGCATCCGCCCCACCTCCGAGACCCTGTTCTGCGAGCACTACAAAAACGTGATCCACTCCCACCGGGACCTGCCCAAGCTGTATAACCAGTGGACCAGCGTGCTGCGCTGGGAAAAGACCTCCCGCCCCTTCCTGCGCCACCGGGAGTTCCTCTGGCAGGAGGGCCACACCATGCACGCCGACGCCGGGGAGGCCGTGGCCGAGACTGAGCGGATGCTGAACATCTACGCCGACTTCTGCGAGAACTACCTGGCCATGCCGGTGGTGAAGGGTCGCAAGACGGAGAAGGAAAAGTTCTCCGGCGCCGAGGCCACCTACGCCGTGGAGTGCATGATGCACGACAAAAAGGCCCTCCAGGCGGGCACGTCCCACTACTTCGGGGACGGCTTCGCCCGGGCCTTCGACATCACCTTCGCGGGGAAGGACAACCTGCCCCACCACCCGTTCCAGACCTCCTGGGGGGTGTCCACCCGGCTCATCGGCGGCGTCATCATGACCCACGGCGACAACAACGGTTTGGTGCTGCCCCCCAAGGTGGCCCCCGTCCAGGTCATCGTCATCCCCGTGGCCCAGCACAAGGAAGGGGTCGTCCAGGCCAACGAGGCGGTGATGGAGCGCCTGCGCAGGGCGGGCTTCCGGGTGAAGATGGACGCCTCGGACAACTCCCCGGGCTGGAAGTTCGCGGAGTACGAGATGAAGGGCGTGCCCCTGCGCCTGGAGCTGGGCCCCAAGGACATGGAGAAAAACCAGTGCGTGCTGGTCCGCCGGGACAGCGGGGAGAAGTCCTTCGTCTCCCTGGACGGCATTGAGGACACCGTGGCCGGGATGCTGGAGGACATTCACCAGGGCCTGTACGCCAAGGCCAAGCGGAACCTGGAGGAAAACACCTATCCCTGCGCCACCCTGGAGGAGGTCAAGGAGAAGATGGCCGCCCGGGGAGGCTTCGCCAAGACCATGTGGTGCGGTGACCTGGCGTGCGAGGTGCGCATGAAGGAGGAGGCGGGGGTGAGCTCCCGCTGCATCCCCTTTGAGCAGGAGCGGCTGGGCGATGTGTGCGCCTGCTGCGGCAAGCCCGCCAAGCATATGGTTTACTGGGGCGTGGCGTACTGACGCCGCGCCGGAAAGGGCCGTTCAGCGCCCCCGGGGCCTCCGGGGGCGCTTCCTTCGTGAAGCTGCACAGACGCTTTTCCGTCAAAGACCTGAAAACCGTGAAAAAACTTTGAGATCCGGCCGAAAAAGTCCTTGACTTTCCCCATCTTTCTGTTGTATAATAGCCCAGCGCCTGTGAAAGGGCGCGCTGCGATGATGCGGGAGATTGCTCGCGTGAGCGAGGTAACTTCCGCGGAGTATGTCCGTACAATCGGGCGGCTGAGAGGCTCATTCCACGGCGTATATCGCCTTGGGTGGGTAGAACCGGCCTGCTTTGCGCCGGTTTTATTCATGCCGGGGAGTGATACGCACGGAAACGTGGACTGAAAACCGCTCACCCGTTACGGAGAAGCGACCGAGCCGCCGTGAGCAGCGGACAGGCGAGGCGTGACAAGGACGCAGTCTCATTAACGTTCGACTTCGTAATCAAGGAGGAAAAACAATGGCAGCTCAGAAAGAAATGATCCGCATTCGGCTGAAGGCCTATGACCACCAGCTCATCGACCAGGCCGCCGAGAAGATCGTGGAAACCGCTAAGCGCAGCGGCTCCGCCGTCTCCGGCCCCATCCCCCTGCCCACCAAAAAGGAGATCGTCACCATCCTGCGCTCCCCCCACAAGTATAAGGATTCCCGGGAGCAGTTCGAGCGCCGCACCCACAAGCGGCTCATCGACGTGGTGAAGCCCTCTCCCAAGACGGTGGAGGCCCTGATGAGCCTGGAGCTTCCCGCCGGCGTGGAGATCGAGATTAAGCTGTAAGCCAAGAAAATGAGCGCGGCGCAGCCGCGCCCCAAACCGAAGCCCAGCGAAGCGGGTTCGGTTTGGACATGAAGAGCAAGGGAGCACAGCGTAGCTTTCGCCGTAGGCGGAAGCGCAGCGGAGCGGACTTTGCGATGAGTGAGTACCGCAGCTTACCGCGTTATTTGAGAGGTAAGCGGGTCAAGTCGGCCGAGCAATGACGAAGCGTCCGAGCCGTCGTGAGCAGCGCGGATGGACCGAAGCGAGGGCGAGCGCGGGCCGCACAGCGGCCCAAGACCAGCCCGAGTCGGAGGGAAGCCGCGCGTCGCGAACAGGCGAGGCGTGATAACAATGGTCACCTCGTCCGACCAATAACCTTACAAGGAGGAATACACATGGAAAAGGCCATCATCGGCAAGAAGGTGGGTATGACCCAGATCTTCGACGAAGCCGGTAAGGTCATCCCGGTCACCGTCATCCAGGCGGGCCCCTGCACCGTGGTGCAGAAGAAGACCGAGGAAAAGGACGGCTACACCGCCGTCCAGCTGGGATTTGAAGAGGTCCCGGAGAGCAAGCTGTCCAAGCCCGAGGCGGGCCACAGCAAGAAGGCCGGCAAGTGCCTGCGGGTGCTCAAGGAGTTCAAGCTGGACAAGGCCGACGAGCTGAACGTGGGCGACCAGCTCACCGCCACCGTGTTCGCCCCCGGCGACCGGGTGGACATCACCGGCATCAGCAAGGGCCACGGCTACCAGGGCGCGGTGAAGCGCTGCGGCGGCCACGTGCAGAAGAACAGCCACGGCGGCGGCCCCGTCCACCGTCATTCCGGCTCCATGGGTTCCAGCACCGACCCCTCCCGCATCTTCAAGGGGCACAACGGCGCGGGCCAGATGGGCAACGAGCAGGTCACCGTCATGAACCTGGACGTGGTCCAGGTGGACGGGGAGCTGGGTGTCATCGCCGTGCGCGGCGCGGTGCCCGGACCCCGGGGCGGCGTGGTCGCCCTGCGCACCAGCGCCAAGAAGCTGGCCGTGAAGCAGACCGCCGAGACCGCCGGGCGCGTCAATCCCCAGAAGCAGTCCGCCCGTGTCAACCCGCAGAAGGCCTCTGCGCGTAACAAGTGAGAAAGGAGAGAATGACAAATGCCTAAAGCGAACCTTTATGATATGGCCGGTAAGCAGATCGGCGAGGTCGAGCTCTCCGAGGCCATCTTCGGCATCGAGCCCAACCAGTCCGTGGTCCACGACGTGGTCAAGAACCATCTGGCCAACTGCCGTCAGGGCACCCAG
>ERZ779629.527-NODE-527-length-15200-cov-5.193661_pt1 | contig 15200 bp, 9 predicted proteins | sample MGYA00514192_ERZ779629 | MGnify/ENA primary metagenome ERZ779629 (study PRJEB29562, sample SAMEA4376709) | mouse gut metagenome | isolation source: Cecum | study: EMG produced TPA metagenomics assembly of the A DSS colitis mouse model was used to assess the... | reverse complement strand
AATCAGCGGCACGCCGTGAGCGTGGGCGCACCTGGCAAACTTTTCAATATCCAGTACCATCACTCCCGGATTGGAGATCGTTTCGCCGAACAATAATTTTGTATTCGGACGGAACGCCTTGCTGATCTCCTCTTCACTGGCATCCTGGTCGATGAATGTACATTCGATGCCCAGCTTTTTCAGGGTAACAGACAGCAGATTGTATGTTCCGCCATAAATACCGGTTGCACTTACGATATGGTCGCCGGCTTCGCAGATATTGAAACAGGCAAAGAAGTTGGCAGCCTGTCCCGATGAAGTCAGCATTGCTGCCACACCACCTTCCAAAGCGGCGATCTTGGATGCTACGGCATCGTTGGTCGGGTTTTGCAGACGAGTATAGAAATAACCACTCTCTTCCAGATCGAACAGTTTCGCCATTTGTTCGCTGGTCTCATACTTGAAGGTAGTACTCTGATAGATAGGCAGAACGCGAGGTTCTCCTTTTTTAGGCTGCCAGCCACCCTGCACACACAAAGTTGCCGGCTTGAATGAATTGCTCATATTATTAAATGTTTGCTATGTAATTATATTCTGCTGACAAAAGTAAAGAATAGTTCGTTCCATTAATACAAATCTATGATCATTTATAAAAAATAGGGTACTGTTTAAAAATAATCTTTACCTTTGCCTCCGGTTTTGGTGTCACAAATCCAGTTCTACGGAAAAGTGATGAAAAGGGAATCAGGTGAAAATCCTGAACAGACCCGCTGCTGTAAGCTCCGCCAAAGTCGTTGAACACAACTCAATCCACTGTTCGCAATGAATGGGAAGGACGTTCAATGACGGAGTAAGTCAGAAGACCTGCCAGAATCAGTAGTTTTAAGCTTTCGAGGAATAAGGCTGAAAAACATGTAAGTAAGGACTTGACTGTATTTGGTAGGGAGTTCCGGCTGTTCATGTGTTCCATTCTGTTTTGTCGAAAGCCTGTCGTTAATATATAATGTTTTTGATGGGATGAGAGGTTTCATACATGTATTTTTGTTGTTTATTTGTTTGTTTCCTGTAAGTCTGGCGGCGCAAGACAGGGTTACGCTGTCCGGAGAGGTGAGGGGAGAAGATGGTGCTCCGCTTCCTATGGTTACTGTTGCTATCGAAAATACGACGGCAGGGACATATACCGACGACCGGGGGCGCTATTCACTAAGTCTGAAACCCGGAAAGCATACTCTTATAATTACCTTGTTGGGTTATAATACAATAAAAACAATTCTCGATATCCGCAGGAACAAGACGCTCGATTTCGTTATGGAAGAAAATTCCGTAACCCTGAACACTGTTGAGGTGTATGGCAAATCGAAAACACAGAAGGTCAAGGAAGGTGCCCTGACCGTCAATGCGTTGGATATAAAACCACAGATCAGTTCCTTGAAGAACCTGAACGAAATGGTTAACCGGACAGTTGGCATCAAGATCAGGGAAGAAGGAGGGGTAGGTTCCGATTTTGACCTCTCCATTAACGGGCTGTCGGGTAATTCGGTGAGATATTTTATTGACGGTATGCCGCTGGATGCAAAAGGTAGCGGTATTTCACTGGCCAATTTGCCTGTAAATATTATTGACCGGGTCGAGATATATAAAGGAGTAGTTCCTGCCAGCCTGGGGGCCGATGCTTTGGGAGGAGCTATCAACATCATCACCAATCAAGACAAGAAAAATTATCTCGATGCCTCTTACGGCATCGGCTCGTTTCACACGCATCGGGCTGATCTGAATGGTCAGTTCGTAGAGCCGAAGACTGGATTGATCATGAAACCGACTGTCGGTGTCAATTACTCGAAAAATGATTATATGATGAAAGGTGTCGAGGTCTGGGATGCAGATAGCCGTAACTATATTGAAGTCAACCGCAAACGGTTCCATGATGATTATTTTTCCTTGCTGGGGCAACTTGAAGCCGGCTTTGTCGATAAGTCCTGGGCAGATGCTTTCTTTGTTTCCGGCTCTTATTCCAAAGTAGATAAGGAGTTGCAGACCGGTTCTATCCAGACTAAGGTCATCGGAGATGCAGAGCGTCGCGGCAGTGCTTGGAATATTTCAGCCCGTTATCAGAAGCGTTTTGATAAGATCAATACCAGTGCATCGTTATCCCATACCTGGGATCGCTCGCTGACTGTTGATACTGCCTATCGTATTTATAACTGGGACGGCGGTTTTACCCCGTCGTCCCGTAATGAGATCAACGGTCGCGGACGATCCATGCGTCATTATGACCGGCCTCTGACAATTTTCCGCGGAGGTGTTGATTATACTATCAACCGCCATCATTCCTTCAGCCTGAACTATTTACTCAACCGTACCGGAAACAATCGCCGCGACGATATTGATGAAACATTTGAACCGACCAATGATGTTTTAACCAAACATATCCTCGGGTTGACCTACAACCAGTCGTTTTTCGACGGAAGATGGGAGAGTACGTTATTTGTCAAGGATTATATCAACGCAACATCTGTCGAGCAGAATGATCTTTCATGGATAACAGGTTCGGATGAGGTTGACAGGAATGCGACTAAAAATTACTGGGGAGGCGGATTCGGCTGGCGTTTTATATGTTGGGAAGCGTTGTCTGCTAAAGCCTCTTTTGAACATAGTGTGCGGCTGCCTCTGTCTCGGGAGTTGCTTGGAAACGGAACGACTATCTATCCGAATCTCGCCCTTAATCCGGAAAGCAGTGACAATATTAACTTCGGCCTTTTTGGTAATTGGCATCCTGCTTCCGGTCATTCATTTTACTATGAGGCGAATGGATTTTTACGCTTTGTAGACGATTTCATCCAGGCAACGGTTTCTGAAAAAGAGGGGATGATGCAATATGAAAATATACCGGCGGTACATATCAAGGGAGCTGAAGGCGAAGTCCGATATAACTGGAAAAACAGCCTCCGGATAGTGGTCAATGCCAGTTACAATGAAGCCCGCGACCAGAAAAAGTACAAGACAGACGGTAAACCTTCGGCTACTTATAAAAACCGCGTACCCAATCGCCCCTGGTTTTATAGTAATGCGGATGTCAGTTATACATTTCATGATCTGGCCCAGAAGGACGACGATCTCCGTATCGGGTATTCCTGGCAATGGATACACTGGTTTTATCTTTCCTGGGAGGCTTATGGTGCTATCGAGAGTAAATCGCGTATCCCGACCCAGAATATATCGAATGTAAATGTGACCTATTCGTGGAATAAACAGCGTTACAATATATCGTTGGAATGTAGCAATCTATTTGACTCTACCGCTTATGACAATTACAAACTCCAGAAACCTGGACGTGCGTTTTTTGCCAAATTCAGATTATTCATTAATTAATAATTAAATATTCATACAAATGAAAAAGTTTCAGTTACTATTTTATGCATTCATTATGGCAATGGTTACATTGTCTTTCAATGCTTGTTCTAACGATGACGATCCTAAGCCGACCCCGGAACCTACTCCTGAGCCAAAGAACTATCACTTTGACATCTGGATTGCTCTGGATAAACATGGTGGCATGGGACGTGATGTTCAAACGCTGGTTAAAAGTATAGATTCTCTTACTGTTGGCTCAACTCCCATTGACTTTAAAGGAGATGGCACTGAGGTTCACTCGGTAATGTCTCTGGAAACCATTGTCAAAGGGAAATATTATTATCAGGTACCTGTATCAGGTGATCGTATATCAAAGTACATATTGTCTGATAATACCATCAAGAATATTCAGTCTTATCCTTTTAGCGAAGGTACGAATACTTATGATACCCGTAAATATACACATGCCTGGATTGACGACAATACGCTGGTGATTATGGCTTCTAACGGGGATGGAGACAAGATTATCTGGACGAAACTGAATACTACTAATATGTCTTTAATTGAAGAAGGTATTCTTGATATACCTCTTCCAGAAGGTGATAAGTTGTTCTCGACTTCCGGTATTTTGTCTTATCGTAAAAGCGATAATAAGCTGATATATTTCTATTTGGGTAAGAAAAGTAAACGTGGCGATACAACACCTTTCTTCTTTACTACTGTGATTAATGCAGAAACAATGGCAGTAGAAAGCAATATCCGGAACACGATAGCTCACCAGATGGTAGGTAGTGCCTATGGTGAATTATTGCAGAAATGTACATTGGTTGATGAATCCGGAAATCTTTATCTGGCTTGCTTCTCTGAAAATGAAGATGGGGTGGAAAAGAGCCATCTGATTCGTATTAAGGCCGGTGAGAAAGACTTTGATCCTACATACAATGCTTTCACCAATGCCGGAAAACTGATTTCTCTTGAATACCTGGGAGACGGTAAAGTGCTTGCTTATGCCCGTCAGGATGATCTTGGCATGGATATTGACAGCTATAGCCATTATTATACAGTCATCGACCTTAATACGAAAACCAGCAGCCGTGTACAATACAACGGAAAGGATCTTCCATACAGTGGTGGCCGTTTCTCTCAACGTACGGCAATTGCTGACGGTAAGGCTTATATCGGTGTTAATCCGGAAAACACCAACCCTTGTATCTATATTTATGATATAAAGACAGGTAACGTTGAAAAAGGCGCTGATATTGCTGAAGGCTATTACTTTGAGCAGATCCGTGTACTTGATAACGAAGATGCTGAATAATTATCTTTCAGGTTCAGCCGGTAGTCATCCGTTGGAAAAAGGGTAACTACCGTTTCCAAGGTATAGGTGTTTTGATTTGTAAATAAGGGACTTTTGATTACAAAACATATATGTTTTGAAGTCAAAGGTCCTATGTTTTTTTCGGGGGTGTCCTGATCCGGCATACTACAAGTTTAAATGTAGGACAGTAGTGTTGTAGATAGCACACCGTGTTAGTCATAGTGATACTATAGTGCTGTTATAGCCAGGTCTATAGTGTTAGAGAGAAAATGTTCGAAATGACTGCACCACAATCACTTCGGCTTTACGAATCCTACCGGATTGCGCGGTTTATCAGATAGCTTCTTTTGTACCTGCAATTCCGCCAGTGTTTTATTGATCAGATCCAATTGTATCCGGGTATCTTCATTGATATCATTGTAGTCGGTAAATACCTCTTCGATGTATTCTTTGAGTTCATTGACTTCCTGTTGAAGTTTTGTTGTTTTATCGACTGTAGGATTGGCTATCATTTGCCGGACAGCCACAAAAGCACGCATAATGTTAATATTGACCTGTATGGCTATATCTGAATTTAACACACCAGAGAGCATTGCCAATCCTTGTTCAGTAAAAGCATACGGCAGTTTGCGGGTACCTCCCCATCTTGATGTCGCAAATTGCGATTTCAAGATTATCCACTCATCGACATTGAGTTGGAACATAAAATCTTTAGGGAATCGCTTTATATTCCTTTTCACAGCTTCATTAAGTCTTCGTGTTTCTACTTGATAAAGTTCAGCTAAATCAAAATCCAGCATGACTCTTTGACCTCTTATTTCATAGATCTTACTTTGAATAATTCGTATTTCATTCATAGCAGGTTTATTTTATGATTATTACTAATCGCAAATGTAATGATATAAATCAATATTACTTCATTTATCAAAATAAACTTCTCACTTCAATATCTTCTTTTGTAAGGCCCTGAACCAGATAAAGGAAACGATTCCTTTCAGCATGCTGGAGATACTGATTGCCCACCATACACCGACGATTCCCAATCCCATGGCGGATAATACAATAGCCATCGGTATACGCAGCGAGTTGAAAGTAATGCTGATGATTGCAGGAGGAACCGTCCGTCCTGTTCCGTAGAACAAGCCCTGCATAGTGATCTCCAGCATCATGAACAACATCGAGTATCCGTCTATCCGCAGGAAAATACCTCCGGCCTCAAAGGCTTCCTTCTGGGGGACGATCAGTGAGAAGACTTCGCTGCCGTAAAAGACGAATAATAAGGTACAAAGGATACCGAATACGGTGGTCATCTTCAATGTCGTGTGATAGGCTTCCAGCACCCTGTTCTTTTCGGAAGCTGCATAGTTCTGGGCGACGAAAGCACTCAGTGCCGTGCTGAATCCCTGGGAAGTGTTCCAGGCTATCGCTTCAATCTGTCCTCCGGCGGTGAGTGTCATCAGGCCGATATGTCCACCGTAAGTGGAGGCTGTGCGTGCCATGAAAATGTTGATGATGGCAAACAGCGTGTTCAGCATGGCTACCGGCAGGCCCAGTTGCAGAATTCTTTGTGAATAGTTTTTCTTTAGTCTGACGAAGAAGGAGAATCCTCCCAGTAACCTGCTTCTCCATTTTAACTGATATACAAAAATGGCACATACCGTTGCTTGCGATAACCAGGTTGCCCAGGCGGCTCCGGCTGTTCCCATATCGAATACAAAAATGAATACCGGGTCGAGTATCATATTAATGATAAGTCCCGTTCCGCTGATGTAAAAGGGTATTTTACTTAGCCCTGCCGCATTATGGATGCCGGTGAAGGCTGCCGAGAGGAATATAAAAGGAAAGGCGGTCGATACGATCCGTAAATATTCGACAGCACTATCTGCAATAGGAGCTTCCAGTTTATAGACACCGATGATCGGATGGGCAAAGACAAAAAGAAGCAATCCCCAGCAAACGGAGATGATCAGGGCAATGGTAAGGTTGTGGGATGAATAGTTCCGTGCATCCTCTTCATTTCGTGCACCTATACTTTGCCCCACACTTACTTCCGAACCGACTTTATTCAACAGAGAGATCGAATTGGTCATCCAGGTCAGGATGCCGACAGCTCCGATAGCGGCAACGGCTTCACTGCCCAGACGCCCTACCCAGGCCATATCGGTGATGCTGTAAGCCATTTGAATAAAAGAAGTACCCATGATCGGCAATGCCAGATTGAATAGCTGCCGTTTGATAGGGCCTTGTGTCAGGTTTTTTGTTCCTTGCATGTTCTGTCTTATTTGGGTGCAAAAGTAGGAATAAAAAAGGAGAACCCGATATTGGATTCTCCTTCTGATCTATGTTTCTTTATCTGATTAGAAATTGATGTTCACTCCGATCATCGCACTGAACTTCTGCAACGGATAACCGTAGTAAAGTTCGTATTTCTGGAACAGTACGTTGTTCAGTTTCAGATACAGGCCGAAGGTATCGTTGATGTTGTATGCTCCGGTGAGGTTCAGTTCGTTGATGTTGTCCATCTTTACGTTCTTTTCTCCTAATCTGGCTTCACGTCCGGTGGCCAGGTAATAGTCCAGGGAAGCAGACAGGTTATTGATCGGGCGGACTGTCACGCCGGCTGTGATCTCCATTTCGGGCATACCCCAGGCTGTAGCATCTTTACCGGCTAAATCAGTCTCTGAATATTTATCACTGTATTCGGCTGTCCAATTATTATAAACACCTTTCAGGGAGATTTCAAATAATTGCTGGTAACTATATTTCAGGTTGGCACCGACCAGTAACTGTTTGGTGTCTATTTCATTCATCATACCGCAAGCGGAACCGAAGTAATCTTTGTCACCGTAAGCAAGTGTCGGTACAAAGAAATAGTTATTGCTGACGATTTTATATCCTCCGAAAACGTCGAACCAGAAACCGGGAGCAACGCCGCTCTTGATACCCAGGATACCATCCAGCCAGTTGCGGGAAGGTGTCAGTCTCTCCAACGGATTGGCATAACGGTTGATCCGGTTCACATCATACATACTGTTGGATTGCAATTTACCATTGGCATTCAGGTATAGTACGGTTTTGTCGGCAACTTCGACGTCGGCAGAGATGTTGGGGGAAGCCATAAACTTCTTCTGCTCGCCGCTGAAGAACATTGCATTTACCCCTAATTTTACATGCCAGTTGTCTCCTTCTATCTTGTAGTAAGGATTCAGGGTGGCAGCAGCAAAGTTGTCGAAGTAGGTTGACGGATCTTTTGTTTCAGGTGATTTTAATTCTGAGGGTAAGCTGTAATTGAAATATTGGAAATTACCGTTCAAGCCAACACGCTGATTGCCTCCGAAACCAGAACTTAACCCGAAGTCAAGATTGAATGTCCCTTCCGACGGTGCATCGTGCTCTTTTGAATATCCGTATTTGTAAGAAAAATTGGTGTAGCAGAGATCGAGCAGGTACCCGACAGGAGCATCAGCTTTGGACTCTACGCCTACGTTCGCCTTAATGGTTTGGGCAACTTGGTTGGTTTCCATGTCAGCTGCGGGGAGAGTAGGGTTTGAGGAGGTGATAGGAGTAAGGCTTTCTATTGGCAATCCGTAATAATTAAATCCGGAATAACCATATTTAACTCCCATCTTCAATGCCAGCTTATCGAAGTTATGTTTGAAGTTTAATCCACCCATATTATCGTTCAGCTTCGCCTTAACCTTTTCATCCACTTGCAGGTATTTTACTTTTCCATTCGTTGAACGGTGCGAGAACCAGATATTCAATTGATCCTTGTCCGTGCTGAGGATATGATATCCCAGGTCGCCGTTCAGATTCAGATAGGTACCGCCGCCGAAGTTGAAATAACCGCGGCGCTTGTTGTACTGATTATCTGTCATGATATTACCTGAAGGAAGCAGGCTGATCTCTTTTGCCGGGTCGGCTGCAATCGTGAAATTGGCATAGTCGATCGGCATTTTCTTTACTTCCGGTTCCTTGATGACCGGAAGGGTGTTTACTTTGCTTGCATCCTGTACGGTCGGGTCGTACTCGCGTTCGAGCGTCATCTCCCGTTCCAGATTCTGTTTCTTCGAAGTATCTTCTTGTGCACTTATTGTGGCGGTAGTCCCAAGCAAGGCTACGACACACAGCGCTTTTACATTATATATAGTCTTCATTGTATTCTATTATTGCTTTAGTTTACCTAATCTGTCCTCAATCATAGCGGCGATTTCGTCATCACCCTTATAGTTGTTCTTCAGGTTGTTCAGATAAGCACGTGCCTGAAGGTCGTCTCCCTGGCGGATATAAATATCGGCCCAAAGGATGAAACCGCGTGCCAGCCAGTACTGGTGAGGCGTGCCGTTCTTGGCGAAGTCTTCCAGGATCTTTTCCGCATTCTTATCGTCGTTGGTATCGTAGAAGTACTGGGCCAGCAGGTATTTAGCTTCGGCACCGTGTACCGTACGGGTGTCTTTGCTGAGAATTGTCAGGTCTTCGACGGCTTTAGCCGGCTGTTTGTGGTCGATGTAGGCTTTAGCACGGATATAACGGGCTTCGGCTTCCACTTCGGGTGACAGTTTCGGATCTTTCAGCAATTCGTTGGCTGCCAGTTGAGCTTCCTCCTGTTGTCCGGTCTGTAAAGCACAACGCATGATGCCTAAACGGGCAGCTTGCTTGTTCTCCGGATTTTCGGCTATGATCTGTAAGCGCTTGAAGCTTTCCAGCGCAGCAGGGAAGTCCTGAGTGAGGTATTGCATTTCTGCCGTGCGGGCCACCGATTCTTCAAGGAATTTGGTATCTCCGCTCTCGATAACCGATTTGAAACGCTGAAGTGCTTCGTCGTATTCTTTCTTGCTAAAGGCGATGCTTCCCAGATAATAGTTCGCATTCGAGCTGAAAGCGCCTTCGGGGAAGGTCTGCAAATAGTTGATCAGGCTGCGGCGTGCTTCTTCGTTGTTGCCACGGTTGAAGAGTTTCTCGGCGGCAATATAGGTAAGCGAATCCTGTTCGCCGACTTCCAGACGGATATTTCCACCCAGTGAGTTGACGTAGTTGGCATACGAATTGATGTCGTTCAGGTCGATGTAAACCGACTTTAAGTCTTGTAAAGCCACTCTGGCTTCTTCGCTACCCGGATAATTGCTGATCACTTGCTTATAGGCTGTAGCCGCTTTTTCGGGTTGGTTGTCGTTGAAGTAAAGCAATCCTAACTGGATGCCGGCTTTACGGGCAAGGCTGCTTTGCGGGAATTGCTGTATCAATGTCTCGAATGCCTGTGCAGCTTGTGAACTGTTTTCAAGCAATACATAGGTACGTCCTTTTTCGAACAACGCATCGTCCACATATTGTGATTCCGGATAATCGCGGAGCAGGCGGTCCATTGCGCTGATCTTCCCCCGGTAATCTTTCTGCAAGCCCAGCAGGAAGCCTTTCTGGTAAACGGAATAGTCGCCGGAAGACGGTTGCAATTGGGCGGCATGTGTATAGTTTTCTTCAGCCTGTGCAAACTGGCGGTTCTGGTACAGGCAGTCGCCGATACGGTTGTAAGCATCTGCCAATGCCGGTGCCTGCTGGTTGTTTTCCAGATTGATATACTGGCGGAAACGGTTTTGTGCCTCTCCGTATTCTTTGAGTTTGAAATAACAATATCCCAGGTTATAATGGGCCAATGCGTACATATCTGTATTCCGCTGGCGGGTGTTGTTCAGATAAGTACGGTAGTCTGAAATAGCTTGGCGATAATCTCCTTTGCGATAATAGGATTCGCCGCGCCAGAAATAAGCGTCATTGCGCGATTCCATATTATAAGAACCAAGGTTGATAGCTTTTGAGAACAGGTCGACCGCTTCATCCAGCTTCATGTTGGTGAAAGCCTGTGTTCCCAGCTGGAACAGAATGTCCTGTTTGGCTTCCAGTATCTTGGTGCTCGGATGATTGATCTTATTGATAGAGTTGAGGGCTGCCTGGTAGTTCTTGGTTGTCAGGTAGACTTCCACCAGGTAGTCGTTTACTTTGTCGGCATATTGAGAGTTCGGGAAATCATTCAGGAAATCTTCGAAGATCGTAACAGATTCGCCGAATCCGGTAAAGGCAGTTTCATGGATCAGCAGCGCATAATTGAACATGGCTACTTCCTGAATCTGTTTGTCGAATGAAGAGGTTGCCGCAGCCTCGAAAGCCATACGGGCATTGTTCTTGTCTTTCAGTTTCAGGTAAGACTGCCCGAGATAGAGGTAGGCATTCTGCGAGAGTGCGTCGTTTTCGCGTACTGTCTGCGACAAGGCGTTTACGGCACTGCTGTAATTCCCTTTATTGAAATAGCAAACACCCAGAATGTACAAATCTCCTCTTAACGGCCTGTCGGTCGACGATACATATTTGCTCAACATGTTGGTCGCCTTGTCCTGTTTGCCCAAATGGTAATAGGAATTACCCAGGATACGGTACACTTCGCTGTTATTCTTGCTGTTCGGATAGGAGGAGAGAAGTTCTTCCCCTTCGCTCACTACCTTTTCATATTTATTCTGTATGAAATAGATCTGTGTAATATAGTACAAGGATTGCTCGCGGTAATCCGGCATCTCTTTCAGGCGGCTGAACTCTACCAACGCGTTATTGTATTTGCCGGTTGCATAATCGATATAGGCCACATAATAGGTGGACGCTTCACGGTACTTGGTACCGATTTGCTGTATCCGCGAAAAATATCCGCGTGCCTTATCCATCTCGCCGGTCTGCAATAATGAATAGGCCAGCCGGAAGCTGTAAGCCTCCTGTTGCTCCGGACTGAGCATGTCTATATCCGATTCGTTGAACCAGAAAATAGCTTTCTGGTATTCCCCGCGTTCGAAATGAATGGAACCGATCAGGAAATTCACTTCATCGCTATGGCGTGAAGCCGGATAATCTTCCAGATAATCTTTCAATAGTTCGTCGGCATTAGGACGTCCCTGTTCATAAGCTGCATATACGATCATATAGTCAGCTTCCTGGATCAGGTCGGCATCTTTTGCATGCTGTTTATAAGCTTCCAGCTTATCGATACAACCCGGATAGTTCTTTAAACTAAACAATTCTTTACCTTCTATGAACAAACGGTCCGGTGCCTCAAACTGGTACGACCGTTGCCCGCTAGCCACATGACTTCCTACCACCAGGCACAGTGGAATAAGTATTCTTTTCATCGCTCCTTCGCTTTAATATACAGATAATAAACAGTCTCTGTTAGTTCTAAGTTGCAAACTTACATAAAAAACACCGATTTATATGCTTGCTTGCTAAAAAAGGGGAATATCCCTACACTCCTTATAACAGCACCTGAAAAAAACGTGTTAAAATCGCGTTAACATAAACCGTCCTTGAAGGCCCCTTTTGTTAAAGTTTTACCTCCATTTTAACACCAATCCCAGGGAGTGGAGTTTAAGTGGAGGTTAAGTGGAGCTTCACTGGAGCTAATACGGAGGTAAAACGGCGATTTTTGTGTTAAAATCGATAAGGATATTTGTGTATATTTAACTGGTTTCCCGTGAACACATTTTTGGCTGAAGGGGGCGTTTTGCGCTTGGTGGGTGGGAGGGATCATAAAAATAAAACCGCCGCGAATCACTTCGGGGCGGTTTCGGTTTCCACATTTACCATCAATTATGTTTTATATAATTATAGTGGAAAATATCGTTATTTCTTGATGAATTGTATTCGGATGTAGCAGTTGTATATATGACCGCTGCTTTCTACTTGAATGGGTAGATCGTAATAACCGGTTTGTTTATTCTTAAAATAAAGAATTTCTATTTCTGTGTCAGAAATAGTTATGCTTTGTGTGTAACCATTTACGATATTAGGTGTTACAAATGAGCTATAAATAGGCAGAACATTATTATTATTGAATTGATAATATAGACTCTGTGTCGGATCTTGTTGGATAACATCAATACAAGCTCCTTCATAGATATATTGTGCTTCTGTTTGTATTCCTATTATTAGGATAAGGGAAAGAATAAAAACAATTCTTCTCATAATTAACTGTATTTAAAGTGTTAATAAAGTTTTTATAAGAGGGTGGCGTGTCAAAGTGAAGTGACACACCACCTTTTTTATTAATGTACTAGTTGTTTATCTAACCATCTTATAATAAGTCTTCTTAGCCCAGAAGAGGTTGGTGTAATAACCACTTGGCTCTTCATAGTTTTTAGCGATAGCAGCTTGGCAGTTTTCGCTGTTGTAAGTCAACTCATTGTTCGGATAAGGCAAACGGTTAGGCGGTGTCGGATAATTTGATATCTGATTGTCTGTTGCAAATTCAACAACTGGATAACCTGTACGGCGTACTACATTCCATGCTTCCAACTTGTTTATGAAACCGAAGTTCAGCCATAACTGTGTACAGATAGCTTCCTGTGTCGGTTTCCAGATGCTTTCGGCATAGGCTGCAATCGCATCGTTTGTCGGCCTTACCAATGGACGGAATCCTCTGTAGCTATCGTTACCATCTTTATGAAGCGAGCTGTTTTCCTTCAAGTTCCAATAGTATTCGGTAGACTGTTTCACTCCTTCAATGAAATTTGCTTTCGCTTTGTTGGCATCGGTTCCTACGCCATATCCCATCAAATAGGCTTCTGCTTTGCTGAAACTTACTTCGGCTGCACTCAGCCATAGACCGAAAAAGTTTTCATTACCCTGGTATTCGGCCCAACCGGCAGCTGCGATTGTGTCGATTTCGCAGAAATAGTTGGCTTGAGGCATGCCTCTTTGTACATATTCTTTCCGTTTTTCGTCTGTTAAAGTTGTGATTTCAGCTTCAGTCATCATAACATCATAAGCGATGTATTGACCGTCAGGATTACAATCGTACATAACTTCCAGACGAGGGTCAGTGTTTTCATCAGGAATGCCGTTTGCCGGCAAGTTCATAGCATCCAGAATAGTTTGTGAACAAGCTGCCATACCGCTTGAACGAAGTGCCTGCGAGAAGCTTTTACCGAAATTGAAATCATCCTTTTGTGTATTAGCTGTTACACCCATGTTTTCTGTATTGTTGTCAATCAATGGGTATTGGCTCGGATTGTTCAGAATTTCAGCAATGGCTGCATGGGCTTCTGCTGTGCAATCGCCGGCAGTAGACAAATGAAGCGCAATACGCAGACGGAGCGAGTTGACATATTTTTGCCATAATGTAGCATCGCCGGCCGCGATTGTGTAGTCTTGACGGCTTAATGAGGTAAGACCGACTGTATTTACATTGCCACTGGCAAAATAGTCTCCAACTTCTTTTAGGTCGACAAGGATCTGCTTGTAAAGTGCTACATCGTCATCGTAAACGCATTTTTCTTTGGCAGCATTGTAGTCACCATCTTTCCAAAGTGTACCGGCGCCATTGTAAGGAACATCGCCGAATATGGACAGCATTTCATGCAATTGCGATTGTACCAGCGTACGGCCCAGATAATAGAATATAATGTTTGAGGGTTTTTCTGTTTCGGAAAGATTTTCATAGTTGTATTCCAACAAGCGCTGCTGGGTTAACATATCGTAAAAGTCTTTCCAACGGTCATCGTAACGTCCTTCACCGGAACCCATATAGCGGGCACGCGAATTGGTTGTACCGATAACTCCAGAGAACAGACCGGAGGTAGTTGATTGTATCCAATGACGATAATAAATTGGGTTCATCCAAGTATTCCCTTTAAACATTACACCGGTAAATACTTGAGGTACACCTACTGTTGCTGTTTGAGAAGGATCTGCATACTTATCGTCATACGCTGAATCGGCGCATGAAGAGGCAAGCGATACTAGTGCGATTCCTCCTGCTAACAATGAAAATATCTTTTTCATAAATTCTTCTTTTTAATCTGATTTAATAAAATGTAAATTAGAAGTTTGCACGAACAGAGAAACCGAATGTACGTGCACTGGCTGTTGAACCGCCTAATTGTGCCTGATAGATCCAGTTAGTACCGTCTGTCGCTTCCGAATCGAACAATTTTAATGTACGATATACATAGAATGGGTTGCGTACGAAAGCAGAGACTGTCAGGTTATTGCAAGCGAACTTCTTGGTCAAGTCTTTCGGCAGTGTATAGCCCAAACTGATTTCACGACATTTGATGTAGCTGTTCTTTTGGATAGCATCTTGATAAGTTTTGGTTGCACTGGTACCCCAACCATATTGGGAGATGTATGCTTCCATCTGGGTTACAACGATGTCGTTCGGAGTACCGTCTTCTTTTACACCTGGTAAGATCAGACCGTTGTCCCAAACGTAATGGCCGTTAATCATTGTTTCGCCGCGTTTGTAGTTGCTTATTTCGCTCGGGTTAACCACATGGATGGCACTTTTGTTGTCCATATTTTCAGCGTCGCTGTAATAGAACAAACCTCCTGTTGTATGGTCGCGAACCCCAACGGCGTCGGTAATATTACCTGCACACATCATGTATTGCCAAGGAGTGTTCAGTACATCGCCACCGAAACGGAAATCGAAAGCCATATCCAAAGTAAAGTTCTTATAGCTTAAGCTTGTACCGAAACCTCCGGTAACTTTCGGCATGGCGTTACCTACTTTGTGGCG
>ERZ779629.522-NODE-522-length-15308-cov-4.148954_pt1 | contig 15308 bp, 11 predicted proteins | sample MGYA00514192_ERZ779629 | MGnify/ENA primary metagenome ERZ779629 (study PRJEB29562, sample SAMEA4376709) | mouse gut metagenome | isolation source: Cecum | study: EMG produced TPA metagenomics assembly of the A DSS colitis mouse model was used to assess the... | reverse complement strand
CCGACCCCGACGAGCCGGAGTGGACTACGACAATTCAGCAGATAACTTTAGAGTTCGGCAGACTGATTATCCGTGTAGACCAATGGATTGAAAGCGGACTTTCAACTAAACCGCAGTTCAATGCGAACCCCGACGGAATTTACGATTCCCGTCCCGATTTGGTTGAAAAAGTCGAAAATATGCTAAAAGATACGGACTTTATCCATTATACGATAAAGGACATCAACGGCAACGAAGTTACCGATACGAGCAATCTTCCCGCAGGTACTACGCTTTTCATTCACGCAAACGTCAATGAAAATTACGCAGGCTCGGTAGACCTTATTTATAAGGACGGCGTGCCCAACAGCTACGCGTATACTACCGATTTCCCCAGCACGGAAAAGCTTACCAAGGTTCCCGAAATCACTCAGACGGTTTTTGAATTTGCTTTCGACGGAACCGAAATCGATTTGCAGAAGCTTGTTCTCGACGGTTTGTTAAAGGACAGAGATACCTATCTTATGTTCGTTGCAAGCGAGAGTGACGCTCTTATTCAGAACGGCGCGGGCGAGTTCCATTTGAGAATCTGCTTCAAGGACGGCACTAAATATTGCTGGGATACGGATATTCCCAACGACAGACACGCGGTTGAAATTATAGTCAAGGTTTCACCTATGACGCTTACCGTTACGTCTGATTTAGGCGAGATATTCTATACCGGCTTCGAAATCGACGTTATAGAGCAGCTTACCGAAATTTACGGCGATTACGTTATCGTTGCGGTAGGCTACGATACCAAGGGTAAGGACGTCGGCGAATACACCTTCAACGTTATGATTAACCCCGAATACAGTTCGAGCGTTAAATGGGCTGACGGCGTAACCGACCCCGTTACTATTACCTGGCATATCAAACAGTCGATAATAACCGGTGACTGGGGTCCTAAGGGGCAGTACGGTAAAATCACTATCACCAGCGACACCTATTCGGGCGAGCAGGCGGGCGATATAGAGTATATCTATACCAACAAAGTCACGGGCGAAATCGTAACCGAGCTTATAGTCGGCGAAACCTATATCGTTGAAGCGGTTTTGAAAAACCCCAATCTTACCTGGTCGACCGACCCCGGGACGCATGAATTCTTACTTGAAAAAGCGCTGGAAACGGTAGAAAAACCCGTTATGGCGGAAGATAAGAAGGAATTTGACGGAACCGAACAGACCTTCGTAATTACCATAAACGGCGCGCCGCTTTCGGATTTTGCCGATAAGGTAATGATAGTCGAAGACCTCAGTGATTCGCTTACGCAGACAAACGTAGGTAAATACAAAATCGTACTCAGATTAATGGATGATTCGCTTAGCTGGGTAGGCAATACCAGCGGCGACGTTGTTATCGATTTCGAGATAACTCAGGTAGAGCTTAACGTTTCCTGGAACGACCCCGACGGCGGTACGCCCACTTTCGACAGCAACTACCTCGGCGCGGATTACAGCGATATTGTTAAAATTACCTATAAAGATTCTGCGGGTAACGTAGTAACCAAAGCTCAGATGGAAAAGGGTCAAACCTACACCGTAACCGTAGAGCTTATCGATAACGTCAACTTCAAATGGAAGGAAGGCGCTAAGCTTGAATATACGTTTACGTTCAATCTCGATTTGATTACTTTGGAAGTTCCCAAAATTTCTACCGATTCGTTTGATTTTACGGGAAACACCATTACCATAACCGTTGAAAATCAGGCTAAGCTTGACGAGTACATCTCAAGCGGCTATATCGAACTTGTCTCCGGCTCGTTTGAGCAGACCAATGCGGGCGAGCACAAAATAGTGCTTAAAATTATCAATAATTCCTGTATATGGGCTGAGGGCGAAAGCGAATACGTAACGCTGACGTTCACTATCAAAAGAGCGGTGCTTAAAGGTGAATGGCAGGCAAACGGCAAAGTCAATTTCTCGAGTACCTTCCAGGGCAACTACGACGACGTTGTCGAGTACGAGTACAAGGACAGTAACGGAAACGTCGTTTCCTACGACCAGCTTGTCGAGGGCGAAACCTACACGGTAAGCGTTAAGCTTAAAGCGGGTATGGAAAACAACTTCGACGACTCGCAGCTTCCCGCTCCCACGACGATTACGTTCAAAAAGACGGACGAAGGCAGCAGCTTCCCCTGGTGGATATTCCTCATTATCGGCTTGGTTCTTCTTCTGATAATCATAATTATTATAATAATTATAATCATTAAGAAGCGTAAGAAAGACGACGAGTACGACGACTACTACGACGACGAGTATTACGGCGACGAAGACCTCTCCGGCGAAGGCAGCAGCGACGGCGGATACGACGACTACGGCGATTACGGCTCCGATACGTATTAAACCAAATATTCAGATTTAACAGGCGGACCTGCTTTTAAAAGCGGGTCCGCTTTGCAGTAAATTAGTATTGACTTTGACGGGCAAATGTGTTAAAATTTTTTAGTAACAACGCAATAATGTAGAGGGTTTTATGATTAACCGCAAAGCAATTTTTTCCGACGAAACAAAAGATTTTAAATGCCCTTACGAACCCATGCCCGGCGATACGGTGACGTTGAAGCTGCGCACGCTCAAAAACGACGTATTAAAGGCTTACGCCGTAGTCAACGGCGTAAAGCGCGCAATGACCAAGCAGCCGTCCCGTTTCGAGGACATTTTCGAGTACTACACCGTGACGTTCACCTGTCAGGAAAAACGCGTGTCGTACTATTTTTCCGTATACGACGAGGACGACAAGGTTTGCTATAACCGCCTCGGCTGCGTTGAAAACGCGCAGGACGAATACCGCTTTTCCTTTTTACCCGGTTTCGCAGTTACCGACTGGGCTAAGGGCACGGTGTTTTATCAGATTTTTACCGACCGCTTTTGCGACGGCAATCCACGCAACAACGTAGAGAACAACGAGTATTACTACACGGGCGGACACGTAAAGAATATTACGGAGTGGAACAAGTTTCCCGACGAGCTTGACGTACGCTGCTTCTACGGCGGCGATTTGCAGGGCGTGGAATCCAAGCTGGACTATCTTCAGGATTTGGGCGTGGAGGCAATATATTTCAATCCTCTGTTCGTTTCGCCGTCTAACCACAAATACGACACGCAGGATTACGACTATATCGACCCGCATATCGCCGTAATCGAGGACGACGAAGCGCACGCAATGCAGCACTGGGAGCATAACAACGGTTACGCCGCAAGATATATTAAGCGAGTAATTTCCAAAACCAATCTCGAAAAGAGCAACGAATATTTTGCTTCGCTGGTCAGGGAAATACACCGCCGCGGAATGCGCGTGGTTATAGACGGCGTTTTCAATCATTGCGGCTCGTTCAACAAGTGGATGGACCGAGACGGTATATATCTTAACAAAGAGGGCTACGGTCAGAAGGGCGCGTTTCACTCGGTCGACAGCCCTTACAGAAGCTATTTCAAGTTCGAAAAGAAGGAAGCCAACAGCGAATACGACGGTTGGTGGGGTATTCCCACGCTGCCCAAGCTCTGTTACGAGCAGAGTCCTGAGCTGGAAAGCTATATTCTTTCCACCGGCGAGAAGTGGGTTTCCGCGCCTTACGGCGTGGACGGCTGGCGCCTGGACGTCGCCGCGGATTTGGGGTATTCGGAAAAGTATAACCACAAATTCTGGAATGCGTTCCGCGAGAGAGTAAAGGGAGCAAATTCCGAAGCGTTCATTTTTGCCGAGCATTACGGCGACCCTTCGGCGTGGTTCAACGGTTGCGAATGGGATTCGGTAATGAATTACGACGCGTTTATGGAGCCCGTCACCTGGTTTTTGACGGGCATGGAAAAACATAGCGAGTACTACGACGGCAGCAAACTTTGGGACGGCAGACAGTTTTTCGACAGTATGTTCAAAAACATGTCTCGGTTTCCGCGCCCCGCGCTCGATTCGGCGCTCAATCAGCTATCCAACCACGACCATTCGCGTTTTATGACGCGCACCAACAGCACCGTAGGCACCTTAAAGACGCGCGGCCCGCACGCTGCGGCGCACGGCATTGACGCGAGAATAATGGCGCTTGCCGTGCTTATACAGATGACTTGGCCCGGCTCGCCCGGAATATATTACGCGGACGAGGCGGGGCAGGTCGGCTGGACGGACCCCGACAGCCGCCGCACCTATCCGTGGGGCAACGAGAACAGAGAGCTTATCGCATATCACAAGGCGGTAATTTCGCTCAGAAAGAAAATACACTGCATAAAGACGGGCAGCATCAAGCGGCTGGATTGCGGCAAGGGCTATATCGCGTACGGCAGATTCGACAGAGAAGATTGCGCCGCGGTGCTTGTAAACTGCTCTGACGAGGCGCTCGAGCTAAGCGTGCCGGTATGGGAAATTGGCGTTCGTACGGGCGACGTTATGACCTGTAAATTCCGTTTTGAGGACGGCGGATTTTCCGCCGAGGAGTGCAAAAGCACTGTAAAATACGGCAGATTATTCGTGACCATGCCGCCCAAATCGGCAAAGGTTTACGCTTTTAAATTTATAAGGGAGTAGAGAATGAAAGACAAATTTTTCGGCGAACTGGATACTTATCTTTTTCACCACGGCACGCATTACAAGCTTTACGAGCGAATGGGCGCGCACCTGAGAACGGTGAACGGCGTAAGCGGCGTTCATTTCGTACTATGGGCGCCGAACGCCCGCGCCGTTTGCGTCGTATCCGACGGTAACGGCTGGACGCCCTGGCGCGACAATATGGAAAAGACCGACGACAGCATCTGGGAGCTTTTCGTGCCCGGCATGTGCGAGGGCGTGAAATACAAGTATCTAATCGTACGCGCGGACGGAAGCGAGGTGCAGAAGGTCGACCCCTACGCATTCCGCGGCGAGCTGCGCCCGAATAACGCGTCCGTCGTTGCAAATCTCGACAGATACGAGTGGGGCGACGGCGAATTTATAGGGAACAGAAAGGGCGTTAATTTCCTTGAAAAGCCCATGGCGGTTTACGAGGTTCACCTCGGAAGCTGGAAAAAGGATTTGGCAAAAGGCGACGAGGACCGTTTTCTCGGTTACAGGCGGCTTGCGCACGAGCTTTGCGATTACGTTAAGTGGATGGGTTATACCCACGTCGAGCTTATGGGCATCTGCGAATATCCGTTCGACCCGTCCTGGGGCTATCAGGTTACGGGTTACTTTTCGCCCACGTCGCGCTACGGCACGCCGGACGACTTTATGTACTTCGTCGACTATATGCACAAAAACGGCATCGGCGTAATTCTCGACTGGGTTCCCGCGCATTTCCCCAAGGACGAATTTGCGCTTGCTAATTTCGACGGTACTCCGCTTTACGAGTATGCCGACCCTCTCCGTGCCGAATATCCCGAATGGGGAACGAAGGCGTTCGACCTCGGTAAAAAAGAGGTATCCAACTTTCTGATAGCTTCGGCGTTTTTCTGGATTGAAAAATACCATATCGACGCGCTTCGGGTGGACGCGGTCGCTTCTATGTTCTACAACAGCTTCGGCAGAAGCGAATGGCGCCCCAATATTTACGGCGGCAACGAAAACCTTGAAAGCTTCGAGTTTATAAAGCACCTCAACAGTATTCTGCGCGAGCGTACAGACGCGTTTTTGATTGCCGAGGATTCCTCTATAATCGAGGGCGTGACCAAGCCCGCCGCGCAGGGCGGCTTCGGCTTCGGGCTTAAATGGAATATGGGCTGGATGAACGACAGCATCAGATACTTCAATACCGACCCCATTTTCCGCCCCTACCACCACGGACTTATAACTCACCTTTTCGAATACGCCTTCGACGAGAACTGGATGCTCGTTCTCTCTCACGACGAGGTAGTATACGGCAAGGGCAGCATGATAAATAAATTCGTCGGCAACAAGCTCGACAAGCTGGGCAGCCTTAAAACGGCGTATACAATGATGATGGGGCACCCCGGCAAGAAGCTGCTGTTTATGGGTCAGGATTTCGCGCAGGAACGCGAGTGGGACTTCAAAACGGGGCTGGACTGGCACCTTTGCAGCGAGGAGGGGCACCGCGATGTGCTGACCTGTTACCGCGCTCTGTTACATATTTATAAGGAGTACCCCGTTCTTTACAACGATTGCGGCGGCAAAGCCACCTTCGAGTGGATTAACAGCGGCGACTATAACCGAAACATATTTACCTTTATAAGGCGTAACCCGTGGAATTACAACAACGCGCTGATATTCGTGTGCAACTTCGCACCCGTCGAGCGCGTGGACTACGGTGTCGGCGCGCCGTACACGGGCAAATATAAACGTATTTTCTCGACCTATCCCGAAGGCGACCTGCTTGAAATCGACGCCAAGAAAGAGCTTTGCGACGGAAGGCAGTATAAGCTTACGTTTAACCTGCGCCCGTACGAGTCGGTTATATTCGAAATTCCCTACGCCGAAACGCCAGTAAAGTTGGAAAAGAAGCCCGCGGCTAAAAGAAAAAAGCCGCTTGTCAAAAGACTGCTTGAAAACGGAAAATAGAATAAAGTCCGCCGCATTTTAAGCGGCGGACTAATTTTATTGACAAATGCGCGTGCGCAATATATAATTTATACGATTATGATTAAAGACGTTCAGGAACAAATACTGCGTTTGAAAAAGCAGACGGATACCTGCATTTTAGCGCATAGTTATATGTCGGAAGAAATTTGCGAGGTTGCCGATTTCGTTGGCGACAGCTACGCGCTGTCCGTCAAGGCGAAAAGCGCGCCGCAAAAAAATATATTGATGTGCGGCGTACGCTTTATGGCGGAAACTGTTAAAATGCTTTCCCCGCAAAAGCGCGTAACGCTTGCCAATCCCGCGGCGGGCTGCCCCATGGCGGAGCAGATGGAGCGCGGACTTATCGAGCAGGTCAAAAGCTCGTACCCCGATTATGCGGTGGTTGCTTATATAAATACCACGGCAGAGCTTAAAACGATAGCCGACGTCTGCGTTACTTCGTCGAGCGCGGTTAAAATTTGCCGAGCAATGCCCGAAAAGAATATTTTGTTTATACCCGATATAAATCTCGGCACTTACGTAAAAAATCAGGTTCCCGAAAAGAATTTCAAGCTGCTTTCGGGCGGCTGTCCCACTCATGCGAGGGTGGGGCGCGAGGAGGCGGTTGCCGCCAAAGCCGCGCACCCCGACGCGCTGTTTCTCGTACACCCCGAGTGTCGTCCCGAGGTGGTGGCGCTTGCCGATTACGCCGGCTCGACTGCGGGTATAGCGCAGTACGCCGAGCAATCCGACGCGCGTGAATTTATAATCGGTACCGACAACTCAATCGTACAGCATTTACAGTACAGGCACCCCGAAAAGAAATTTTATCCGCTTTCCAAGGACCTCGTATGCCACAATATGCGCATAACTACGCTTACCGACGTTCTGCACTGTTTAAAGGGCTGCGGCGGCGAGGAAATAGTTATGGACGAAGATACGCGCCTTAAAGCCGTTAAGTGTATAGAGAGAATGATAAAATATGGCGGTTAAATGCTTATGATGATTACGACCAAGGGTAGAAACGCCCTTAAAATAATGATTGATTTGGCGCGGCACGAGGGCGAGGGCAATATATCGCTTGCCGATATTGCGGTGCGTCAGAAAGAATCTTTAAAATATCTCGAAGCCAGCGCGGCGCAGCTTACCGCAGCGGGGCTTATCGTCAGCGCGCGCGGCAAAAGCGGGGGCTACCGCCTTGCAAGAAAACCCGAGGAATATACCGCCGCGGAAATTTTACAGATAGGCGAGGGCTCGCTTTCGCCCGTTCAATGCCTTATTTCGGGCTGCGAAAACGCCTGCACCTGCGATACTTTACCGCTTTTTAAAGAGCTTGACGAGGTCATAACCGTATTTTTAAGCTCTAAAACCCTAAGGGATTTAATTCACGGCTGAAAAAATTTGAAAAAGCTTCGTATTCCTATTGACAAAATAGGAATTAAATTTTATAATTAATTCATACTTAAATAGTAGGAATTAAAATGAAAACGATTTACGTCGATAACGCGGCAACGACCGCGATGAGCGATACGGCTATAAACGCAATGACGCCGTATCTCAAAGAGGTGTACGGCAACCCGTCGTCGCTGCATACCGTCGGCCAGACGGCGAAAGAGGCGATAGAGGACGCGCGCGCGCGTTTTGCACGGCTGATTAACGCCGACCCCAAGGAAATATATTTTACGTCCTGCGGAAGCGAGGCGGACAATCAGGCGCTGCGCTCGGCTGCGTATAACGGACTCAAAAAGGGTAAAAAGCATATCGTTTCTACCGCGTTCGAGCATCACGCCGTGCTTCATACTTTAAAAAAGCTTGAAAAAGAGGGGTTCGAGGTAACTTATCTTCCCGTAAGCGAGAGCGGGCTTGTTACCGCGGAGCAGGTTGAAAGGGCTATACGCCCCGATACCGCGCTGATTTCGGTAATGTACGCCAACAACGAAATAGGCACTATTCAACCCATACGCGAAATAGGCGCGGTCTGCCGCAAGGCGGGCGTGGTATTTCACACGGACGCGGTACAGGCGGTCGGGCATATTCCCGTAGACGTCAAGGCGGACAATATCGATATGCTTGCCGTTTCCGCGCACAAATTCCACGGACCCAAGGGCGTGGGCGCGCTGTACTGCCGAAAGGGAGTGCCGCTCAACGCGTTTATAGACGGAGGCGCACAGGAGCGCAACCGCCGCGCCGGTACCGAAAATATTGCGGGCATAGCGGCAATGACCGCCGCGCTGGAAGAGGCGTGCGCGAATATGCCGCGCACCTCGGCAAAGCTTAAATCTCTGCGCGACAGATTGATTGACGGGCTGCTGAAAATACCCCATTCGCGCCTGAACGGCGACAGGGACAAGCGTCTGCCCGCCAACGTGAATATGTGCTTCGAGGGGATAGAGGGCGAAGGGCTGCTGCTGTTGCTCGACGCGCGCGGAATATGCGCATCGTCGGGTTCGGCGTGTACGTCGGGCTCGCTCGACCCCTCGCACGTGCTGCTTGCGATAGGGCTCCCGCACGAGGTCGCGCACGGCTCGCTGAGAATAAGCTTTTCCGACTACAACACAGACGAGGACGTGGACGCGATTTTACAGGCGGTGCCCGAGGTGGTCGCCTATCTTCGCAATATGTCGCCGGTGTGGGAGGCGCTTGAAAAGGGCGAAAAAGAGCATTTAATTTAAAAACGCATATATGCTTCGCAATACGGCGTCAAGCTTGCGTTTTGTTTTGGTCGTTTACGTCAATGTAAACTTCCTGCAACAAATCCGCGCTTTCCTTGTCTTGCTCGTATCTCTGCGTTTTTACCGTAAAAATCAAAACACACATACTTCGCAATTCTGCGTTTTATTACAATAAATTTAAGAGGTAAAAATAATGGCACTTTACAGCGAAAAGGTTATGGACCATTTCACGAACCCGCGCAACGTGGGTAAAATCGACGACGCCGACGGCATAGGCGAGGTTGGCAACGCGCGTTGCGGCGACATTATGAAGATATATCTGAAGATAGATAACGGCGTTATAACCGACGTTAAATTCAACACGTTCGGCTGCGGCAGCGCAATCGCGTCGTCGTCTATGGCTACCGAGCTGATAAAAGGCAAGCCGCTCGAAGAGGCGCTTACGCTTACCAACAAGGCGGTTGCCGAGGCGCTTGACGGTCTGCCTGCGCATAAAATGCACTGCTCGGTGCTTGCCGAGGAAGCTATACGCGCGGCAATCAAGGACTATTACGATAAAAACGGCATAGCCTACGACAAGTCGCAGTTTCCCGACCCTCACGAAGATTAAAGTTATAAAATTTAGCAATTCTGCATACAGATAGGTATGCAGAATTTTTGTTTTAACGATATAGGACAAACTTTCAGAACGCTGAACACCTCTGAAAAGGGGCTCGGCGCCGAAGATGCGGCTGCAAGGTTAAAGGAACACGGTCTTAACGAGCTTGAACGGGGCAAAAAGTCGGGTATAATAAAGCTGTTCTTTTCCCAGTTCAAGGACTTTATGACGGTACTGCTTATACTGGCAGCGGCGGTTTCAGCGGTAATCGCGTTCATTTCCAAGGACAGGAACGACTTAACGGACACGTTTATAATACTTGCCATAATATTTATGAACGCGGTCGTGGGTACGGTGCAGCAGTTCAGGGCGGACAAGGCTATCGAAAACCTTAAAAAGCTTTCGGCGGGCACGGTCAAGGTAATGCGCGGGGGAGAGGCTACCGAAATAGACAGCACGCAAGTGACCGTCGGAGACGTCGTAATGTTCGAGGAAGGCGACGTAATCTGCGCCGATTGCCGAATTATCGAGTGCAACGGTCTGAAATGCGACGAGTCCGCGCTTACGGGCGAAAGCGTTAGCGTGGAAAAGAACGCCGATACCATACGCGGCAATAAGGTCGCGCTGGGCGAAATGAGGAACACGCTGTTCAATTCCACCTTCGTGGTAAGCGGCAACGCTCGCGCGGTAGTCACCGCCGTTGGTATGCAGACTGAAACGGGCAAAATTGCCGCAATGCTAAAAGACGGCAAGCTGGAGGCAACTCCGCTTGAAAACACGCTGAATAAGCTCGGCAAAATAATTTCGGGCTTCGTGCTTGTCGTCACGGTGATAATTTTCATTATGGGTCTATGCGTGCGCGGCGAAGGCGTCTTAAAGAATTTTATGACCTCGGTCGCGGTCGCGGTTGCGGCAATTCCAGAGGGACTGCCCGCGGTAGTGACCATAATTATGGCTATGGGCGTTCAGCGCATGAGCCGCAAAAACGTGGTTATCCGCAAGCTGAAATCGGTAGAGACGCTCGGCGGCTGTTCGGTAATATGCTCTGATAAGACGGGCACGCTCACTCAAAACAAAATGCGCGTCACCGAAATTTTCTGCGCCGACGACGGCAAGGAAAAGCTACTGCAATGTATGACGGCGTGCTCTTCGGTAAAAAGCGGCGCGCACGGATATTTGGGCGACCCCACCGAAATAGCCTTAAAGGTGTACGCGGACGAGTGCGGGTTTTCCGCGTCTCACGAAAAAATTGCCGAAATTCCGTTCACTTCAGAGAGAAAAATGATGTCCGTCGCGGCGGGCTTCGGCGGCGAAAAGCTGACTTTTTCCAAGGGCGCGCCCGACGTTCTTATCGAACGCTGTTCGTTTATTTTAACGCCGTCGGGCGTCCGCGCAATCACCCGCGAGGATAAGCGCAGCATATTCGGCTACTGCAATGCAATGTCGGATAACGCTCTGCGCGTGCTCGGCTTTGCGTATCGCGGCTACGGCGGGACTATAAGCGAGGACGGACTGGTTTTCATAGGTCTTTGCGGAATGATTGACGGACTTAAAGAGGGCGTAAAGGAAGCCGTGGCGGAGTGCAGGCAGGCGGGCATTGTCACCGTAATGATAACGGGCGACCACGTTCGCACCGCGCTTGCGATAGCCAAAAAGGCGGGCATTGCCGAACGCGAGGAGGAGGTTATGTCTGGCGAGCAGCTCGATTCCCTTCCGCCCAAGGAGCGGGACGCGGCTATCCCCAACTGCCGCGTGTTTGCGCGCGTTTCGCCAAAGCACAAGAATATAATAGTCAAGGCGTTCAAAAAGCGCGGCCACGTTACCGCAATGACGGGCGACGGCATTAACGACGCGCCGAGCATAAAGAGCGCCGATATAGGCATTGCTATGGGCTCCGGCACGGACGTTACAAAAAACGCTTCCGATATGGTAATCGCCGACGACAATTTTACGACGATAGTTTCCGCCGTGCGCGAGGGCAGGCGCATTTCCGCAAACGTGAGAAAGACTATACAGTTTTTCCTTTCTACCAACCTTGCCGAGGTGCTTGCAATTCTTATCGCCGCGTTAGTGTTTTTCAGACACGACTTTATGCTGTCAACGCAGCTTTTGTGGCTCAACCTTATAACGGACAGCTTCCCCGTGCTTGCGCTCGGAATGGAAAAGGAGGACGGCGACGTTATGAAAACCCCGCCCGTCCGCGCCGAAAAAAGTCTGTTTGCAAAAAGCTCGCTTGCGTTTATAATTTTCTTCGGACTGTTTATAACCGCGCTGACGGTGGGTACCTACGCCGTGGCGTTAAAGTACCTCGGCAACGAGGTTGCAACCGCGTTGACCTTCCTCGTAATATCCTTTGCCGAGCTGTTTCAGGCTTTCAATATCCGCTCGGAACGGCAGTCGATATTCAAATGCGGGTTGTTTACCAACAAGATACTTCTCTTTACGGTGCTCGGCGGTATTGTCACGAATATCCTGCTTGCGGTAAGCCCGCTGAAATACGCGTTCGGGCTCGACTGTCTCGGTTGGCAGCACTGGCTTATAGCCGCGGGCGTTTCGCTTTCGATAATCCCCGCGGGCGAGCTGTATAAGCTTGTCGTACGGATGCTCGGCCGCAGACTGCATTTCAAAAAGCTTGCAATAAAAAACAGCCCCTGAGGGCTGTTTTATTATTTTACCAGATTGCCGTGAATATTGCTGCAAAGATAATTCCCGCAATTACGGAGCCTATAAAAATAAGCGTCTGCCGCAATCCCAATTTAAGCGTGCGCCTGTATAGCGCGTTTGCAATCAGCGAACCGACTATTATCATTACGACCATTATATAGTTTTCGGGTCTGGATAAATCGCAAAAGCTCAGCGCTAATACGGTAAACAGCGGTATCATAACCTTGTAACCGAACGGGCTGTCGGATATTTGTCCCGCGTTTTCGGACTGGGTATACTTCTCGGAAACGAACAGCCACACGGTTGCAAAAACCGCCGTACCGCCCGTTAAAGTGTATGCCGCCGCCATATTCGCAACGTCGTCGTTCATTGTCGAGGTGAAGCGCTCGCCGACAAGCCTTGCCTGAAAATAGTCGGTCAGTCTGCCGAGAGGGGCAAACGTCATGTAATAATCGGAGAAAACCTTAGATATTTTATAAGGCTCGAAATCGTAATAGATAAATTTTCCGAAGAATTCGGCGATAAGCACCCACACAAACATCCAGAAGATTATAAATATTGCGCCGTCGATAAACTTGTTCGCGCGGGTAAAAGCAAATGCGGAAATCGTATAAATGCAAAATATCGCGGGCAAAGACAAAAAGAAATGCGGCAGGTAGTACACGCCGTAAAATATTTTGTCTGTCGTCTTTATCAGCATAATAATCGCGCCCGTAAGGTAAGCCGTCAAATAGGGTGCAAACACTAATATCAAGCCGACTAAATATCTTACCGTAAATATTTTATAATGCGACAGAGGGAGGGAATAAAACAAATCCGTGCTGCGTTTAGTCATTCTGTAATTAAACTGTATCATAGGGGCTATAACGGCAAGCGCGATACTTAAAGCGAATATCGTTTCGAGATTGACTTCGAATTGAAACATCTGCGAACTGTTGCCGTAAAATTTGTTTGAAAGTATGACGGAGGAGTATATCAGGGTTGTAATAACGGCAAGGCACGCTATTACGTAGGTTTTATTTTTCAGCTCGTATGAGAAGTATTTTTTCATTTGAGATACCCTCTTTCCTGAACCTCTTCTATGAACAAATCCTCTAAATTCATAGGAATTTCTTCCAAAATGAGAGGGTGCATTTGCGAAATTTCAGCCGTAATCGCCGCCTTGTCGCCGCGCGCGACGACGGTTATAACCCGCCCGCTTACCTCTGCGCGGATATATTCGAAGGGCAGATTTTCAGGCCGGACGTTTTCCTTGAACGCAAGCTGAAGCTTGAATATGTTCGACAGCGCTTTTTGTATGTTCCCGCTGACCTTTACGTTAGCTTCGTCGATTAAAATAAAGCTGTCGCAAATGTCCTCAAGCTCTCTTAGCGAGTGCGAGGCGATAATAACGGTGCAGCCCTGTTCCTGCGCAGTAATAAGTCCGCGCTTGAATTCCAGCCGCGCCAGCGGGTCCAGTCCGTCGAAAGCTTCGTCCAAAAACAGATATTCGGGCCGGCACGCAAGCGCGACCGAAATAAAAAGCTGTCGCTTCATTCCCTTTGAAAAGTTGCGTATCGGCTTTTTGAGTTCAAGCGAAAATTTGCCCGTAAAGTGCGCGAAAATTTCCTCGTCGAAATCGTAAAAGACGGAATACATTTTTTTCAGCTTCTCGCCCGTAACGCCCGTATCGTAGTAGGGGTCGTCGGGCAGAAAAAATATTTTGGACTTTACGCGCTCGTTTTCGTAAACGCTTTCGCCTTCTATTTTCGCCTCGCCGCCGTCCTGACGCATGACGCCGGCAAGAATTCTCAGAAGCGTGCTTTTACCCGCGCCGTTAATGCCCACGAGTCCGCAGATGCTGCCTTTTTCGACTGTAATATCGGTATTTGCAAATACCGTTTTGTCGCCGAAGCTTTTTGAAAGGTTGGTCGTCTCAATCATTTTCGTTTCCCCATATTTCATCAATAATTTTTATTAAGCTGCCTTTGTCTATTCCCGAGTTTTTAAGCTCGCAAAGCTTTTGCCTTGCAATTTCGCCGACCAACCGCTTTTTGTCGCGCGCGGCCACGTAAACGCCCTTTTTAGGCTGCGTGTAAATAAATCCCTCGTCTTCGAGCACGGTGTACGCACGCTGAACGGTGTTGGGGTTTATTCCCATTTTGTAGGCAAGGTCGCGGCAGCTTGGCAGCTGCTCGCCTTCTCCGTAAAGCCCCAAATCGATTTTCATTTTAAAGTCGTCGACTATTTTTAAATATACGCTTGTTTTTTCTGTCTGCATAACCCACTGTCTTAACTGTATTAATTGTATTAACTATACATTGTTTGGTTCGAATTGTCAATAGGTTTTTAAAAAATTTTTTTAAAGTTTTTTTGCCGGCTGTATAGCTATTGATAGTGGGGGCGTATAAAAAAACAGCCCCGAAGGGCTGTTTTGTTTCGGTTATTTTTTCTTGATAATATAGTGAATTTTATTTACGTTCGTTATCAATATGTAAACGTATAAACATAAACCGATTATGCCGAAAATAGTCGGCATTAAAATTTCCGGGTCACGGATTATATAGTCAAAAATCGGCGTTTTACTGAATTCGATAATCAGTAGCGGCACGCAAAAGCCTATAATTATAAAAACGCTGCTGATTATTATGCCCTGATTTAAAAGATTAATATAACAAGATAAGAAAACGATTATTGCCGTTAAAATCAATAATGCTCCCGAAACGGTTAATGCTATGCTGTTAAAGTTTAATAATCGTGGCACTGCAATTAACGAAACGGCAGCGGCAAGAATAGCAAGAGAAATTAAATGATTTTTAAGCTTGGGTTTATTTTTTGTTTTTTCGTTTTCTTATCTTGTTATATTAATCTTTTAAATCAGGGCATAATAATCA
>ERZ779629.518-NODE-518-length-15350-cov-8.876103_pt1 | contig 15350 bp, 12 predicted proteins | sample MGYA00514192_ERZ779629 | MGnify/ENA primary metagenome ERZ779629 (study PRJEB29562, sample SAMEA4376709) | mouse gut metagenome | isolation source: Cecum | study: EMG produced TPA metagenomics assembly of the A DSS colitis mouse model was used to assess the... | reverse complement strand
TCGGTCTACATCTCTCAGGAGGTTTCATCATGTGCAATAATGGCTTTGGCGGCGGCAGCTGCTGCTGGATCATCATTCTGCTGATCATCGTCTGGTGCTGCTGCGGAAACAACAGCTGGGGCGGAAGCAGCTGCGGCTGCAACTGCGGATGCAGCTGTGGCGGATGCAACTGCGGAGGCTGCAACTGCGGCGGCTGCAACTGCGGATGCAACAACAACTGCGGCTGCAACCCTGCTCCCTGCTGCTAAGTTCCGTTTTTTAGGGGCTGTGGGGACTCTCGGCGGCTATGCCGCTTAGAGGCCCCGTATACCCGGAGGATAAGCGGAATGAAAAGGACGCCCGCGCGCTCTGGCGGTCCGGCAAGATCCCGGGGCGGCGGCAGTCCAGCGGATGCGCTGACGGTACTTTTTACCAATGATGTCAGGAAAGCCCCGGACCCAGCAGGGTCCGGGGCTTTTTCAGGGTTTCCGGTCTTTTTTCAACAGGGCTTCCGCCAGCTTTGCCCCGGCCCAGCCCACGGCGGCTCCCAGCAGGACGCCGCCCAGAACGTCGGTGGGCCAGTGGACGTAGAGGTATAGCCGGGAGAAGGCCGTCGCCGCCGCCAGGGCCAGCGCCGGACGCCAGAGGGGGCTCCCGGAGGCTTTCAGGGCAAAGACCACGGCAAACGCCGCCGCCGTATGTCCGGAGGGAAAGGAGGCGTCCCCCGGCGGAGGAACCAGCAGGGGGAGGTCCGGGCGGAAGGCGAAGGGCCGGATACGGCCGATAAGGGGCTTTAAAATCTTATTGCAGGTAATCAGGTCCAGGGCCAGGGCAAAGGCGGCGGAGAGGCCGCGGGCCCGCTGCCGCCGGATGAGGAGCAGCACGGCGGCCAAAAGAATCCAGACCTCGCCGTGGTTGCTCAGGCCGCTGACAAAGGGCATCAGCCAGTCCAGAAAGCCGCAGCGGAGATGGAGCTGTATCCAGTCCAGAATGCCCAATTCCAGTTCCATGCCGTCCCTCCTTATGCGGGCGGGGCGTCCAGCCCCGGTTTCCTCCCCTGCGGGAAAGGATTACTCCAAAACCGCGCCCCGGGCGGCGCTGGTCACCAGCTTGGCGTAGCGGGCGGCGTAGCCGGTTTTGATTTTGGGCTCCGGGCAGACCCACTTGGCCCTCCGGGCCTCCAGCGTGTTCGCGTCCACCTTCAGGGAGATGGAGCACTTGGCAATGTCGATGGCAATGGTGTCCCCGTCCTCCACAAAGGCGATGGGGCCGCCCTGAGCCGCCTCGGGGCAGACGTGGCCGATGGAAGCGCCTCGCGTGGCGCCGGAGAAGCGGCCGTCGGTGATGAGGGCCACGCTCTCGCCCAGTCCCATGCCGCAGATGGCGGAGGTGGGGTTCAGCATCTCCCGCATGCCGGGACCGCCCTTGGGGCCCTCGTAGCGGATGACCACCACGTCCCCGGCCTGGATTTTCCCGGCGTAAATGGCGGCGATGGCGTCCTCCTCGCAGTCGAAGACCCGGGCGGGGCCGGTGTGGGCCATCATTTCGGGAGCCACGGCGGAGCGCTTCACCACGCAGCCCTCCGGGGCCAGGTTGCCCTTCAGCACGGCGATGCCGCCGTCGGGGGAGTAGGGGTTCTCGATGGGGCGGATCAGCTCGGGGTTCCGGTTCTCCACGCCCTCCAGATTATCGGCAATGGTCTTTCCGGTGCAGGTAATCAGGGAGGTATCCAGAAGGTTCTGCTTCGTAAGCTCCTTCATGACGGCATAGACGCCGCCCGCGCCCTCCAGGTCCTCCATGTAGGTGTCCCCGGCGGGGGCCAGGTGGCAGAGATTGGGCGTTCTGGAGGAAATCTCGTTGGACATGTCCAGGTCCAGCTCAATGCCGCACTCGTGGGCGATGGCGGGGAGGTGGAGCATGGTGTTGGTGGAGCAGCCCAGGGCCATGTCCACGGTCTCGGCGTTGTGGAAGGCGGCCTCGGTCATGATGTCCCGGGGGCGGATGTTCTTCTCCACCAGCTCCATAATCTTCATGCCGGCGTGCTTGGCCAGCCGCAGGCGGGCGGACCACACGGCGGGGATGGTGCCGTTGCCCCGGAGGGCCATGCCGATGGCCTCGGTGAGGCAGTTCATGGAGTTGGCGGTGTACATGCCGGAGCAGGAGCCGCAGGTGGGGCAGGCGTTGTTCTCATAGTCCTCCACGCCCTCCTGGTCCAGCTTCCCGGCGTAGTAGCTGCCCACGGCCTCGAACATGTGGCTGAGGCAGGTCCGCCGCCCGTCGTTCAGCCGCCCCGCCAGCATGGGGCCGCCGGAGACAAAAACAGCGGGGATATTCAGCCGGGCGGCGGCCATGAGGAGGCCGGGGACGTTCTTGTCGCAGTTGGGAATCATGACCAGCCCGTCGAACTGGTGGGCGATGGCCATGGCCTCGGTGGAGTCGGCGATGAGGTCCCGGGTGATGAGGGAGTACTTCATGCCTACGTGGCCCATGGCGATGCCGTCGCACACGGCGATGGCGGGGAACTCCACCGGCGTGCCGCCGGCGGCACGGACGCCGGCCTTGACGGCCTCGGCGATCTTGTCCAGGTTCATGTGGCCGGGAACAATCTCGTTATAGGAGCAGACGACGCCGATCAGCGGGCGCTCCAGCTCCTCCTTGGTGTAGCCCAGGGCGTAAAAGAGGGACCGGTTGGGGGCCCGTTCGATGCCCTGGGTGACGTTGCGGCTGCGTTCTTTCATATGCTGTCTGCCTCCTATGTGTCCGGGCGGAAGCCCGGGAAAAGTCCGTTTTAAGCTGGATTTTTATCATAATATAGAATTCCGTTCCTGTCAAGCCGCAGAGTGTCTCAAGACGCATCTCAAGGCGCATTTAAAAAGAGAGGGGGGAGCGCAGGGGAGGACACACAGGTCCGCCCCTGCAAAATAAAGTCTTCCAACAGGACACTTCCGCACGAACGCCCCTCTTGGCAAATCAAAGGAAACCGACTATAATAGATATGCCAAAGAGCAAAACCGAGGCAAAAGGCCGGGAGGCTTCAACGTTCCCGAACAGAATGAAACGGAGAAGCCCTCCCGCTCTTTTGAAATGGATATGATACCGGAGGCTTGCGTATGCTGAGAGTGGTTCTGGCAGATGATGAAAACAAGGTCGTATTGCTGCTGCAAAAGCTGATTGACTGGGAGTCCTTCGGCTATGAGATTGCCGGAACGGCGAACGACGGCCTGCGGGCCCTGGGGCTGGTGCGGGAGAAACAGCCCCACCTGCTGATTACGGATGTGCGTATGCCGGGCTGCAGCGGGATCGAGCTGATCCGGCGGGCAAAGGACCTGCAGCCGAACCTGCACTTCATCGTCATCAGCGGATACCGGAAATTCGAATATGCCCAAAACGCCCTGAAATACGGCGTGGAGGACTACCTGCTCAAGCCCCTGAAGCAGGATGAGCTGACCGGCATCCTGCTGCGGCTCAAGGATAAGATGGGGGAGGAGGCCGCGCTGGAATTCCGGCTGAAGAAAAGCGGTGAGCGCCAGCAGGAGCTTCTGATTGACGCGCTGAAGGCTGCGGCGGACCGGCAGGGCCCCTTTTTGACGGCGGAGCAGCTCCGCTCCGGATATGGGCTTCGTTTTTTGGAATCCGGCAGCGTATTCTTCGCGGCTGTGGTAAAGGTGGACGTCGCCAATGCCGCGCAGTACCGGGACGGCTATCAGATCATGGTCCGCCACGCGCTGGAAACGGTCCGGCGGGAGCTGGGGACGCTGACGGACGCCTGCGCCGCCGCGGCCCGGCGGGAAGGCATTCTGGTCTTTGCGGGGGTGAGCGAGTACCAGGCGGTGGAGGTGCAGCAGTGCTTTACAAAAATCCGCAAGGAGATTGAAAAGCAGCGGGACCTGTTCTGGACAATCCGCTGCACGGCCTGCCTGGGCAGCCGGAAACGCCGCCCCGAGCAATTGGACGCCTCCATGCGGGAAGCGCTCTGGCTTTGCCGGGACCGCCTGTGCCTGGCGCAGAGCTGGCGCGACGCGGAGAGAGAGCCTCCGGCCTTTGAACGGCGCTATCAGATGGAGACCGCGCGGAAAAAGAGCGTCCAGGCGGCGGCGGAATGCCTGGATGAAGAGCGCTTGAAGCAGGAGCTGGATGAAAGCCATGAGGCGCTGCTGTTTCAAACGGACCTGAACGGGCAGATGCTGGAGGACTGGTTCGATCAGGCGCTGGAGGCCTGCCTTTACGGCATGCGGCAGGCTGGCCGGGTAGAGGAGCAATTTCCTGCGGAGATGGAGGAGAGCTTCTGGTCCTGCGGGGACGCCCAGAGCGTGCTCCAGGCGCTGCGGGAGGGCGTCAGCCGGCAGATCGGGCAGCTGCGGGACGAACGCTCTCTGCGGGAGACGCGCCCCATCACCGACGCCAAGCGCTATATCCAGCAGCATTACCAGGAGGCGCTGCGCCTGGAGGACGTCAGCAGCGCCGCCGGCTTCAACGCCACCTATTTTTCCACGCTGTTCAAAAAGGAGACCGGGCAGAATTTTATGGATTATCTGACGGACCTGCGGATCGGCAAGGCCAAGGAGCTGCTGTCCGGCGACGGTCTGTCCGTCCAGGACGTCGCGGAAATGGTGGGTTACCGCGACCTGAAATACTTCTCGAAGCTGTTTAAAAAAGTTACCGGCGTCAGCCCGTCGGATTATAAAAAGCTGTACAGGTAGGTGATACCATGAGGCTACGGACTATAAAAAAGCTGTGCGGGGCGCTCCGGCGCTACCGAAGCGACCGTGATCTGGAGACCGTTCTGCGGCTGGACTGGGACGGGGAGCCGGTGCTGCGGGATTTTTTCTCCGATATTGAAGAACGCCTGCATGGCGAAGAGATCACCAGGCTTCAGCAAAAGCAGGCGGAATATCTGGCGCTGCAAAACCAGATCAACCCCCATTTTCTCTATAACGCGCTGGAGGCGATCCGGACGGACGCGCTGCTGGCGGACTGCGGGGACGTTGCGGAGACGACGGAGGCGCTGGCGACCTTTTTCCGCTATACCATCTCCAACGTGCAGGAGTATGTCACATTTTCCGACGAGCTGGACAACGCGGAGAACTATTTCACCATCCAGAGGTGCCGCTTTGGGGATAAGATCTCCATGAAGCTGGACATGGAGAATGAAAAACTGCTGGAGGCGCGGATGCCCAAGCTGATTTTGCAGCCTCTGGTGGAAAACGCGGTGTCCCACGGCCTGGAGGGCAAGCTGGGCTGCGGCGCCGTCCGCATCGTCGTGGAAAACAGCGACCGGACCCTGTTCCTGCGGGTGCGGGACGACGGCGTCGGAATTCCGGACGAGCAGGTGGAGCGCCTGAACCGGCAGTTCGCGGGGGATGCCGGCGGGGCGGCGGGACAGCAGCGGGGCGGCATTGCCCTGCGGAATGTCAACAGCCGGATCCGGCTGATTTTCGGCGAGGACTACGGCCTGCGCATTTTCAGCGCGGAGGGAGTCGGTACGGAGTGCTGCGTGACGCTGCCGCTGCTGTTCCAGGAGGAGTAAGGCCATGAAAGAGGAAGTGATCCGGGTGGAGCACGGCTGCTTTCAGCGGGAGAACCTGACGTACCGCTTTGATATTTCCGTTTCCAGGGGGGAGTGCGTCGGCGTGTACGTGGACGACCACTTCACCTCCGGCACGGCCTATCTGGACGTCTTCAAGGGCGGCACGCGCATGAAAGGCGGCAGGGCCTTTACCCAGGGCCGCCGGGTGGGAACGCCGGAGCTGGAGCGCTGGCTCCAGCAGAACAGCGTGATCGTGGACAAGCACCGCTTTGACTCCGGGGAACTGACCGTACAGGATTTTGTGGTGTCCCTGGGAAAGCTGATGGGCTGGCGGCAGAGAAAGAGCGCCGAACAGCGGCTGCGGGAACCGGAGTCCGCAGCCGTGCTGCGGCAGATGGAGCTGGACGTTCCGCCGGAGATGAAGCTGGCGGAGCTCTCCCGGCTGGACTATTACCGGCTCTGCCTGTTTCGGGTGTGGTTCTGGGAAGGCGGGCTGCTGCTCCTGGACCGGCTCACGGAGATCCTGCGCCAGCGGGACCTGGAAAAGCTGATGCGGTGCGTCCAGGTGCTGCTGGAGCGGGGGGCGGCGGTAATCCTGCTGGACCTGGACGACACGTTTATGCGCCGCTATTCGGACCGGATCGACGTGGTAAAAAACCGGAAGACCTGCTACCGCCTGTATCCGGAGGAGTACGGGGAACAGCTGTATGAGATCCTGGGCTGGAAATGCCGCGGCAGCGGCGCGGGCCGGGCCGGGCAGCAGGGCGGCGGCAGGGTCGTGTTCCAGGCCTCCGCCCTGGAGCTTCCCGGGACGCCGCCCCTGGATTTCGAGATTCGGAGCGACGAGATCGCCTTTCTGCGGGACGAGAATTACAGCACGGCGGCCAGGCTGCGGGACTGCCTTCTTGGGGGCCAGCGCTGGGGCGGCGGCGCATTCCGCCTGAACGGGAGGGCCTATGCCCCAGGCGAGCTGTCAAAGCTGATCGGCACGGAAAGCGGCCTTCAGCTGGAGCGGCCGGACCGCCCGGGGGGGATGCTGTTCGACAATCTGAGCGCGCTGGACAACCTGAGCGCCTGCCTGCTCCCCAAGGCCGGCCGGCAGATCGCGGGCCGGCGGGTCATGGAAAACATTCTGGAGGAGGCGTCGCGGTGGTACTCCAGGGAGGAACTGCTGCAGCCCCTGTACACATGGCCTCTGCCCCAGCGCCTGAGCTTTTCCTACTATAAATGGTATCTCTTGAATCCCCGTCTGCTGATCTGCTTTTTCCCCTTTGCGGGGCAGGAGCCGGCGCACCACGAGATGATTATTGACATGCTGGTGACCTGCGCGGGGCGAGGCATGGCCATCTGGGTGATCTCCTCGGGAATCGACGCCATTTGCGAAAAGACGAAGAACGAGGCGTTCCTCAGGCGCCTGCGCTATATCAACTGACGGCGTTCCCTGCCGGACCGGGCCGCGCGGACCTGCGGGCATATCCTTGAAGGACAGCGGAGAGTCCGGCTCCGGATATCCACAGAGAAGAGCTGTGAGGCAATCGCCTCACAGCTCCTTTTGGATTCGTTTCAACCGCGCTGGCTGTAACCGCAGGCGGTCACTTGCTCAGCAGCTCGTTTTTAATGCGATCCAGGGCCTCGGGGGCCTGTTGGTCCATCTTCTCCGGGAAACCGAAATAGCTCACGCAGATGATGTTGTCTCCGCCCACCTTGGGCGCGTCGGGCTTGAGCTGCTTGTTGGCAAAGTCCATCTCCCGCAGGGTCTCGAAGATGCCGTCGAAGTCGACTTCGCCCTCGCCCATGGCGGTGTGCTGGTGGATGGTCACGTCCGCCCGGCCCCGGGCATTCAGCCAGGGGGGATTCAGGATGTAACGGCAGTCCTTGGTCTGGTTCCAGGTGTCGGCCAGGAGTACATGGGTCAGCTCGTCGCCCGCGTATTTCAGCATATGGCGCACGTCGCCCTTGCCCTGGTCATAGAAAAAGCCGTGGGAGGCGGAATACACATAGCCCAGGTTCTTGGACCGGAAGGACTTCACGATGTCGCAGGTCTCGTCGTTCAGCTCGCAGAAATCGTAGGGATGGGACTGGATTTCCACCCGGAGGCCCTCCCGCTCGATGATGGGGAGAAGCTCCTCCATGGAGCGGAAGAACATCCCGTTGCAGATCTCCTGCTGGTTGGGGTCGCCGGAGAACTCCGTGTTGATAACGGGCACTCCCATGTCCACGGCAATCTGAATCATCCGCTTCCAGTTGGCCACGGCGTGCCGGCGCTGCTCCTCGGTGGGGCCGGACCAGCGGTAGACCACGATGAAGCTGGAGATTTCCACGCCGGTCTCCTTCAGGGCCTTGCGGTACTCCTCCTCGCACTCCTTGGAAAAGAGGGGGTGCTTGTAGAAGGGATTGATCCTGGGATGGGGGGACTGTTCAATGTACTTGTAGCCCCAGTCGGCCACCTTGCGGATGTAATCCTTAATGGGCATCTGCTTGGCCAGGACGTCGACGTCAAATGCGATTTTCATGTACGGTTCCTCCATTCTGAATTTTTCCGGATCGATGAGATTCGGCCCTGTTTTGCTCTATATACTTGTATCATATCGCGGTTTTGCCGCGCTTTCAATGGGGGATTCTGCGGAAAGACTGTGAATTCCTGCTATTTGCTCTTGCGCGGAAAAACGGCCTGTGCTATGCTGGAAGAGAAAGGATGGTGCGGGATATGGACATTCCGGAGGCGGGCGTGCTGAGCGGTTCCCTGCGGTATTTTTTTACGCCGTCGTCCATGGCAAGCGAGCTGTTTTACTACCCTACCCGGGCGGGCCGCTACTTCTGCGACCACCGCTACGCGTTTGACCACTCTGCGGAAACCGCCCGGCTGGCCAGCCACCGGCTCAACCTGATGCTGATTTGCGTCTGCCGGGGCGAGCTGCGGTTTGTGCTGGAAGGGGAGGCGGTAACGGCCGTGCCGGGGCAGACCGCCCTGTTCGACTGCCGCCAGCCCCATGAGTACTCCGCCCGGGACGGCACGGAGTTCTGCTGGATGCTGTTCAACGGTTTGAACGCAGAGGCCCTTTACCGCCGCGTTTTGCAGAACAAGGGCGGGCGCCATGTGTTTGCCCCAGCGGGCTTTTTGGAGATCACGCGGGGGATCGGAGAGCTTGTGAGCTCCTGCGAGACAGGCGAGCGCATGAGCGAGGCCGCCTGCTCCCAGCTGATTCACCGGCTGCTGTGCGAGCTGCTGCTGGGCGGCGAAAGCTCCGGCAGGGAGGAGAGCCAGGCCGTCCGTGAGGCCATTGGCTTTATCAACCGCAACCTGGCTCGAGCCATCACCGTGGGGGATGTGGCGGCGGCCGCCCGCTTCAGCCCCGCCCATTTTTCCCGGGTGTTCAAGCTCCAGACCGGGTATTCTCCCTATGAATACATCCTGCTGCGCCGCATCGACGCGGCCAAGCACCTTCTGACCTCCACCCGGCTTTCCGTAAAGGAGGTCGCCTATCAGGTGGGCTACAACAGCGAGGAAAATTTTATCCACTCCTTCCGGAAGAAGGTAGGCGTGACGCCCGGCGTGTTCCGCAGCGTCCCGGTTTGAGGGGGACATGGATATAGGGTGCCGCCGCCCCGGCGGCTGTGCGCGCCCGGATTTACAGGGGCTTGGGGGCGGACAGCTCCCAACAGGCAAGCCTCGGTATATACCGAGGCATTGCCTGTACCCGGTACTGTATTCCTCCGAAATTGCTTGGATATAATTTTCATTAAAGATAGGCCTTGTTTTGCGATTTCGCTTAACTTTTGCCATAATGTGCCGATATAAAAGAAAAGTAGCTTACCCTAAATCCATAAAAGAAAGGTGATAGGATCATGTTTGTTGGTCAGATACAGGCTGCCCACTATATGGGCAGCAGGGGCATTTCAGCGGTACGCGCTCATTCGCCCTTTCGTTCCACGCAAACCACTCCAACGCGATATGACCGTGTGGAAATAGGAACCCGCTCCCAGGTAACGGCGTACTCCGGCATTTATAAACCCGGTTCAGGTCAGATGCGGGTACTTGACGCCCCCGCTTGCACCAAGGTGGCCCCTGACAGCCGCTTGCAGGCGGAGCTTCTGCCACCGTCGGAGCAGCCGACTTACACCGAGGAGGACGCGCTCCTCAACCAGTATATGAAGCAATACCGTATTGACGGCTATATTGATGGAGATACCTTTGTAAGCACTTCCTCTGAGCCTGTGAAGGTGATGTTAAAGGACAACATCTCAAAAGAGGACTTGGAGAAATTCCGTAGCGAACTCGCTGAGAATGGGCTTGGTGATGACATCGACTGGCGGGGCGTCGAGGGAGATTTTGTGCAAATCGGCGTCAATTTCGGGAACATCGAACGGTTCGAGCAAAAAGCCGATTACCTTGCTTCCAGATATGCGGTTTTGAAAGACCGCATTCAAAATCAATTCACCGGGGAGCGGCAGGAGACGGAACTGCAAAAGCTGGAGCAGATTTATACAGAAGCAAAAGAAGAAATGGCAAATTCGTATGCAGAAAAGATCGGCGGCTTTTTCGAGGATCTGGGGCAGTCCGGAGCGGCGGAGGATATGCGGAACAGCGTTTTGGCACTGGTGGATCAAAAGGCCAATGCTTACACGGATTACATTGAAAAAAATGGGGACTATGTGAGCATTACCGATCCCGATAAACAGTGGCTCAAACAGGACGACGCATATATGGCGGCCCAGCTTCGGCAAGGCGCCGGAACACTGTCCGCAGAAACGAAAAAGCAATCTGTCAATGAGCAGGCCCCCTATGACGGAAACGATTTGTCATTTGCCGGTATCTACGCGAAAACGCTTTTCCAACAGCTGGAAAGGCCAGCTTGGAATGTCAACGAGAGTGACGAGGCTCTGGGGCAGCACCTTGCGGCGCAGTACGGCGCATTGAAAAATAGTGCCGAAGATGCTGGTATCAGCGAAAAGTTGTCAAATATGCTTGCTTCCGCGTTCGATCCATTTATGGACCGGCTGATGGATTCGCTTAATACTTTAATTGACAATAACCGGGCGTGGGCAGTTGAAAAGCCGTGGGTGTCTGGTATGATCAGAACGGATTATATTGACCGGGAAAGCGTTTATAATTCTTTTCAAAACGCTATTTTCAAGTAATGATGTGCATTTCTGCCAGAGTGGCAGGGTGGAATTAAGAACCTGTATTCACAACCCTTGAACGCCGTCTGGCCGGTCTTTTTCCCGCCATACTGCGTCGATTTCCCTTGCCATACGTCAGTATGGCAAGGGAAATCTCTTTGTCTGCCGGAAAAATCCTCGTCCACCCGGCATCCCTGGGTATGAATACAGGTTCTAGGCCTTGTTTGAAAATTGGCGGAATGCCGGATTTGGGCATATTTTTTTGCCAGGCAAGGCGATTTGACGCGGGAATCCTGACGGATTTCAAGTCAAATCAACGCAGTCCTGGCGGAAAAAGATGCCCAAAAACGGCGTTTTGCCATTTTTCAAACAAGGCCTAAATACTGAACAGAAAATTTTAGTAAAAAGTGGACTGTCTGCTGAATAGCGGCAGTCCATTTTTTCTAAAACACCCTGGACAAACTTATCCGATGCAAAAGGGGGAAAACGAAACCGTTTTCCCCCTTTTGCATCATACTTTTTTCAGCTCTGCCGCTGGGACCTCCTGGGGGCGGATTACTCGTAGTCCGCCACGTTGGAAGCGTCGATCCAGGTGTTGTCGGTGACCAGAACGTTGGTTTCCAGCGTGCCGCCGCTCAGCAGCGTAACAGCGGCCTCGATCCCGTTGGCGGCCATGGCGCCGCCGTTCTGGGACACGGTTCCGGTGATCCGGCCGTCCTTGATGGCCTCGAAGCCGTCGGGAGTTCCGTCAACGCCGGAGATGACGATTCCGCTGTTGGCTCCGGCGGCGTTGCCCGCGCCTACGGCCATGCCGTCGTTTTCGCAGACGATGGCGTCCAGGTCATAGGCGGACAGCCAGCTCTCCACGGTGGCCTGGGCCTGAGCGGTGTCCCACGCGCAGTCGGCGGGGGAGACGACCTGAACGATGTCGGGATAGTTGGCCAGGATGTTCTCATAGCCCTCCATGCGCTGGAGGCCGCCGGCATCGGCGGAGGGGCCGGTCAGGATGGCGATATTGCCCTTGCCGCCCAGCAGGTCGGCGACCTGCTGCATCTCGGTCTCTCCGGCCTTGACATTGTTGCCGTAGGAGACGGCGGAGATTCCGGCGCCCTCCCAGTCGGTGCAGGCGGAGATGATGTTGATGACGACAACACCGGCGTCCGCCGCGTTTTTGGCGGCGTCCCGCAGGCCGTCGGGATCGACGGGCTCAAACAGGATGGCCTGGTAGCCCTCCGTCACGCACTGTTCGATCTGGCTGATCTGGGTGGCGGCGTCCTGGTCGGCGCTCAGGATCTTCAGCTCCGCGCCCAGCTCCGCAGCCTTGGCCTCGGCGGCCTCGGTAACGGCAATCTGGAAGGCGTTGGTCTGGTGCTGCTGAATCAGCGCAATCTTGTAGGGGCCGCTGTCAGAGGCGGTGTCGGAGCCGGCGTCAGAGCTGGCGTCAGAGCTGGCGCCGCTGTCCGCAGGCGCGCTGTCGGCCGGGGCTGCCGCGTCTTTGCCGCCGCAGCCCGTGGCGAGGGCCAGCATCATAACGCAGGCCAGCAGCATTGCGAGAAACTTCTTCTTGTTCATGTGATTTTTCCTCCTCAAAAACTTGGAACCTGTCTTCATAACCTGGGGAAGCCGGATAGACGGCGATATTTTCCGCCAGACAAGGAGCCTTTCCGCCGCAATCCGGGCGGATTGCAAGGGGAAGCGACGCGGTATGGCGGGAAAAAGACCGGCCGGACGGCGTTCAAGGGTTGTGAAGACGGGTTCTTATATGTAAGAGATGACGGACAGCGCGTCCGGCAGTTCTCTTGACACCCGCTCAGTTCTTTTTGCCCTTGCCCTTGATATCCAGCAGCACCGCCAGGACGATGATGGCGCCCTTGACAATCTTCTGCCAGTGGGACGAAACGCCCATGATGTCCAGGCCGTTGGCGATGACCGTGATGAGCAGGCAGCCCACCACGACGCCCCAGGGCTTGCCCACGCCGCCGGACATGGATACGCCGCCCACCACGCAGGCCGTAATGGCGTCCATCTCATAGCTCTCCGCTGCGTTGGGCTGGCCGATGGTGACGCGGGAGGTCATCAAAAAGCCGCTCAGACCGGCCAGAAGGCCCGCGATTGCGAAAGTGGAGATGCGGATCTTCGTCGTATTGATGCCGGATACCCGCGCCGCCAGCAGGTTGCCGCCGCAGGCATAGACCCGGCGGCCATAGACGGTCTTCGCCAGCACAAAGGAGCAGATGATGATGATGACCACCAGGAAGACCGCCAGCATCGGGACCCCGAAAATCGAGGAGGCGGCGACCGCCTTGTACTCCGTGCTGATTCCAATGACCGGCTTGCCGTTGGAAATCAGCAGCGCCAGGCCGCGGACGGCGGTCATGGTGCCGAGGGTCATGATGAAGGGCGGCAGGTCTCCCACAGCCACGCCCACGCCGTTTACCACGCCCACGGCCAGGCCGGCCAGCATGGCGACGGCCAGGGGCACGATCAGGGGATACTGCCCCTGGCCCAGCATAGCCGCCAGAACGCCGGTGAACGCCACCGTGGACCCCACGGACATATCGAATCCGCCGGCGATGATCACGAACATCATGCCGAAGGCCAGAATGCCGTTGATGGATGCCTGCTTGAGGATGTTGACCAGGTTGCCGGGCTGGATGAAGCTGGGCTTCAGGCAGGTCAGTACGACCACCAGCGCGATGAAAATTACGAAGATAAAGTATTCGCTGATGAGCGCCTTTGTACGTTTCGTCTCTTTCATGGTTTCCCCTTCCTTTACACCTTGATGGCGGAGGCCAGCGTCATGATGCGTTCCTGAGAGAACTCCCCGCGCTGGACCTCGCCGGAATAATTGCCCTCGCACATGACGATGATCCGGTCGCAGATCCCCATCAGCTCGGGAATCTCCGACGAAATGAGGATCACCGCCTTTCCCTGCCGCACAAGGTCGCCCAGCAGCAGGTAGATGTCCCGCTTGGCGGCCACGTCAATTCCCCGCGTCGGCTCGTCCAGAATGATGACGTCCGGCTCGTTCAGCAGCCATTTTGCGATGACGACCTTCTGCTGGTTGCCGCCGGAGAGGTTGCCCACGATCTGGCTGCCGGAAGGCGTTTTGATATTCAGCTTTTCGATGTACTCCCGGGAGGCGCTGAGGGCCTTGTTTTTGTTGTATAAGCCGTGGCTCAGCAGCTTTTTGATTGCCACCATGGCGATGTTGTCGTTGACGGACCCGCTCAGGTTCAAGCCGGTGACCTTGCGGTCCTCCGTGATGAGGGCTACGCCCTCCCGGATGATATCCCGCGGCGAGAGAACCTTCACCTGTTTGCCCTTCACATAGATCTCGCCGCTGGCGAGGGGCTGCATGCCGAAGATGCCCTCCACCAGCTCGCTGCGCCCGGCGCCCACCAGGCCGCCGATGCCCAGAATCTCGCCCCGGCGGACGGCGAGGCTGACATCCTTCACCTTCTGATCCGCGCGGACGATGTTCCTTGCCTCAAAAATCACCTCACCCACATCCGCGTCCAGCTTTGGGTATACGTCCGTAATCTCCCGGCCCACCATCATCTTGATCAGCCGGGTCTCGTCCAGGTTTGCCGTATCGTCCGTGCCGATGTACTGCCCGTCGCGGTAGACGCTGACCCGGTCGCAGATTGAGAAAATCTCCGCCATGCGGTGGGAGATATAGATGATGGCGACGCCCTTTTCCGTCAGCCTGCGGATATGCTCGAACAGCAGCTCCACTTCGCGCTCCGTGATGGCGGCGGTGGGTTCGTCCATGACGATGACCTTTGCGTTGATGGAAATAGCCTTGATAATCTCGATCAGCTGGCACTGCGCCACGGTGAGATTCCGCAGCGTCTCCCTGGGCGACACGTGCAGGCCGCACTCTTCGATCAGCCTCTGGGCCGCTTCGATCTCCGCTTTCTGGTCCACCAGGCCGTTTTTTCGCAGCTCGCGTCCCACAAAGATGTTTTCATACACCGTCATATCTAGAATCGGGTTCAGCTCCTGGTGGATCATGGCGATCCCGGCGTCCATGGCTTCCTTTGGGTTTGCCGCGTGATAGGGCTTTCCGTCAAACAATATCTCGCCGCCGGGGTCCTTGGTGTAAATCCCCATCAGAATCTTCATCAGGGTGGATTTGCCGGCGCCGTTTTCTCCCATCAACGCATGGACCTCGCCCGGCTTCACCTGAAGCTGCACATGGTCAAGTGCGGCTACGCCCGGAAAGGTTTTGCTGATATTTTTCATTTCCAGCACATATTCCACGCATTTCTCACTCCTCATACATGGTTTTAATCACATTTTAGCGGATTTTATTCCATTGCAAAACGTCCATTTTTCACATGACGGGGGAGAATTTTTGGGAATTTCAAAAAAACGTCATTTTATCTGAAAACGCAAACGTTTTTTTGGATGATTGCATAATGAAAGCAAAAGGAAGGCCTGGGGTATACCCAGGCCTACTCTTTCCTTGGGGGCGTTGACGAGGATGCGGCCGTCTTCCAGGGAACCGCTGACCGCATAGACGCCGGCGGCGGTGATGGTGACCACGCTTCCCTTCACTTCCGCACCGTTTCCGTTCACGGAGGCGCTGCCGCCGGAGAGGGTGATGACGGTGGCGCCCGTCAAATCCAGGACGGCGGGCGTCCGCCCATCAGCTGCGGGGGAATTTAAGGAAGCACTGATTTAATCCCCGCACACATCTTTACGCCTTAAATTTCCG
>ERZ779629.515-NODE-515-length-15365-cov-6.258785_pt1 | contig 15365 bp, 13 predicted proteins | sample MGYA00514192_ERZ779629 | MGnify/ENA primary metagenome ERZ779629 (study PRJEB29562, sample SAMEA4376709) | mouse gut metagenome | isolation source: Cecum | study: EMG produced TPA metagenomics assembly of the A DSS colitis mouse model was used to assess the... | reverse complement strand
AACTGCCGACGGAGTACGACGGCAAAGTGGAGATCGAATACGAGTATCGCGACGCGGCGGGCAACGTCGTGGCGGAAGATGCGTTGCAAGCGGGACAGACGTATAGCGTCGTCGCGAAGTTGAAAGGCGACAGCGCGGGCAACTATGTGTTTGTCGCGGAGGACGGACAGGTGACGGAGACGCCGACGCAGAGCGCGCCGTACGAGTTCGATTTCGCAACCGACGGAAATAACGGGAACGGCGGCATCGGCACGAACGAGAAATGGTTCCAAATCGCGATTTGGATCATGACGGTCACGATGGTTTTGATTTTGTTGGTACTGATTATGATTTGGACGGTTCAGTTGAGCATCCGCAATCTGCATCGGCAACGCGATCGTCGCGAACGCAAATAACGTATCGGGTATGATATTCGAGATCCGACCGCGCAATGCGGTCGGATTTGCATTAGAATCGTTTGTCATTATTGTTTGCAGGTTGTCGTATGCGTCGAAATGCCGGAAAATCGCTGTCACAAAAATTTGAATCGTCCCCGATGCGCATGCTATACTCGGGACGAGGCGGGATCGGTCGCGCGAACCGTCGAAACAATCGGCGCATGCGATCGCGCTAAGCCCTTCCCGAATCGCTTGCTCGAACGCGTAGCTTGCATGTCGTTGCACGCAGGTCACAAACGGGAAAGAATCGCGCGCGGGCAATTGCGTCGCAGGGATTCCAATCATACGGACGGTGTGGTATACTGAAACAAAGAGGTACGGTATGGAACAGGATACGCAAGCGGAAATTTGGATCATCGACGACGAAAAAGAGCTGGCGGACGCGATGGCGCGGTATTTCGGAATGTTCGGGTTGCGAGCGCATGCGGAATATCGAGCGGACGCCGTCGATCGCATTCCGTGCGGCGTAAAAGTGGTGCTGCTCGATATCAATCTGGGCATGCGCAGCGGGTATGACTGCATTGCCGCGATCCGCGCGGTCTGTCCGCATGCGAAGATCGTCTTGATATCCGCCCGTTCGGAAGAGCGGGATCAGTTGCGGGGGTATCATTTGGGCGCGGACGATTATGTGATCAAACCGTTTTCGTTGCAGGTGCTGTTGTGCAAAGTACGCAATTTGCTCGGGCAGGGCGCGACGACGCGCGAAACCTATCGCGATTTGACCGTAGATCGGGATGCGATGACGGTGTTGCGGGACGGGGAAACGATCCGATTGAAAAACATGGAATTTCGATTGTTTTGTTATCTGTTCGCCAATCGCGGCAAGGTGTTGGACAAAGACGACATTATCCGCAACGTATGGGGAGACGGATATTATACCGACAATACGTTGAACGTGCATATCCGCCGCGTTCGGGAAAAGATCGAACGCTATCCCGGCGAATACATCTCGACGGTGTGGGGCGTGGGATACCGATTGGAGTAATGTGAGCATGCAAAAGAGAATTTGTATCGGCATCGCGATCGCGTTCGCATTGGTCGCATGCGCGTGTTTTGCCGTCGGCGCGAGTATCGAATACGAACGGACGGACACCGTCGCGATATACCAAACGCTGCAAGCGATCCAAGCGGGAGAAACGCCGCCCGCAAACAAGTACGATTATACCGTGCTGCGATTGGACGGTTCGATCGTGCATACGACTTGCGACGTGGAAGAAATGTCGTACGCGGCGCGGATTTCCCGCGCGGCGGCGGACGGCGATCTCGTATCGGAAACGGGCGAGTATCGGGTGATCTTTTACCTGCGCGCCCGAGAGCGCTTCGAGCGGCAACGCGACGGCGTGCTGTGGATGATCGCAGGCGCATGCGGCGCAATGACTGCCGTCTGTGCGGCATGCGTATGGGCGACGGATCGGCGGATGCTGCGACCGTTTCGGAAATTGCGGAAGTTTGCGGAACGGATTGCGCAAGGCGATCTGGAAAATCCGTTGGAGATGGATCGGTACGGGGCGTTCGGCGCGTTTACGGAAGCGTTCGACATCATGCGGAACAATCTGCGCGCAAGTCGGATCGCCGAGCAAAAAGCCGCCGTCGACAAACGACAATTGACGCAGGAGATCGGACACGATATCAAGTCTCCGCTCGCCAGTATCCGCGCGCTTGCGGAATGCGGACAAGTGCAGAGCGAAGATCCGTCGTATGCGATCATATTGGACAAAGTGCGGCAGATCGAGACGCTGACCGACGACTTCTATCGGGCGGCGCTGGAAGAGGAAGGGCAGCTGGGCGTATTCGTGACGCGGCACAAGCTGACGGAGCTGGCGGAGTTGATCCGACATTGCGATTACAACAAACGGGTGCAAGCCTTCGATGCGCCCGCGGGGCGGGTACTGTACGACGCGGTGCGCATGGTGCAGATCGTCGAGAACATCGTCGGCAATTCGTATAAGTACGCGGATACGGAGATCGCGGTTGCGATGCGCGCGGACGAAGATCGGGCGGAGATCGAACTGCGGGACAGCGGTCCGGGCGTTGCGCCGGAACAGTTGAGTTATGTGACCGATCGTTTTTACCGCGGCGAAAAGACGTCCGAGAAGATGGGACAGGGATTGGGCTTGCACATCGCCCGCAAGCTGATCGTGCGCATGGGCGGCGAGATGACGTGTCGCAACGACGGCGGTTTTGTCGTGACGATTCGTTTGCCGTACGCGGACGCCGGGGAAAGAAACGAGAAAGATCGGTAAGAATTCCGACATGTCGCGCCGTCGCTCGGACGTGTATACTGACAGACGAGAAAGGATAAAGGAGTACCGCGTATGACGTCTCAAAACCGCGTTGCCGTGATCCGATGCGAAGGGTTGTGTAAAACCTTTTCGATCGGCGGCGTGCAACAACATGTACTGAACAATCTCGATCTGGAAATCTTGCAGGGCGATTTTACCGTCATTATGGGCAACAGCGGCAGCGGCAAGTCCACATTGCTGTACGCGTTGTCCGGCATGGACAAACCGACGCTGGGCAAGATCGTGTTTGCGGGAGAAGAAATCTCGCAATACGACAACGATAAGCTGGCGAAATTTCGACGCAAGCACTGCGGATTTTTGTTCCAGGAAGTTTTCCTGAACGACAGCATGTCGATCATGGACAACGTACTTGCCGCAGGGTATCTGTCCGGCAATCCGCGCAAGCAGGTCTATGCGGACGCTTGCGGCTATATGGAGCAGGTCGGAATCCCGTCCGATATGTACCGCAAATTTCCGTCTCAGATGTCGGGCGGCGAGTTGCAGCGCGTCGGACTCGTGCGCGCGATCATCAACCGTCCGGACGTGGTCTTTGCGGACGAGCCGACGGGCGCGTTGAATTCTTCCAACTCCGTCGCGGTGCTCGATCTGATCAACGACGTGCACGCGCAGGGCAAGAGCGTCGTCATGGTCACGCACGATTTGCGTAGCGCGGCGCGCGGCAATCGCGTGCTGTATCTCAAAGACGGCGTGATTCTCAACGAAATCGCGCTCGGCAGTTATCGCCCCGAAGAAGAGAAAGAGCGGATCGAAACGTTAAAAGCGTTCTTGGACGAGATGGGGTGGTAATATGCTGAGTATCGTCAAGTCGCATTTTCGCAAGGGCAAGACGGGCTTTGCGGTGACGGCGTTGTTCGTCGTTCTGTCCGTCGCGATGATGATCGTCGGCATGTCGATCGTGCTGGGCATGAAGACGCTGTATCTGCGCGTACGCGACATTACGCACAGTCCCGATCTTTACATGTATGTCGGGGAGCGTTTTACCGATCCGTCCGGAGAGCGGATCGTGTCGTATCTGGACGGCTCGCCGGATGTGGAGTCGTATGCGATCCACGACATTTATTATTGTACCAATCGATACGCAGGCAGTGCGACGGACTGCGAAATGCGGATCGAACACGCGTCCGGCGAAAGCACGACGTTGAGCGATTGGCAGGTGCACAATCTGAACGATCCGAACAATCCGTTTCTTCCCAACGTTCGCTCCTGCGCGGACGGAGACGGGTATAAAATGTACGTGACCGGCAACCTCGTCGCGACGTCCGCGGTGCGCGTGGGAGACCGTTTTGTATACCGCAACGGCGATCGGGAGCTGCAAGCGTATATCGCGGGCATATTCGACGACGTGTCCAAGGTGTATTCTTCGGCGGTCATGTACGTGGAAGAAGATCTGTACCGCGCCGTCGAATCGATGTACCGTCCCGAAGACAAATCGATCTGGAAAGAGTATGTCGTCGACGTCCGCGTCAAAGGCGACGACGCCGATACGATTGGCAAAGTACAGGAAGAAATCTTCGATGTCTGTCGCAAATACGAGGCGGAATTGAAATTGCAAAATCCGCATGCCGAGCCATTGTCGTACGGCGGGGTGCGCAGAACGGAATTCGAGAACGGCACGCGGGCGTTTATCCTGCTGCTCGGTACGGCGATGACGGGGTTTGCGGTTATCGTCGCAGCGATCGTCGCGCTCGTGATCGCATTTCTCGTACGGTCGAGCGTGTTGGACGAAGTACGCAATCTGGGCGTGTGGAAAGCGCTCGGGTATACGACGGCGCAACTGCGACGCAGTTATCTCACGATATACGCAATCATCGGAACGGTCTGCGCGGCGCTCGGTGTCGCGCTCGGCGTTGGGCTGATGCCCGTGTTCGTGCGCGTGATTACGATGTTGGCGCGCGTGGATTGCGGCGGCGCGATCGGCGTGCACGGCGCGGCAATCGCGACGGCGGTCGGAGCGATACTCGCGATCGTCGCGGCAGTGGTATGTCTGGCGACCGCGCGGGTCAAACGCGTCACGCCGTTGTCCGCGATGCGCAGCAATCTATCGACGCATACGTTCCGCGTCAACCGCGCGCCGTTGGCGCAGTCGCGCTTGCCGATCAACGCGGCGCTGGGCGTAAAGAGCATCGTCGGCGAAAAGCAACGCAGTCTGATGGTCGTCGCGATCGTGTGCGTCATGTCGCTGCTGTGCGGATTCGTGAGCGTCGTCTATTACAATCTCAAAGTAGACCAAAGCGCCGTCATCGATATGTGCGCGATCGAAAATGCAGATTATTATTTCGGCTTTTACGGAGCGGATGCGCAGACGTATTTCGATGCGATCGAGCAAATGCCCGAGCTGGAAGCAAGCGCGCAGTATTCGGAACTCGGCATGTACGTGCGCGGCAAATACAAAAAGTTTTTGTTGTTCGAGGATTTCGATCTCTTGCGCACGAAGTTTTTGTGCGAAGGCGTTTATCCGCAATCTGCCGGCGAAATCCTGATCTCCGAGCAGGAGGCCAAACGTCAAAACGTACGCATCGGCGACATGATCGCCGTACAGGACGAAATCTTCGGACAGGTGTACGAGACGGACTGTATCATAACGGGATATTTCCAAAGTTTGGGCGATCTGACGCATTATATCGGCAGCGTCGGACTGATCGATCGATTGGGATTGCGTCCATATATGGGAAAGTATGAGCTGCGCGTGTTGTATTTTCGAGACGGATGCGTGCCGAGTTTCGATCAAATCGACGCGTTGCTGCGTCGGGTCAGCCCGTCCGGCAAGGTCGATTATCTGATATGCGAGACGGGAGAATCCATGATCGAAAATCTGCTGATGGGGACGTTGGAGACGGCGGCGAATGCGGCGATGCAGGTGTTTATCGCGGTGACGTTCGTCGTGGTGGCGCTGTTGGCGGTGATGTTGATCAAGCTCAAACTGTTGCGGGAGCGGCGCAATTATGCGATCTACAAAGCGCTCGGATACACGACGCGCGATATCATGGTGCAGATCGCGCTGACGATGACCGTGCTGGCGGCGCTGGGCAGCATCGTCGGAGGGGTCGTCGGCGCGTTGGCGACGTCGCCGTTGCTGTCCGCGCTGGGATCGTTGATCGGGGCGGGGCGGTTTGCATTCCGCATCCCGTGGGGCTATATCGCGGCGATCGCCGCGGCAATTTCGGCGGCGATCTATGCGGTGTCGATGCTGTGCGCGATCCCGGTGCGCAAAATCCGTCCCGCGGAAATGCTGCGCGAGCGCGGATAAATATCGCTCAGGGTAGGCAAAAAAACAGGTCGTCCGGATTCGGACGACCTGCGTTTTATAATAGACGCGTATTATGCTTGTTCGCTCGATTCGGCAACCGTCGCGCACGGATGCGCGTCCGAGAGCGTTTCGCGCGGGAGGGTCGCCAAAAATTCCGTCGCCAACCGAATGCATTCCGCATCGGACAGATCGGTCGCGGTCAACTCGGACAGCTTGCAGGCAAGCGCGGTTTCCTGATTGAGCGAATCCATATATTCGGGCGCGATGTCGTAAATCTGCGCTTTGTCGATCTGATAAAATTGTCGGTACATCCGAATAAAAGCCAACTGCGAGCGCACCTGCAAATCGGTCACGCGGTCGCGCAACGGCAATTGCGGGTCGGGCAGGACGGGCGGCATGATCTGCAAGACGGCGTCGCGTTTGAACCCGAACAGCTTGCGCAGTCCTTTCGGCTTGGTAAAGCACAAAAACATCGGCAATACCGGCGTATTGAATTTCGCCGCGTAGAAAAACGCGCCGCGCTTGAACGGACGGGGTTTGGGATAATACATCCACATCGTGTGTTCCGCATAAAAATGAATGACGCGTTTGCGTTTGATCAGGCGGGAAAGCGCTTGATTGAGATTGCGCGTCGCGGAAAAAAGATTGTCGTCGGGCAAGGGCAACGTGCCGCTGCTGCGCAACAGCTTGCCGTACAACCCCGATTTGGAATTGAACGCCGCGACGGTCACAAACATCTTCTTGCGTCCGCGCAAACCTTGACGCAACACGAGATTGTCCAAAAAATGCACGTGGTTGGAGACCGAAAACGCGCCTTTGCCGCGTACGGCTTTGAGATATTTGCGTCCTTTGATTTTAAGCCCGAACGCGCATGCGTTGACGAGCGGTCCGAATGCGTAAACCAGTCCGCGCACAAAACCCGAACACAGAAGATCGGACAGCTTTTTGCTCAGATAAACGTAATCTTTATCGACTGCGACCGTGTGGTCGTAGTTGTATGGAACGGTGGATTCGTCGAATTTTCCCTGTCGCTCCAAGTCGGCGTTGACTTGCGCCCAATCGACAGGTTGTTTCTCTTTTTTCAATAGTGATCTCCGATTGCCGAAGCAATTGCAGTACTCGGTGTCCGCATCGCGCCGACGCGGAGCGTTTTGTCCTTCTCGCGCCGCGATCCGCTATCTCTGCCGGACAGGATATGCCGTGCGCTGGTGCGGGTGTGCAATGTCGAAAAATCGGTCGCGGGGCGGATTTTGCGCCGCGCGCGGTCTGAAATCGACATCGTATTATTCTTATTATATCCGAAACGCACGACCTTGTCAACAACCTGATAGGAGTATTGAAACCGCCGTCGGAAAAGGCAAAAAACATGCGTTTTTTGATTGCATTCGGTTGTCAATTTTACCCGATTCGTGTATGCTTGTATCAAGGAAATTTATTTTGCGCGCAATGCGTCAAAGGAGTCGAATATGGACAAAATCAGAGTCGGTATTCTCGGATACGGCAATTTGGGCAAAGGCGTGGAACTGGCACTCGCGCACAATTCCGATATGGAATTGGCGGGGATCTTTACACGCAGACAAGGCGTAGCGACGCGCAACGGTCAGGCGTTGTCGATCGATGCGATCGGCGATTATCGCGACAAGATCGACGTGTTGATTTTGTGCGGCGGTTCGGCGACCGATTTGCCCGAGCAGGGCAAGCGCATGCTCGCGGGTTTCAATACCGTCGACTCGTTCGATACGCACGCGCGGATTCCCGAGCACTTTGCGGCGATGGATAAGATCGGCAAGCGCAGCGGACATTTGGGCATCATCAGCGTCGGCTGGGATCCGGGGCTATTTTCGATCGCGAGACTGTTGTTCGGGAGCGTATTGCCCAACGGCAAAGATTATACGTTTTGGGGCAGGGGCGTGTCGCAAGGGCATTCCGATGCGATCCGTCGGATCGACGGCGTGTTGGACGCGCGGCAATATACGGTGCCGGTGCCGCAGGCGTTGGATCGCGTCCGCAGCGGAGAAAATCCCGAGTTGACGACAAGACAGAAGCATACCAGAGAATGTTATGTCGTCGCAGCGCCCGACGCGGATCGGCAGCGCATCGAGCGCGAAATCGTGACGATGCCCAACTATTTTGCCGATTACGATACGACGGTGCACTTTATCGACGCGGAGCAGATGCGCCGCGATCATGCGCAGATTCCGCACGGCGGATTTGTCATTCGCAGCGGCGATACGTATTCCGACAAAAAGCATTTGTTGGAACTGCGCGTGCAGTTGGACAGCAATCCGGAGTTTACTTCGAGCGTGTTGGTTGCCTACGCCAGAGCGATTTATCGGATGCATAAGCAAGGCAGAACGGGTTGCGTGACGGTGTTCGACGTGCCGCTCGGCATGCTGTCGCAGAGCAGCGCGGACGAGCTGAGAGCGCATTTGCTGTAATAGATTCGCAATAAAAAATCCCGTCGCGTTTGCGGCGGGATTTTGCATGCGTTCGGTAACAATCAAGCGGCGATTTTGGCGCGGTATTCCGATGCGTGATCGGCGGACAGAATGCCCTTGGCGTCGTTCATGCCGAGAATGATTTTGACCTTTTGCAGATCGTGATCGGTCACGTAGTCGCGCATCACGATATTGACGCGTTCCAGTTCGGGACTGTCATAGAGATCGAGCAAGTAGGCGTTCATGTTGTCATTGTGCGATTTTTCGGACAAATACAGATCGGCGCCGCCCGTGCGTTGGCACTGCAAGACCCACAATCCCTTGTCTTTGTCTGCATAGTGTTCGTGATATTCCGGCATCGCGGAACGGATAAATTCTTCGCTGCTTTTGCGGTGCAGATCGCCTTGGTAGAGCGAGTCCAGCACGCTGCCGCTTAAACTGCATTCGTCGTTGTTGCGCGGGAAGAGCCAGTCTTGCGCGCCGTCCGGAATCGGAGCGGGACGGTCGTCCGCTTCGCCCCAAGTAAATAAAATCTTTCCGCGCACGTCGCCCAGCGTCAGCGCGTCTACAAATTCAAGCGGCGCGGCGTCGGTCGCGTTGACGACCGCCAGATCGCGCAAGCCGCTCGTGTCGAGCAAGCGCAGCAACGGATCGATCGCGTCGGTTGAAAGCTTTTGGAAATCGACGATCACGAATTCCGACGGATGTTCGCGCATAAAGGTTGCAAGCGCGGTCGCAATCGGTTCGAAATCCACGCCTTTGATCGGTCCGTGGAAAATTTTGAGTTTGCCGCCGGACTGCGTGACGCGCGTATCGAAGTATCGCACGCCGCCGCGCAACTGGTCTGCAATTGCGTCGCGTTGGGTGCAGGCAATCGGCACCATGCCGACCGATCCGGCGTCGTGACTGCCGGGGATCGCAATGCGTTTGATCGGCGTTTCGTCCTCGATTGCGTTTTGCCATTGCGAAAAGAACGCGTCGTATTGCGGATCTTCGTCCGCGCACGCCGTGACCGATACACACAGTGCGGCTATGATGCAAAGTAATGTGAAGAGAATGGTTGCCTTTTTCATATTATTTCCTAAATCGATATGATATAAATATTGTAACACACCGCCGAATGCGCTGTCAATGCGCGTTTGCGGAACCGAACCCGAGCAAAGTTTTGCTTGAAGCGCCGCGCCGAACATGGTATACTGTCCGTATGAGAGCGCGCAAACGGATCGTCGTCTGGATCGGGATCGTCGTTGCGACCGTTGCGGTCGCGACGATCGGTTGTGCGCCCCGCAAACAGTGGGACGGGATCGATTATGCGAGTTATACGTCCAAACAGTTTCTGACGACCGAATTTTTTGCCACGACGACGCGCGTCGGGATGCAGGACGATTAACGACAGGACGGCGCAGACGCGCGTGCGGAAGAGACTTGGAGACAGGCGGTTGCGATCATGGACGAACTGTATCGCGCGCTCGATCCCGCGTCCGAGCAGTCCGATATCGCCAGGTGGAACGCCGCGCAGCCGTCGGGAGCGGATTTGCAGATCGAGATTTCGCGCGTGACGTATGAAGCGATGCTTGCGGCGAAAAAATTATACGACGATACGGACGGACTGTACAATCCCGCCGGCGCGCGTTGTGCGGACTTGTGGGGATTTTCGCCGCGGTTTTATCGGGGACAGACCGATCGCGTCTATCCGTACGACAGACAGGACAGTCGCGCGCAGTTGCCCGAACAAAAATATATCGCAGGATTCCAAACTCTGACGCAGACGTTCGAAAAAATCGTACTGTCGGCAGATGACGAGAAGTACTATATGACAAAACCCGGCGACAGCAGCGTCGAGATCGACAGCGGCGAAATCTATTGGGCATGGCTGGATCTGGGCGGTATCGCAAAGGGCATTGCGGCGGATCTCGTCGCGCAGTGTCTGCGCGACAACGGGTATCGTTTCGGATACGTCAGCGTAGGGGGCAGCAGCGCGGCGATGTTGTGTTCGATCGACTACAATGCGCTTGCGCCCGATCGCGTGGACTGGTCGGTCGGCATCCGCCATCCGCGCAAGCACGAGACGAATTATCTGAACGTCTACTGTCATGACGCGACGGTCTCGACGAGCGGAGACTACGAGCGCTACTATGAAATCGACGGCGAGCGGTATTGTCACATCATCGATCCGCGTACGGGGCGTCCGACCGACAGCGGGATGCAGACGGTATCGGTGATCGGTCCCGACGCAGCTTACGCGGACGCGTTGACGACGGCGTTGTGCATCGCGGACGGCGATCAAATCAAAGCGATCCTGGCAAAGTATCCCGAATATCGGTATACATGCATCGGCAAAGACGGTTGGACGACCGATTTGCCGAACAATCGGTACAAACTGACCGATCAGACGGTGCGATATGTCTCGAACTAAGACTCGACAGGTACGGCAAGGCAAAATGTTTCGCAAGAGCGATTGGATCGTCTATGCGATCGTCGCCGTGATCGCGATCGCGCTGTTATTGGGCGTGTTTGTCGGGCGGGACAACGATCGACCGTTGACGGGGATTCGGATCTCGGTGGACGGCAAGATGATTTCCGAATACGATTTTGCGGCCGGACGGATGCGGATCGAAGCGGGCTGCGAATCGCAATTGTCGCAATCCGATTCCGGCGTCTGGACGATCTATCCCGATCCGGACGATGCGAGTGCGTACAACGTCTTGCGCATCGACGCCCAAGCTCGATGCGCGCGCGTGGAACAAGCCAATTGCAGCATCGGCGCGGATTGCGTCTCGATGGCGGCGATCCGCAAAGCGGGACAGATGATCGTGTGCGTGCCGCATGCGCTCGTGATCGAAGGCATCGGCGACGGCGTCGAACCGCCTACCAGCGGATAAACGATAAAGGAGAAAATGATGGACGAAGCGACGTATTTGCAACAAATTCGGCAGGTCAATGCGCAGGGCAAGTATCGCCCGCAATGGGACAGTCTGTGTCGGCACGAGATGCCGCAGTGGTATCGGGAGAGCCGATTGGGGATCTTTTTGCACTGGGGCGTGTACAGCGTACCGGCGTATTACAACGAATGGTATCCGCGGTTGATGCAGTTTCCGTTTACGCCGGTGTACAAGCACCATGTCAAAACGTACGGCAAAGACTATCCGTACCGCAAGTTTATCGAACAATTCCGCGCGGAAAAGTTCGACGCCGCGCAGTGGGTGCAAACGTTTCGGGACATGGGCGCGGACTTCCTGATGCCGGTGGGCGAACACCATGACGGGTTCAAAATGTACGACAGCGCGCTGGGACAATACAACAGCGTGCAGATGGGACCCAAACGCGATATTCTCGGAGAGTTGCGCGCGCAATGCGCGGAAACGGGCATGCATTTTGCAACGTCGTCGCACCGCGCGGAGCGGTATTTCTATTACAACGGCGCGCGCGTGCAGAAAGAAGACAACGAGATCCGTTCCGATCGTTATTCCGATTTTTACGGACCTGCGTACTGTCCCGCCGACGGCGCCAAAGCGCTGTGGTACGACGACACGAAGATCGTGCCGACGCAACAGTGGCTGGAAAGCTGGCTCGTGCATTCGTGCGAGTTGATCGATCGCTACCGTCCGGAGACGATTTTCTTTGACTGGTGGGTGAGCAATAAGGCGTTCAAGCCGTATATGCGCGAATTTCTCGCGTACTATTACAACCGCGCCGAAGAATGGGGCGTACAGGTGTGTGTGCAATCCAAATTCGATTCGGTCGTATTCGGACAAGGCGTGTTCGATCGCGAACGCGGACAACTCGCGCAGGTCGTGCCGTACGTATGGCAGAGCGAGACTTCCACGTCGTTTTCGTCGTGGGGATACGTACGGGGGAGCAAGTTTAAGAGCGCGGCGCAGCTTGTCTGCAATTTTGTGGACGTCGTCAGCAAAAACGGCGTTTTCGTACTCAATTTCGGACCGATGGCGGACGGTACGTTTTGCGAGCAGGAGCGCGAGATCATCCGCGATATGGGCGCATGGATTCAAACGCACAAAGACATCCTGTGGCATGCGCGTCCGTACCGATTTGCGATCGAAGGCAAGCAGCATCGGTCGGGTTCGTTTGTCGAGCGCATCTCGTATCGGGCGGACGATTATCGCTTTATGAGTTTGGACGATAAGATTTATATCTTTGCGATGGCGCAGGATCGTCGCAATCGGTATCGGATCCGATCGATGCCCGCCGACCGCAACGCATTCAATCACGACGTCGTCGCGGCGCGCGTGGTCGGCAGCGACGTAGGGGTGACGTGCGTACAGAAGCGCAAATATTTGGAGATTACGCTCGATCGGCGCGTGGACTGCGCGGATATGCCGATCTGCATCGAATTGCAAGTCGTCTGATCCGTCCGATAAAATATGCATAAAAACAACCGTAGGCAGAAATCATTTCTGCCTACGGCCGTGTATGGTCATATAATACACGCGATCGCTCGCGACGTATCCGATTCGAGAACAAAAATATGATAACATCGCGCGCAAATGCGTGTCAAGCGGTTTTGATACGATATTTTATCAAATGATTATTTTTGTCATAATAGGCATACAATAAGAGCATGAAACAGGTATTTGCTCAAAGATTGATGGAAATCAGAACCGACACATGCTCAGCCAACGCGATATGGCGCAGATTCTGCACGTGTCGCAAGTAGCGGTGTGCCGCTGGGAGCAAGGCGTGAATTCGCCCAACATCGAGGCGCTGTATCGCATCTGCAAGGCGTTCGACGTGACGGCGGATTATATGCTCGGATTGAGCGATATTTAACGGCGATTTGCATACGTAATTCGAGATCGGATCGGAGCGCGCAAGGCGCTCCGAACTTTTATCGGCGGCTCGAAAAATTTCCGTCGGGGCGCATTCAAACGGTTGACAAATGAATTGCGGCGGGATAATATAGAACTAGCGCTTGCCAGTCGGGCGGCGGGAGGTTTTATGACGACGAAAGAACGGATTATGGAGCAATCTTTGCGGCTTTTTTCTACATACGGATATCATGCCGTATCGGTGCGCGATATCGCGGACGCGGTCGGGATCAAGGACAGTTCGCTGTACAACCATTTTGAAAGCAAGCAGGATATTTTCAACAATATCGTCATGAAATGTTTTAAGGAATCGGAAGAGTATTTCAACGCGCATGCGTTGCCGTTCAGTTACGATTTCGATTTTGCGCCGTATGCGCAGGCGGAGACCGAGCGTTTGATTCGGATGGCGGTAGGGACGTTTGAGTATTTCGTGCGCGATCGGGTCAACAACATGTTCCGCAAATTGCTTTGCATGTCGCAGGACTCGGACGAAAAGGCAAAAGTCATTTATCTGCAAGTGTATAAGGAATATCCCTTGCGTTGCATCGGCAAGATCATGCAATGCTTGATGGATCGCGGCGAGATCCGCGTCCGTTCGGCGGAGCAGGCAGCGCGCGAGTTTTACGGCGTGCCGTTCCTGATCCTGTCTACGGTGGACGATTCCGGCGCGGCGATGCGTCAGATCGAGGAACACGTCGAACAGTTTTTGTTACTCAATCGCATTCGTTGACGATTGTCGCGCATGGCGACGGAATATTGCGGTATCCCCCGGTCGATCGATCGGGGATTTTTTATACTGACATAGGCATTGCAGATAAAATATCGGACAGGTGTTCGTTATCCTTTTCACAAAGCGCGGGGCGGGTTGACATCTGCGCCGTCGTGTGGTATACTCGATCACGATAAGGAGTGCAGTCATGAGCAGAAAAATCGTAAAAGGCGTCGCCATCGCGTTGGCAAGCATCGTTGCGGCGATGATCGCGATCGTCTTGATCTATGTGATATACGTCGTCGCGCAGTACAATCGGATCGAGGATCATCTTGCGTTGGAGATCGACAACAACGCCTCCGAGCAAGTGCGCGTCGGGCAGGAGTATTCCATCTTGACGTACAACATCGGATTCGGCGCGTACGATCACGATTTTTCGTTTTTTATGGATTCCGGCAAAATGCAGGACGGTACGGCGGTAACCGGCAAGGACGGCAAAGCCAAAAGCGAACAAATCGTACTCGACAATACGACCGGCGCCATGCAGACCGCGAAACAGGCGAATGCCGATTTTTATTTCTTTCAGGAAGTCGATACCGATGCGACGCGCAGTTATCACGTCGATCAGTATGCGATGTTGACCGATTGTCTGGGCGATCGATACGGCAGATCTTTTGCGGTCAATTTTCACTCGGCGTATCTGTTCTATCCGTTTCACGATCCGCACGGCAAGAGCGTTGCCGGACTGGCGACGTATTCCGCGTATCGATTGGAGAGCGGCGAGCGCAGACAGTATCCGCTCGATACGGGATTTGCGAAATTCTTCGATCTCGATCGCTGTTTTTCCGTCTATCGCGCGCAGGTAGCGGACGGCAAACAGCTTGTTTTGATCAACAGCCACATGTCCGCCTATGACGAAGGCGGTACGATTCGGCAACAGCAATTGGAGATGCTCAACGCCGTTTTGCGCGCCGAAGCGCAAGCGGGCAATTATGTCATTGTAGGAGGCGACTTCAACCATGATATTGCGGCGAGCGACGGATTGTATCCGACCGAACAATTGCGTCCGGAATGGGTCTTTACGTTGACCGACGACGATTTGGCGGACGGGTTCCGTTTTGCGGCGGCGACCAACGCTCCGACATGTCGCAGTACCGATATGCCGTACCGCAAGGGCGTCAATTATTCGGTTGTGCTCGACGGCTTCATCGTGTCGGACAATATTCGGGTCGTTTCCAACGACAACATCGACACCGATTTCCGCTACTCCGACCACAATCCCGCGCGCATGGTGTTTCAGTTGCTGTAAAGCGGGAATGTCAGGGTAATATGTTAGAATAAAAGGCGGATAACACCGCCTTTTTGTTTTGGTAAAAAGTTCATGGAATAGGATATTCCATGAACT
>ERZ779629.506-NODE-506-length-15561-cov-5.309880_pt1 | contig 15561 bp, 2 predicted proteins | sample MGYA00514192_ERZ779629 | MGnify/ENA primary metagenome ERZ779629 (study PRJEB29562, sample SAMEA4376709) | mouse gut metagenome | isolation source: Cecum | study: EMG produced TPA metagenomics assembly of the A DSS colitis mouse model was used to assess the... | reverse complement strand
GGTCGTTGGTGAAGAGGCTCATGAGCCCGCCCACCTTGTTCTCCTGGTAGAACTGCCGGGACAGGTCCTTGGCGTGGTCTAACATCTCATTGCGCAGGCCGGTCTCCACCTTGATGGCCGCGCCGAAGATGCACACCCGCCACAAAAACCGGCCCACCACCATGGCCACCACAATGCCCACCATAGGCAGGCAGATCCGGTCCAGCAGGAAGTCCATGTCGAAGGGGAGGTTCACGCCGTCCACCGCCACATAGCCCATGTTCATGCCGTTGATGACCTGTTGGTACAGGTTGGGCACCACCAGCTGGATATAGTCCACCAGCACCAGGGCCGCCAATCCCAGCAGCAGCCAGCCCGCGTACTTCAAATAATATTTATTGATGTGCCTTCCGAAAATCACGCCGGATTTCCCCCCGTCTCACAAAACGTCTTTACAGTCTATCACGGTCCCTGCCGTCTGTCCAGTGGGAAATTGGCTGTCTGACAGCACAAAAAAGAGCCCCCGCTTGGGCGGGGGCTCCGGCGGCCAGGATTTTCAACGTCTGGGGGCGCTCAGCACTCCAGCTTTTCCAGGGTGCAGGTTTTGGCGATGGACTTCCGAATCTCCGCCCGCAGGGGCAGGACGGAGGAGGGGGACACGGACAGCTCGTCGATACCGATGGCCAAAAACGTCTCCAGCAGGGTCAGGTCCGCCCCCAGCTCTCCGCAGATGCCGATCCAGATGCCCGCCTTGTGGGCGGCGTCCGCAGCGATCTTCAGCGCCCGGAGGACGGCGGGGTGGTGGGGATCGAAGAACTTGCCCAGGTCATTGGCCTGACGGTCGCAGGCCAGGGTGTACTGGGTCAGGTCGTTGGTGCCCACGGAGAAGAAATCCACCTCGCGGGCCAGCTCCTCCGCCACCAGCACGGAAGCCGGAGTCTCGATCATGATGCCCAGCTCGGTGTCCTTGTTGTAGGGAATCCCTTCCTTGTCCAGCTCGGCCATCACCTTCTGGCAGGCCCGCTTGCACTCCTTCACCTCCCACACGGAGGTAATCATGGGGAACATGATGGCGATCTTGCCGTAGGCGGAGGCCCGGTACAGGGCCCGCAGCTGGGTGCGGAACACCTCGGGCCGGTTCAGGCAGATGCGGATGGCCCGGACGCCCAGGGCCGGATTTTCCTCTTTCTGCATCTCAAAATAGTCCACCTGCTTGTCAGCCCCGATATCCAGGGTGCGGATCACCACCCGCTTTCCCTCCATGGCGGAGGCCACCTCTTTGTAAGCTTTAAACTGCTCCTCCTCGGTGGGATAATCGCTGGCCGCCAAGTACAAAAACTCGGACCGGAACAGGCCGATGCCCTGGCCGTCGTTGGACAGCACCGCCGCCACGTCCTCCGGTGAGCCGATGTTGCAGTACACCATCATGTGCCGCCCGTCCAGGGTCACATCCTCCTGGCCCTTCATGGTCTCCATGAGGGTTTTCATCTCCTGCTGCTTTTCCAGCTTGGCCTGGAAGGCGGTGAGGGTGGTGTCGTCCGGGTCCATGGCCACCTTGCCGGTCTCACCGTCGATGTAAGCCATCCGTCCGTTCAGCTCCGCCTTGAGCTGGTCCCCCAGGCCGCAGATGGCGGGTATGCCCATGGTGCGGGCCAGGATGGCGGTGTGGCTGCTGCCCGAGCCGCCCTGGGTGATGAAGCCCAAAATCTTGCTTTTGTCCAGCTGAAGCGTCTCGGAGGGTGCCAAATCGTCGGCGGCCAAAATCACCGGCTCCTCCCAGTCGATGCCGCCCTCCGTCACCCCCATCAGGTTGTTCAAAATGCGCCGGGTCACATCTTTGATGTCGGCGGCCCGGGCCTGCATATATGCGTCGTCCATAGCGGCCAGCATGACGGCGAACTGCTCCCCGGCCGTCTCCGCCGCCCGCTCCGCGGTGCAGCCCTCCTCCAGGGCGGCGTTCATGCAGTCGCAGAAGTCCTCGTCCTCCACAAACATGGCGTGGGTCTCGAACAGCATGGCGGCCTCGTCTCCGGCCTCCTCCCGCGCCTTGTCCGCCAGGGCGCTGAGCTGGTCCATGGACTTCTTCCTGGCCTCCTCCAGGCGGTGCTTTTCCTCCTCCAGGCTGGCGGCGGCCGTGGGGGGGGCGGAAGCCTCCGCCCGCCGGTAAAAGTAGATGGGTCCCTGCACCACGCCTTTGGATACACCCTGTCCCTGCATCAGGATCATATTTGTTTCCTCCCATAATTTTAGATTTCCCGGCTTATCTCGCCTCGCCCCTCCCTAAGCGGGGGCTTTTCATTTCATTCTATCATATCAGATTGGGAGAGCCAATGTAAATCGAACACATTAGCCAAGGATACGGAGCGCTTTTTGTGCGGTATGACGAAAAACAGAGGGGGTGCTTTCTCCATGGGAAAGGGCCTCCCTTGCGTTTTTTCAGGGGTCATAGTATAATAATCAAAAAGAGAGGAGCAAACAGGATGGAATACCGCGTCATTGACTGGGAGGGATACCCCCGCCGGGAGCATTTTGAATACTTCAGCGCCATGCCCGACCCCTACGCCGGGGTGACGATCCCGGTGGACATCACCCAATTTCTGGCCGCCTGCAAGGGAGCGGACCTGCCCTTTTTTCTCAGCTTTTTGTACTGTGCCGGACGGGCGGCCAACGCGGTCCCTCAGCTGCGCCAGCGAATTCTGGAGGGCAGGCCGGTGGAGTTTGCCGCCTGCGACACCTCCCACACGGTGCTGCGGGAGGACGGGACCTACAGCTACTGCCGCCTGGACTGTACGCGCCCCTTTGGGGAATTTCTTCCCGCCGCCCGTGCCGCTCAGGAAGAGGCCCGGCTCCACGGCGGCCTGGACGACGGGGAGGATGGTGTGAGCCTGTTGTTTGTGTCCACCCTGCCCTGGGTGGGGTATACCGCCCTGCGCCAGCCCGTACCCGTTCCCGCCGACAGCAATCCCCGCCTCACCTGGGGGAAATACGGCCAGGAGGGCGGGCGGACCGTTCTGCCCGTCACCCTGCTGGTCAACCACGCTCTGGTGGACGGGGTGCATATGGGACAGTTCTACGCCGCGCTGGACCAGGAGCTGAACCGCTTCGCAGGGGAGCGGAGCGCATCCCCTCCCTGCCGCTGAAAAGCATGGACCGCCAGGACAAGGCTTTAAAGCTCTGAAAACAATACAGGAAACGCAAAACCCGCTGCATTCATTAAGAAATGCAGCGGGTTTGCCGTTCATTGGGTGCGCTTGACTGCGCGCGGGCCTGATTTAAAGCTTCTGCGTCAGGTATTTTCCATGAAGTTCTTCAGCATTTGGGCCGCCTCGGCGCGGGTCGCCGTCCCGCCGGGGACGAGCTTACCGTTGCCGTTGCCGTTCAGAACGCCGTTCTCCACGGCCCAGCACAGCGCCTCCACGGCGTAGCCGTTGATCTGGTCCGCGTCGGTGAAGGCGTCCAGGCCGCTGCCCTTTGCCTCGGGGCTTCCCAGATACCTCCAGAGCATCACCACAAACTGCTCCCGGGTGACGCTGTCATTGGGGCCGAACGTGCCGTCCCCATAGCCGTTTACAATGCCGTTTTCCGCGGCCCAGGCGATACTGTCCGCGTACCAGGCGTCGCCGCTGACATCGTTGTAGGCGCTTGCCGGAGCCTGGTCCGGCTGGCCCTCCAGCCGGTAGAGCACAGTGGCTACCATGCCCCGGCTGGTGGTCCCCTCCGGGCTGAAGGTGGTCTCGCTGGTGCCGTTGAACAGCTGGCGGGCGCTGGCGAAGCTCACCGCCTCAGCCGCCCAGTCCGTGGGCCGCACGTCGGCAAAGGTCTTGCTGTTGTCCACGATCTCCACGGTGGCGGAACCGCTCAGCTGGGCGGTCACCTTGCCGTCCTTCACCACGCTGCGCGGGACAATCTCCCGGGCGCCGTCCTCATGGACCAGTACCGCCACAGTGCCGGGTCCGGCGTTCTCCGCCGGGACGGTGAGCGTCACGCCGCCGGGCACGTTCTCCACCGGCTGGCCGTCCGCGCTCAGGGTCAGCACCACCGACTGTCCCACCTGCTCCGCCGCCACCTGGACGCTGCCGCCGGTGCGGCTCAGGGTGCTCAGCGCCTCATGGGGTATGGTTGCGTCGGCGACGGGGGTGGAGACGGTGAGCGCCGCGTTGGTCTCCCGCTGGATCTGGCTCACCGTGGAGGCCGGGATGGACACCTGAGTTTTGCTCACGCCGCTGGTGATCTCCGGCTTGATGACAATTGTGCCGCTCTGGCTCTTGACCGCCTCCTTTACCAACTGATTGCCGTCCGAAGCGCTCAGGACGGTGGTTGCCGTACCGTTCTGGATGGTCGTCCGTGTCGGGGTGTAGCTTGTGTCCGCGGACGGGGTGTCGTCCGTGGCTGTTGGCGGCGTACTGCCGCCGCTGCTGTCTGTGCCGCCTCCGGCAGAGTTTGCCGCAGCCAGAACCTGAATCGTGACTGTGCTGTAGTTTACCTCGTCATTGGGCTTGAAAATCACATTGTACTTCATTCCAGCAACAGCCGTGGTTTCGGGATTCTCCCAGACAAAGACGCCACCTGTTGTATCGGTCGCGCCGCCATCCAGGCGAATGTCCTTCAGCTGCTGTCCCGCAGCGCCAGACGCTGTGGGATATGTGCTGATGGTCGGCGTGGCCTTCGTGATCTCCACTTCAATGGATGCCGGGGCGATGCCGGTGTAGTTCACGCTGTCGGCCACCTTGTACCAGACGGCGTACTTTCCAGCGTTGATGCCGGTGGGAATGGCCGCCGAGTAAACGCCGTTCTGGCTCGTGCTGTACACCACCGTGCCGATGTTGTTTTCTGTGATTCCGGCGCTCACAAGCTCTTGTACGCTTCCATTATAGAACAATGTCTTGCCCGCCGGTGCGGTTGCCAGCTTGGCGTCCACCCGGTCAATCGTCCCTGTGACGCTGTCGGGCCAGTTGATGACGTACCGGTCTGAGTGAGTGCCGCTGACTGTCACATTGGAGTGATTCAACATGACCGCCTTGTTTGTACCGGCGTTGGCGCTGTTATAAACAGCCTCCAAACCGCTGATGGTGATGGAATCACCGCTGACCAGATCGCCGGGCCTCACAGTCGCTGTGATGGCGTCAGCGGCAACGTTGATATTGCCGTCGTAGTCCTTCGGCTTGATGGTCACCACCGGGGTCACGGGCTTCGCCTTTGCCTCAAACAGCACGCTGTCCGTGTTGGACTGGCTGTAGCCGTCTGCGGCCTCCCGGAACGCTTTCACGGTGAATGTGCCAACGCCTGTTACGGTCACGCGTCCATTCCCGTCGATGGCTGCAACGCCGTTTTCCGCAATGCTCCAATTGATTGCGCCGCCGCCGGAACCGCCTGTCGCGCTCAGATTGAAGGTATCGCCATAGCGGACATTAGCGGGCTTGTCGGTGATGGTCAAGGGGTTCTGGCCTTTGGCCACGATTTCAAAAGCGTCTTTCACCTCCACGGGAGAAGAGAACTCATAATTGCCGCCGGGTTTGTCCGTGACGGTGACGGTGTATTTGCCCACCTCGATCCGGGGAGAGGGCAGCTCTACAGTATATTCGCTCTCGGGGATGATACAGCCCTCGGAGTCTGTCACAGTGACGGTGGGAGTCTTTTCTGTGCTGTCGTACTGAATGGCAGACGGCGAGCATTGGACGGTAGGCGTATCCGTATTCGCGGAAATCGTCACAGGATTCATCCTTACCGGCGTACTGTCCATGTGGTTGCCGTCAGTGGCGGCGGCCTTGTACCAGACGGTGTAGCTGCCTGCGTCCGCAGCCGTGGGCAGGTTGTAGCTGTAGTCACGGCCATCCAGCGAATACATCATGTTGCCGTCGTCCGCCGTGCCGCCGCTGGCCAGCAGATTCTGCTGACTGCCGTTGTAGGTCAGAGGACCTGTGACCGCTACCGGAACATTTGTCACGCCGGCGGGCTTGGGGGTGATGGACGCTGTGGTGGTGGCGGGCCAGCCGATTTCGTACTTTTCCCTCACTGCATCCGGGACCGTCAGGCCGTCAATGACGACGGTTTTGTTTTCCCCCACGTTCACGTCCGCAAAATGTCCCGCTGCCTTCACGCCGTCCTCGGTATTGGTGGTAATGCTGTCGCCGGGAACCAGGCCATTGCTGATGGTGACGGCCAATGTGGCTGTGTTATTGCCGTCAAAGGGCTTGCTTGCCGCCGTCACAACCGCGGTAACCGGCTTGGGCTTGGCGTAGAAGGTCCACGTATCGGCAGCTTCTGCGTAGCCGCCGCTTGCGGCCTTGGTGGCCGTGATGGGGACGCTGCCCGACTTCTTGATCCTCAGCACGCCGTTTTCGTCAATTTCGCCAATATCCGCATTGCTGGTGCTCCACGTCACCGTGCCCGTTCCGGAGCCGCCGGTGGCGCCAAGATAAAGCGTATCGCCGTAGCAGACGGTATCCTTTTTGCCGGTGATGGTCAGCGCGGGCTGGTCTGCGCCGGTAATCTGGAAGTGAGTCGTTGCCGTAAAGCTGTAATTGGTCCCTTTGCCCGTGATGGTAACGGTGGCCTCGCCAACCTCTACGTTGTCGCTGTAGTCCACATCGTACTCGCTGGCCGGGATCACATTGCCATTGTCATCGGCTACCGTGACGGTGGGCGTGTGTGCGCCGCCGGTATAGCTGAAGCTGCCCTGGGACAGGGTGACACTCGGGTTGGACACAGCGTTTTTGCCGATGGACACCTTAATTGTTTTGATATCGCTGTCCTCGTGGGTCGCGTCGCCCAGCACCTTGGCAAAAATTGTGTAGGTGCGCACCTTGGTCCCAGTGGGGATTTCGGCGGAATATGTCATAGTATCCTGGGAATAGACCACGATCCCATCCAGAGACAGGCCCGTAAGCTCCTCAATAAGCTCCTGGGGCTCTCCAGTGTAGACCAGGCCTGTCTTGCCCTCCGGGTCCACTTCGAATGTTGCCTTGGCCTTCGCGATCTCAAAGGTGGTTGAGGCATTGAACTGATAATTGCCGCCCACGCTCTGCACGCTGACTGTCGCCGTGCCTGCGTTGATGTTATTGCTGTAGGTGGTGCTGTACTCGCTCGCGTCGAGCGGCTTGCCCTCCACGATTACGGTTACAGCTGGCTTTATCGGGTGGCCGGTGTACGGGACCGGATCGCTTGTCAGCGTCAATGTGATGGTGGCGGTAACCGGCTTGGGCTTAATTTCCACCAGCAGCTGGCGCGGTTCCGTGACGCTTGCGTCGGTGCTGTCCTGCACCTTATACCAGACCTGGTAAACGCCTGCGTCGGTTCCAACGGGAATTGACGTGCCGTATGTGCCGTTCTTTGTCGCGGAATACACCACCTGACCGTTTTCCGCAGTACCGGGCGTCACAAGCTCCTGCTCAAAGCCCCTGTAAGTCAGGTCATTCGGCTGGGGGGCCTCTTTCAGGACTGCATTGCCCGCCTTAATGGTAAAGCTGGCGGCGCCGTTGACGGTGTAATTTCCTCCGTCGTTATCGCTGATTGTGACGGTGGCGTTCGTGCCCACATTGACGTTGTTGCTATAGCTCACCGTATACTCGCCGGACGGAATCACCACAGTGCCGTCCTTGACCACCACGTCGGGCTTCTTCGGCGTGCCGTCGTAGTCGAAGGTCGCGGGGGACAGATCAATAGTAGGCTTCGTCACCGTCTTCGGCGCGATGGTCACAGGCACCACGGCTGGGGCAATATCCTTGTAATTCTTATTGCCGGTGACCTTGTACCAGACCGTATAAGAACCTGCGGCTGTACCCTTGGGGATGTTCGGGCCATAGACGATGCCATCCAGAGAATAGCTGATGGTTCCGTTTGTCGGGATGCCGGCGTTGACCAGCGCCTCCGGCTGTCCGCTGTACACCACAGCCAGGGGCGTTGGAGCGATCACAGTTGCCGCCGCCGGAGTGATGGAGGCCGTGGTGGTCTCGTTGTAATTGACGGCGTACTTTTCGTTGTCGGGCTTTGCGCCGCTGATGGTGACGGTTTTGTTCGTGCCCACGCCTGCGTTGTCAAATTTCCCGGTCAAATTAAGAGGAATGGTGTCGTTTCCTAACAGATCGCCGTCCTTCCATGTGATGACCAGATCGGCTTCGTCGGTGGTGTCGTACACCTTGTCTTTCGCGGTCACAACCGCCGTGACAGGCTTCTTTTCCGCGTTGAACGACCAGGTGTCCGAGACCTCGCCGTAGTTGCCGTCAGCCACTTTTTTTGCCGTAATCGTGACCGAGCCGGACTTGTGGACGGTTACCAAGCCGTTAGTGTCAATGGAGGCAACCTGCGGATTACTGCTCTCCCACGCCACAGCCCCTGTTATGGAACCGCCCACCGCGCTGAGGGTAAAGCTGTCGCCATACTGGACCTTTCCGGGCTTATTCGTGATCGACAACGGACTTTGCCCCGCCACGAGGATGGTGAACGTCTTTTTTGCCTCGGCGAAGGCATAATTGCCGCCGTCTTTATCAGTGACCGTGACCTCATAGGTTCCGGCTTTGGTCCAGTCCCCGGTCCCGAAATCGACGGTGTACTCTGTTTCCGGGATCACGCGGTTGTTGCTGTCCTTGACCGTGACCGCCGGTTTATGCTCTTTGCCGTCATAGGAAGCCCCACTGGGGTTGAACTCAATGATGGGGGTGGTCACAGTCTGCGGGTCGATGGTCACTGTTCCCAGCTTTGTGCCTGCCGTGTCGTTGTGGTTGCCGTCGCCCTTCACGCGGTACCAGACATCGTAACTGCCCGCGTTGGCGCCGGTGGGAAGGCTGGCGGAGTAGGTTTTGCCGTCCAGCGAGTATTCCATTGTGCCTTCCGTGGAAGAGCCCGCCGTGTCTACCAGCGTCAGGGGTAGGCCGGTGTACGTCAGCCCGACCGCCGCCGTGGGCGGAGTTACTTTCGCTGGGTCTGTTGTGTCGATATCCGCCTTGAAAATGGACGCGGTGGCAGTGGCGGGGTAGGTGATGAGATAGTTCCCTTGACCCTTACTGTCGTTGGAGAATTGAGGATTCGTGCTGTCAACGTTCACCTTTTTGTCCGTTCCGGCGTTGGGGTCCTCGAAGCTGCCCGCCAAAGTGATCTTGACCACATCGCCAGCCACCAGATCGCTGGTGTTCAGCGCGGCGGTTACGGTGGCAGTTTTTTTGCCGTCATAGGTCTTTGGCTCCGCCGTCACAACCGCCGTCACCGGCTTTTGCTCCGCGTAGAGCGCCCAGGTGGCGGTCTGGTCGGCGTAGCCGGTTTTGGTGCTGGTGGCTGTGACCGTGACTTGGCCCACGCCTGTGATTTTGAGCAGTCCGTTGTTAATGCTCGCAATCGTGGAACCGCCAACACTCCAAGTCACCTGTCCATTGCCGCCCGAGGTCCCCAGCTGGATGGTGTCTCCGTAGTAGACCCGCTCCCGTGTGCCGGTGATGGTCAGGGGCTTCTGGTCCGCCGGGAGGATTTCAAATGTGGCAGTATTTTTGTCATCTGTGCCGTCAAATGTGTAATTTCCGCCTGTAACCCCGGTGATGGTCAGGGTGTACTTGCCCACAGCAGTCAGATCGGTTGTGGAATTGCCGTCTTTATCCTGATATGTCACGGTGTACTCGCTGCCGTCAATCACAAAACCCTTATCGTCCTTGACAGTGACCGTGGGCTCCTGCTTCTCCCCGTTGAACGTCACCGTGGGCGGCGTCACCTGGATGGTGGGGGTGGTTACGGCGTTGGCAATGATAGATGCGTTCACCGAAGCAGGTGTGCTGTCACTGTGGTTGCCGTCGCCCTGGACCTTGTACCAGACGCTGTAACTGCCGACCGCCTTCCCGGTGGGGATGGCCGGAGTATACGGGCCGTCCTGGGTCAGAGAATAGGCCATCGTGCCGTTGGAGGCGGCGCCCGCCTCAATCAGCGCCTGCTCGGCGCCGTTGTAAGGCAGATTTTCCAGCCCCTTCGGAGCTGTCGCCACCGACGCGGTTCCCTCCGCAATTTCAAAGGTTCCCGTACCGTTCACGATGTAGTTGCCGCCGTTGGCGTTGGTGATGATGACCGTCGCCGTACCGGCGTTGACGTTGTCACGGTAGGACAGGGTGTACTCGTTGCTGGGAATGGTCTTGCCGCCGTCCTCCACCGTGACATTGGCGCTGCCCGGCTCCTTTGCGTTTCCGTCATAGGTATAGGTGCCGGACACCGTGACCTTCGGACTGATAACTTCCTTCGGCTTGATGGTCACAGTGACCGAGCCTGTCTCACCGCCGTTGTGGTTGCCGTCGCCCACTACCTTGTAATGTACCACATAGCTGCCCGCGTTGGCGGCTTTCGGGATTTCCGTACCAAAATCGTCGCTACTGCCGTCCAGCTTGTATTCGATGTGTCCGCCCGTGGCGCTGCCTACGGTCACCAGCTCCTGCTCCTGCCCGGTGTAGGTCAGGTCCTTGGCCTGGGGAGACCCGGTCAGCTGCGCGCCGCCCTTGCGAATCTCAAATGTGACGCTGCCGCTGACAATGTAGTTTCCGCCGTCGCTGTTCGTGATGGTGACGGTGGCTTTTTGGTCGTCGGTGCTCACGTTCTTGTTGTTGCTGTAGCTGACCGTGTACTCGCTGGCCGGAATGACCGCCGAACCGTCCTTGACGATAACAGAAGGTTGTTTTTCGGTTCCGTCATACGTATAGTAGTGGGTTCCGTCGGTGCCCGTCTGCAAATCGTTGCCGGACAGCGTGACATTTGTAGCATCCACCGTCAGCGTTTTCCGGCTGATGGTCACCTGGATCGACTGGGGCTGGGAGTCGTTGTGGTTGTCGTCCCCCTTTGTCTTGTACCAGATCGTGTAGGTCCCCGCGTTGGTGCCGGTGGGGATTGTGGCGGAATAGACCCCGTCTTTGGAGTTGGAATAGAGCGTAGTATTTGCAGTTCCACCGCTCACAAGAGGTTGTGCCGCGCCGTCGTACACCCGATCATTTGCCGTCAAGTTCGGCGCTGTGGCGTCCGCCTTGAGAATGGACGCGGTGGTGCCGGGCGGGACGGTGATGTCGTACTTTTGGGAGGTCGTATCATCGACAAACGCACAGGTAACGGTCAGCTTTTTATTTGTCCCGACCAGCGCGTCCCCGAAGGTCCCCGACAGGGTCTCAATTTTGATTTCGTCATCCCCGACCAGAGCGCCCTTTTCCCATGTGACGTGGACGGTGGCGTCTGTCTTGTCGTTATACACCTTGTCGTCTGCGGTGACAATGGCCGTAACCGGCTTTTTCAGCGCATTGAGCGGATAGGTTGCCGTGGCTGTGTCATAGTTGCTGCCGCCCGGTTTGGTGGCGGTGATCTCAACAGAACCCACGCCTTTGATGGTCACAAGGCCGTTGTCATCGATATGGGCAATCGTCTCATTGCTGCTTTTCCATGTGACTTGCTTATTGCCGGAGCCGCCCACCGCGCTGAGGGTGAAGGTGTCGCCGTAGTGGACGAGGCCGGGCTTGTTGACGATCTCCAACGGGTTTTGCTCCGTTGTGCTGATTACAAAGTCAGCTGTAGCCGTCTCAACGACATAGTTGCCGCCGGTGATATTCTCAACCTTGACCTTGTACGTGCCCTGGTCCGTCCAGTTCTCGCCGTTGTCGGACACATAGGTGGCTTTGTACTCACTCTCCGGGATCACGTTGTTCGCTTTATCTCTGACAACGACCTCGGGTCGCTTCACATTGCCGTCGTACTGGGCGCTGGGGGGCGTCAGCTCGATGCTGGGCGTCACAGACTGCTTGCCGATGGTCGCTGTTACAGTGCCGACCTCGCTGTCCGTGTGGTTGCCGTCGCCCTGGGCCTTGTAGTAAACGGTGTAGGTATCAGCGTCCTTGGCCTCGGGGATGGCCTGGGTGAAATTGACGCCGTCCAGGGAGTAGACCATGATGCCGCCTGTGGCGGTACCCTCCGAGACCAGCTTCTGGGCCTTGCTCGCGTCGTAAATCAAGGAACTCACAGCGCTGGGAGCGGTATTTACCGTGGCCGTCACCGCCAGAATGGATGCGGTGGTGGTCGGGGGATAGGTGATGTCATAGTTGGCCGCCTTCGGATCAGAGATCGTCGGGGCAGAGCCGGTGATGGTAATGGTCTTATTTGTTCCGGCGTTCGCATTGTCAAAGGTGCCTGTCAGGTCTGGAATGTCGAACGTATCGCCAAACACCAGGTCACTTGCGACCACCTTAGCCTTTACGGTCGCAGTTGCATTGCCGTCAAAGGGCTTATCAACGCCGGTCAGCAACGACCTCACCGGCTTCTTCCCTGCGGTGAACTCCCAAGTGGCGGATACCTGGCCGAAATTGTCCTTAGAACGGATCACCGTCACTGAGATGGACGTGTTCACGTCTTTCACGGTGAGCAGTCCAGTGTTGCTGATTGTACTGCTGATTGTGCCGCCGCCCGTGGCTGTGGCGTTCCAGGTGATGGTCCCGTCGCCGGTGCCGCCCGTGGCGCTCAGTTGGATGGTGTCGCCGTAATGGACCTGAGCCTTGGTGCCGGTGATGGAAATGGCCTCCTGATCCGCCGGGACGATTTCAAAGGTTCGGGTGAGATTGCCTTGGAACTCATAGTTGGAGTTTGCAACAGGGTCAATTGTGACAGTGTAGGTGTCCACATTGACCATATCGTTGCCCTTTTTGCCGGTGATGGCCGCCGTGTACTCGTGCTCCGGGATCACGCGGCTGTGGCCGTCATAGACGGTAATGGTGGGCTTCTGCTGGCTGCCGTTGTACTGGAAGCGGTCCGAGGACAGCGAGATGGTGGGGTCTGTCACCTCATTTTTGCCGATGCTCACCGTCAGCTCGACAGGTTCCGTGTCGCTGTGGTTTGCGTCTCCCAGCACCTTGTAGCTGATGGTGTAAGTGCCGACAGCTGTTCCTACGGGGATAGCGGAGGAGTAATTCCCACCGTTCACCGAGTAGACCACGGCGCCCTCGCTGGAGACGCCCGCCTTCACAAGCTCCTGGGGCGCGCCGGTATACTGCAAGCCGGGGATTCCCTCCGGAGCCGTAAATGTGGGCGTTTTTTTGGTGATCTCAAAGGTGGCCGTACCGTTTACGATGTAGTTGCCGCCGTTGTTGTCGCTGACGGTGACCGTGGCCGTACCGGCGTTGGTGTTGTCGCGGTAGGATACGCTGTATTCGTCGTCAGAAATCTCATCGTTTCCATCCTTGACCGTGACGGTGGGGGTTTTCAGTTTGCCGTCATACTCGTAGGAGTAGACGCCGTTGGTCTCAGTCAGTCCGTCGCCGCTCAGCGTGATGGCGGGGGAGATTTCGTTCGGCTTGATGGTCACGGACACCTGAGCGGCCGCTGTATCGGCATGGTTTGCGTCGCCCTTTACCATGTAGTACACGGTGTATGTGCCCGCCGCTGTCTCCTTGGGAATGGCCTCCGAATAGGAGCCGTCCACACCAGTTCTGGAATACATCACAGTGCCGCCGGTGGCCGTGCCTACGGTCACCAGCTCCTGCGCCGTCCCGTCGTAGGTCAGGATCTTGGCCTGGGGGCTGGAGGTCAGCACCGCCCCGGCTTTTCTGATGTCAAACTGCACCTCCACGTCAGCAAAGGTGTAGTTGCCGCCCGCCTCGGCTGTGACGGTCACGGCGCCTTTCACGTCATTGGTGCTGACATTCTTGTTGTTGGCGTAGCTCACGCTGTAGTCGCTGGCCGCCAGCGCCGCGCTGTATCCGCTGGCATCCGCACCTGTTGCCGTGACAGCGGGGGTTTTTTCTGTGCCGTCATAGTTGTAGAAATAGGGCGGTGTAGCAGAGCTATTCGTTTTCAAATCGTGGTCGGACAGCGTGACCGTCACGGTAACCTGCCTGGGGTTGATATCGCCCTTGGCGGTGGCGGGATAGCTGACGGCGTATTTGGCCGCGTCTGTGCCAGCCGCTTGGGCATTGGAGGTGTTCAGCGTGACCGTCTTGCCGGTTCCGGCGTTGGCGTTCTCGTAGGCTCCCGTCAGTCCGCTGATGGTAACGCTGTCGGCAGAGTTCACCAGATCGCCCGCCTTCACCGCCGCTGTAATATCGGTGTTGTCAACGTCGGTGGTGCCATCGTAGTTTTTCGCCGTGATGGTCACTTCCGCCGTGACCGGCTTGGGCTCCACGGTAAAGGTCCAGGTGTCGGTGGCAGGGGCGTAGTTGGGGACCGCCCGCTCCGCCGTAACCGTGAATGTTCCAGTGCCCTTGACGGTGAGTATGCCTGTAGCCTCGGCGATGGTGACATTGGTGTCGTCTGACTCAATGCTCCATTTCACCGTCCCGTTCCCGGAACCGCCGGTGGCCTCCAGCGTGGTAACGTTGTCGCCGTAATAGACGTGCTCGGGCTTGCCGGTGATTTTCAGCGCGCCTTGAGTCGCCGCGGTGATCTCCGCCGTGGCCTTGGCGGTAAAGGAATAATTCCCGTTGGGCACGTTTGTGATGGTGGCCGTATAGTTGCCAGCGGCCGTCAGCAATCCATCCGTAACCGTCGTATCGTCGTTCTTCCATGTGACCGTGTACTGGTCCGGGTCGATGACGGTTTTACCGTCCAGCACCGTGAGCTCCGGCTCCTTTTTGGCGCCGTCGTACAGGAAAGAGAACTCCGACGGGTCGATCTTGGGTGTGACGGGCTTGGGGCTGATGGTCACGGAAATAGGCGGGTTGTTCACGGCTACGCCGGTATAGTCTGCGGTCCCGTCCACCTTATAATAGACGGTGTAAGTACCGGCGTTGGTCCCGGTGGGAACCTCGGAAGAGAAGCTGGTCCCATCCAGGGAGTACACCAGGAAGCCCACGTTGGTCTGCCCCGCCGTGACCAGCGCCTGGGGCTGTCCGTTGTAGGTCAGCGGGTCGATTTTCGCAGGAGCGGTGGTGATCGTCGTGGTGGCCTGGGTGATATTCGCGCTCACCGTGCTGGGGTAGCTGATGGCGTATTTGGCCGCGTCCGCGCCGGTCACCTGGACCTTGGAGACATCCAGCGTGACGGTCTTGCCTGTGCCAACGCCAGGGGTGTCAAAGGCGGCGGTGATGCTGGCCGGGTCGATGGTCACCGTGTCACCGTTGATTGCAGTGATGCTGGCAGAGGTCACGGCGGCGTCCGTCGTACCGTCATAGACCTTATTATCGACCACGATAGAAGCCGTAACGGGCTTGGGCTCGGCAGCAAAGGTCCACTGATCGGAGACCGGCAGGTAGTTCTGACCGCCGGGTTTGGTGGCCGTGATGGTGACCTCGCCAACGCCTGTGATCTCCACCTCGCCGGTGGCCGTGTCCACGGCGGCAGGACCCGTCACACTCCAGGTCACGGCGCTGCTGCTGGAGCCGCCGCTGGCTGACAGGGTGAACGTATCGCCGTAGAAGGTGTCGTTGGGCTTGCCCTCAATCACCAGCTCAGTCTGAGCGGTCTTACCGATGGAGAAGGTTGCTGTATTGGCGGTAACTCCGGTCAAATCGTAGTTGCCCTTCGGAGCGTCAGAAATTGTAATGGTGTAGGTGCCCTGGTTCGCCGGAGAAGCCACGTCACATGTCCATATGTACTCTTCCTCCGGCAGTACCGTCTTGCCGTCCTTGACCGTGACCGTGGGCAGCTTCACCG
>ERZ779629.498-NODE-498-length-15703-cov-6.716513_pt1 | contig 15703 bp, 17 predicted proteins | sample MGYA00514192_ERZ779629 | MGnify/ENA primary metagenome ERZ779629 (study PRJEB29562, sample SAMEA4376709) | mouse gut metagenome | isolation source: Cecum | study: EMG produced TPA metagenomics assembly of the A DSS colitis mouse model was used to assess the... | reverse complement strand
AGCAACACATTACCACAGAACTCTTGAAATAGCTATGAAAAGAAACTGCGCAAATTCACCAAAGAACGATGCTGGCGCCGTTCTTTACGGCGAGCCTTACAGCGATTTTTTTCAATTCCTGTTCGTTGATGATTCCGGCCTTTTGGAGCGCTTTCAGCAGATTGACCTGTCCCAGTAAATCAATGTTCGGATTTTTCATATAGGCTCCTCCTAAACTTTCAAAATGCTTGATATCACAAAAACAGGGACCTGGCTCAGAAATTCTCCTTACCGCTTCGCTTGCGCCTTACGGCGAAAGCTCCGCCGGACGGAGAATTTCTGAGCCTTCGCCCGCGATTCGCTCCGCTGGATTCGCGGGCGAGATAGGGGGCGAATTGATCCCTGTGGCTTCTGATATCAAGACTTTCTTATAAAGCCTCGCTTCCACGCCTGCATTCGACACTACTCCCCCAGGCGTCAGGGCGAAGGACTTGGACGGCGGCTGGCTGGGCCGCCTCACAGGAATTCCACCTCCGGCAGGATCTCTGTCGGCTGCCCTCCTTGCTTGAGGCTGGGACTGGGCAGGAGTATCATTATTTCTGGCAGGTATTATGGCGAACAGCCTGCCACGGGCTGTTTTTCGGACGGATGTGACCGCTTTGCACCTTCGTTGGCCGTAATTGATAAAAGCGGAAGAATTCACTGCAATCTCGCCGCGTTTACAGGTGGTCTTGGCGCATCCTCCAGCGTCGCTTTCCCTCTCGGGGCCTGTCAGGAACGTATCCAAGTCTTCGGATATTAGATTGTCAAAGAACACAAGAGGCGTCCTTCGTTTTGCCTCTTACTTTTCTATTGGGAACTTTTTTCAAGTTTGAGAACCAAGAATTTCAATTTTTTCAAAATTTTCTGTTTGCGTTTGTTGATGGCCTTTTGAGACAGACCGAACTCAGAGGCCAAATCGCGCTCACTCTTGCGGTTCTGAGCCAAGATGAGGGCGTCGATAATCATGTAGCTCTCTTCGTCGAGAGAGGAAAGCGCTTCATCCAGCGCCTTCCGAAGAATGGCTGCCAGCGCTTGTTCTTCAGTGCTGGCAGCCATGTCGGGGATTGAATCTCCCTGGCTGTCATCCTCGCAGCCATATAGGGACAGCAACTGTACTTGGGATTCCTGTTCGTGCAGATAATCGCTATGGTCCCTTTCCTTACGCCAATCTTTATATTCCGCCTCCGTAGATTCGATCATGAACTCGTCCATGTCGATGAAATACCGGCCCTTTCCGGCAGGGGATGTAATAAGCTGGTAGAACTCTTTCCCGTTGATTGAAATCCATTCAATGTCTGCGCCAGAGGTCGACGGATCCTTTTTTATGTAGTATTGTTTCGCCATACGGCAAACCTCCATTTTCTGAATTTTGAAAAATCAAGATTTCAGAAGCGGAGGTCCTCGAACGGAGGGTATTTTTTTTACTTTAAAGGCCAATAGTAAACATCTTTTTGCAAAATTTGACCTTATGAGCAGATATCTCGAAAATAAGCCGCCTTTTTTCAACAAAATTCCCCATAATTCCCTGGAATTTGATAGGGAATTATGGGGAATACTGTCGAAAAATAAAAGAGCCACAAACAGCGATTGAGCTGTTTGCGGCTCTCTTGTTAACGGTATCTTTTGACGGTTAATCCGTTTTCGTTTACGGCTGATTCCAGCTGACCAGTTTTGATTTTTAGCAGTTTGGCGAGTAAGTTCAGGCTTGGGCATTCATTAACGAGACTTACTTCTGAGATGCTGCTCTTCGATACAAGGAAGATATCCGGCGGAGCGCAGCATCTGTTCCGCATCTGACACACTGAAGCCGCGGCTGGTTTCGGTTTTAAGGGAAGTATCCCTTGGATTGACACCAATTTCAGCATAAAGCTGATTGACGCCTGCCAACATGGCCGTAGACAACGGTTCGTGAACGTTCATGGAAATGCGGGGCATTGCTACCATCCTTGTAACCGCCACGATTTTTGCCATTTCAATGTCGCTGATCATTTCCGAATGTTCAAAGGCGGTTCCGGGAACACTGACCCGGCGCATTGCCGCCATCACGTCCACGTGATATTCCCGCGCCCGCAGCATTTCGGCGGCGAGCTCTTCGTATGTGTGCTCGGGGCCGATGGGTTCTATGCAGTAGTAAAGCCGCAAGCCCGCTTCAACAATGGCGTTAAGCGTTTTGATTCGCTGCTCGGGGGAAATATCTGTGTCAATGCCTTCCCGAAGCCGGACAATGTGATAGGCCCCGGTAAAACCAGCTGATTTTAATTGCCGTGCGTAAGAACTGTCAAAATCTCCTCTGTTGGCAACCAACGCGATCGAATTGGGTATCGCCTCGCGGACACGGGAACCGATTTTCAGGAATTCCTGAGAATCATAATCGGCTGTGGTCATTAAAAAGAGCGCGGTTACCCGGGAGAAGTCAATATAAGAAATCTCCTGAAGAATTTCTTTCGGAGATTTGCTGGAAACGGTTGTAAAGGTTTGGTTCGTGGATGCCAGAGAACAAAATTTGCAGTTGCCGCTGCAGGGGGCCGCATTTAATCCGATCTGGGCAAAAATATAGCCCCGGTTCTGAAATTCACGCTTAGAGATTTCAGACGCTTTTGCCAAAAGCGCATAGTAATCCGGCGAAAGATTTGGGACCGAAAGAAGCGATACAGCATCGTTAAGAGAAAGAGGGATTCCGCAGTCGACACGATCAAAAATTGGTTGAATCATAAAGAAAGTACCTCCCGGTCATAGATTTCCTTATGGTCATAATACGGGATAAAAGGCCGCCTGTCTTACAAAAAATTTTGCGTTTTGGAAAAAACAGAACAATGTGGTATAGTCAGCACACTTGAAAATCGGTAGATACCGATTTTCAAGCAGCGGCAAAGCCGCTGTAGGGGTACCCCCCTGTGCTGACTATGAAGTCCACCGCCCGGCCGCTTTGCGGCCCTCCGCGGCATTCTGATGCTGCGGAGTTGAAAAGAAGCATTTGCTTCTTTCAACTGCGGTGACTATAATTGCTTCTCTGGATTATAAATTGGAAGAGCCGCTCCAATTTCGAGCGGCTCTTCCAATAAAAGGAGAGAAGAAAAAAGCATATTTATTCTTTCTTCATGGAAGAAAGTGCCTCATCAATAGCGGCTTCCAGCTCCGTTTTTGAGGGGATGATGGAGGAGAATTTCAGCTCTCCGTTGATATAGAGGGAGGGCAGATTTTTCACGCCCATCTTTTTGCACCGGGCGATGTTTTCCTTTTCGGTGAACTTGTACTCGATCAGGTCGATTTGGTCACCATAGGTCTCCTTGGCCACATTGGCCGCGCCCATCATATAGGTGCAGGCGGCGCAGGAGGTGGAGTCCAGGGTGAAGACCTCCACGAAGGGCTTTTTCAGCGCGGTGTAATCCGGCAGATCCACTGCGATATCATCATCGACCGCGACATAGTTTGCCACCATCTGGCGGACCTCGTCCGTGTGCTGGACCGCCTGGGCCACGGCAATGACATTTTCAATGGGTGTGGCATAGGGCATGTCGCAGCCGGGCGCCAGAATGAAATCGTCCTTGGAGGGGAGGCTGTCCAGAAGGTCCACCACGAATTTCATGTTGTCCTGCTGGTTGCCGTGGAGCATGACGGAGGTCAGGGGAATGTTTCCGCCGATGGTCACCTTGTAGGGGCCGCAGATCTTCTTGGCAGCCAACAGGTCCACGTTTTCGTCAATGGAGATGGAGTCAGGCCGGGTCTTGCACATGGATTCGATGTTGCGTGTGGCGTCGCCGCAGACGAAGAAGGAGGAAAAGGCGCCCTTCTCCCGGATAAAATCGAAGAGCTCGCTGAAGGGGGCATCCATATACTGCTCAAAGTGGTCCACGGAGATTTGGGAAATCAGGGGATCCACCACGGCGATGACGTCCATGCCGGCGTCGATCATATAGCCGGCCATGGCTTTGGCCACCCTGCAGCAGTAGGCCAGCAGACTGGCCGTTTCATCCTCAAAGTCAAACATATCCGTGAAGATATTGTTCCCCCGGAGGTGGGAGGCCAGGGTGAAGGGACCGCAGATGAGACCATACAGCGCGGTGGTATCGCCCACAGACGCCTTCATGCGGCGCATGACATCCAAAACCATGGGAATCCGTCCGCTTTCCGGAGTCGGAATCGTGCAGTCGCAGGGAGTGACAGGGGGCTCGTCGTCCGGTCCGTCGAGAGGGTGGGAGCTGACAGAGGGGGGACCGTCCTTGGTCCAGTGCAGGTCGCAGCCCAGGCACTCGGCCTCCAGCTGCAGGTCAAATACAACAGGCTGGCCGTTGGGGCGGTACAGCTTGTTGACCTCCATCAGGGCGTCGTACAGCTTATCGCCGTCCTTCAAGACCTCTTCGGCGTTATAGCCCTTCAGCAGGCCGGCATGGACGCCGGCAAAGGGGACCCAGGGCGTTTCGCTGACGGGTTCGTGGCGAAGCGTCTGAAACAGCAGTTCTTTCGGCAGCATAGAGCAGTTCTCCCTTCCTATTGTCAGGCTACGCAGAAGTCCAGCGCGGCGGCGGCGGCGGTGGCGGCGTCGGGCGTATAGCAGTCGGCGCCGATGGACTGGGCGAAAGCCTCTGTAATGGGGGCGCCACCCACCATGATCTTCACAGTGCTGCCCAGCTCCGAGGCCCGGACGGCCTTGACAACGTGCTCCATCTCCCCCATGGTGGTAGTGAGCAGGGCGGAACAGGCGATGATATTGGCTTTATTCTCAATAGCGGCCTCCACAAAGGCCTCTGTGGCTACGTCCACACCCAGATCAATCACCTTCAGGCCCTTGCCCTCCATCATCATACGGACCAGATTCTTGCCGATGTCATGCAGGTCTCCTTTCACCGTGCCGATGATTACGGTGCCCTTTTCCTCCACGCCCTCCGAGGCCAGCAGGGGCCGCAGGACGGTGATGCCCCGGTTCATGGCCCGGGCGGCCACCAGCACCTCGGGGACAAAAATCTCATTGTCCTTGAAACGCTGGCCCACCACATTCATGCCGGCCAGAAGACCGTTTTCCAGAATGTCCTGGGGAGAGAGACCCTCGTCAATGGCCTGCTGCACAAGCTCCTTCACCTTGGGGGCCTTGCCCTTTTGCAGATACTCGCTGATTTCCTGTAACACGCTCATAATTCTTCTCCTTTCAAATGGTTTCAAATAACATATTTTCAATGTAATGCTCTGAAAAGACGCTGTTTCCGGAGAGGGGAAGCTCCCCGGCGCTTTCGCACATTTGGCCCAGGGTGTTTCGGGCCTGAGGGTCAAGCAGCAGGAAAATCGCTCCAGAGAGAGAGGCGTTTCCCAGCAGCTGAACGCGGGATTTCAGGGCCGAGGGGAACAGCCCGACTCGAGCCGCGCTTTCTGCATTCATAGAGTGTCCAAAGCCGCCGGCAATATAAAAGCGCTCCACGTCCCCGCAGGTCAGCCCGAAGGTCTCCAGCAGGGTTTGGATCCCCGCGCAGACCGCCGCCTTCGCCAGCTGAATCTGGCGGATATCCTGCTGTGTAATTCTTAGTCCGGTTTCTGGAAGCTCCCAGGCCGGTTCACCGGTTTCGGCTTTGGCGGTGAACGCGGAGCCGCAAAGGCGGCCGGTCTCATCTAAAATGTCATGCTCCAGCATCAAGCGGATGATATCAAGGATGCCTGAGCCGCAGATTCCCACAGGGGGCGCGCCGGCGACGGTGGAAAAGGACACGCCGCCGTCTCCCTCCATATGGACCTCGCAAACCGCGCCGGGGGAGGCCGCCATTCCGCAGGAAAGGCTCGCTCCCTCAAAGGCGGGACCCAGGGCGGTGGAGGCACAGTGAAGCTTTCCCTGGTGATACAGCGCGATTTCGCCGTTGGTTCCCAAATCAATCAAAAGCGAGGTCTTTTCCGGCTCCTCCAGCATACCGGAGGCAAGAATGGCGCAGGTAATGTCACCGCCTACGTAAGCGCCCACGCAAGGGGGGAGGAAAGGAAGTGCGCCACAGAGAGGATATTGGCTCTCGCAGCCGAACAGGGATTGGGGAATAAAGGGAGCTACCGCAATGCCGCGAGGGTTCAGACGTTCCCAGAAGTGGAGCATGGTGGTGTTGCCGGTAATCACGATATGATCAGGAGCGGAGACGCCGGAGCGCCGGAGGCAATATTCGGCCATCTCTTCCAGCTGGCGGTGAATTGTATCCTCAAGGAGCGCCGGGGTATGCCGGTTGGCATATTCAATCCGGGAAATGACATCGGCGCCAAAGGCTCTTTGCCGGTTTTCGGACAGCTCCTCCCCCAGCAGCTGTCCGCTGGAGCAATCATATAATTGCATGGCAATCGTTGTAGTGCCGATATCCACTGCCAGGCCGAGGCCGGTCCCGCCGGAGGGCCGCCGGGGCAGGGATACCAGGGAGAGCGTATCCACGGACTGGGCGGGAAGCTCCACGGTGACCGTGCCATGTACCTGGGCAAAACAGGCCAGGCGGATACCGTTGAGGAGATCCTCCTGGGAAAGAAACGCGAGCTCTTCCTTTGAGGGAGGAAGAACATCTCCCGTGACCTTGAGACGGCATTTGCCGCAGCGATGAGTTCCGCCGCAGGGCATTCGCAGGGAAAGATTCGATGAATGCAGCAGGGACGCGAGGGAAACCGTGGAAGATGAGGAGAGCGTCCTTTTTATAAAATCGAAAGAAGAACCCGCCATGAAATCGTAATCACCACCTCTGCGGTTATTATAATACCATTTAAATGAGTTGTCACCCCTGTTCGCGGCATTGGGCAATAAATTTATAAAAAATAAAAGAAAGTTCAAAAAACAGGTGGGGATTTGCTCTATGATAAGAGTACAGAAAAATTGAAAGAGGTGCGCTGATGATCAGTCAAATTTATCTCATTACAGGTTTTCTGGGAGCCGGAAAAACGACACTTATAAAAAACTTGATTCAGTTGCTGAAAAACCACAGGCTGCATATCATCGTCAATGAATTCGGCAGGGAGGGCGTGGACGGAGACCTGCTCCGTGAGCTGGGCGCACAGCTGGACGAGATCGACAACGGCTCCATTTTCTGCTCCTGCAGGCTGGACCGCTTCGAGGAGGTGCTGAGCGGGGCAATGGGCGCCGGGCCGGATTATATTTTAATCGAGGCGTCCGGGCTGGCGGATCCCACCGGCGTGCGGCAGCTGCTGGGGCGGGAGGAGTACCGGAACCAGAGCGTCTACCGGGGAGGGATCTGCCTGGTGGATGCGGTCCGGTTTGAAAAGGTGTATGAGACTGCCCGCTGCTGCAAAAAGCAGCTGGCGGTCAGCGACCTGATTTTAATCAACAAAAGCGACCTGGCGGGGCCGGAACAGCTGGAGCGGGTCCGGGCTATCGTTCGGAATCAAAGGCCGGATGTCCCGGTATATGCCACGGTGCGGGGCCAGATGGAGCCGGAATGGCTGTCAGACCTCTGCTGTGACCGGCAGGAGGAGCAGGCGTCCCACATGCCCGACATTTCTCTGCAAAAGCATACTCTGGAGATATCCCCGAACTGTACAAAAAAGCAGATGTATCACATTTTGCAGACGCTGGCGGAGGACACGTACCGGATGAAGGGGATTCTGCGTTTGGCGGAAGGCCTTTATCTGTCCGACTGCGTGGGGACTCTGCTGTCTCTCGTGCCCTATGAGGGTGTCTGCTCCCACGCGGGAAGATTACAGGTTCTGTCCGGGCATGGAATGCCGGTACGGCGCGCCATACGGACTGCCCTTCAATATTACCCCGATCTGCTGCGGGAAATCAAAGAATGAACAGTGCGCCGAAATAGGTGACGGTATCGGCACCGTTGATGTAGTTCATACCACTGGCCCGAGCCAATTGCGTCACGTCAATGCAGTAGGCTTCCAGGGAACCCAGGGCATCCTCAGGGAAACGGCAGGGAGCGCCGTCCAGAATCGCGCATCGGTCGCAAAGACGGCAGCCTCCCGCGCCAAGGTGGAGAAAGGACTCCTCCGTCAAGGCTTTGACATATGCCTGAACAGACTTGGCTAATTGGTTATGAAGCTGCCCGGCCTTCAGCATTCCCTCTATGTCAAAGCTGTCTTCCAACGGATAGACGGTTTGATAAACGATTGTCCTCCGATACGCTTTGATGTCCGAGATCAGCTGCTCCGCCGGGCCGATATGAGGAGGGCACATCCAGCTTTTCCCATACATGCCGCAGGCATTGCGTTCACACATGGCGCGAAAGTCGAGAGAAAACCGGATGGCGGATACGGGAACGGATGCGGCTCTGTGCGCGCCGCTGTCTCTGAGCCGGTTCAGAATGCTTGCTTCCATATGGTCCGTCATGACAACCGCTCCTTGTGTTTTTTGTTGCATATGATTTGAAAATTGTATATAATGATCCTCAGGTGATCACATCCTATATTCCCAATTATAGCACAAACAAAAAGGCCGGTTTCATAAAAAAACCTGTTATTTTGTATTAAGACGCGGTTTTTGCAGATTTGGAGGGACAACGTGAAAAAGGCTGAGAGCTTTGACCTGGTGCTGGCGAAGCAGTGTGCCCGGGCTTACGCGGATGCCACGGGAATCGGAACGGTCATATCCCTGGCGGACGGGGCCTTTGTCCGGTCCTATGGCGCCTGCAGCTGCGAAACCTGCGGGGTGTGTGGCCTTGCGGGAAACAGTCGGGCAGTCTGCACCCATGCCCAGAGGTATGGCATGAATGAGGCCCAGCGCTTTGGAGGGAAATACGTCTACTTTTGCCCCATGGGTCTGACCTGCTTTACATCTCCCATTATAGGCTCGGATGGCACAGAGGCCAAGATCACGGCAGGCCCCTTTCTCATGGTGGATCTGCAGGACTATCTGAGCGAGGAGTTGCTGCCCCAGCTCTCCGGCGGCGTCGGGGAGGAGGAGGCAAGGCGCGTGCTGAGCGCTGTGCCCGTCATCACGCCGGAGCGCGTGGAAAACTATTCCTCGCTGTTGTTTATGGCGGTTGGATTCATGAATAATGTCTGGGCGGCCAACCATTTGCTGGAGCTCCAGGAATCATACGCCATTCAAAAGCACATCTCCTTTTATGTGGAGTCCATCAAGGAGGAGGCAAGCATACCGCCCTATCCGCTGGACTTGGAGACAAAGCTGCTGGACCACGTGGCGCACCTGGAACGGGACTCTGCCAACGCGGCGCTGAACGAGCTGCTGGGTTATATTTTCTTTTCCATGGGGGGCAATCTACAGTTGGTAAAGTCGCGGATCTCGGAGCTGCTGGTGCTGATTTCCCGCACGGCAATGACAAACGGAGCCGACTCCCAGACCATGCTGATGTTGACCCACGATTACCTCCAGATCATTCCCCAGATTTCGAGCAAGGAGGAATTGTGCAGCTGGCTGGCCAAGGTTATGAATCGGTTCATGGATTTTATTTTCCAGTTTGGCGACGCCAAGCACGCCAACGCCATCCATCACGCCACCCAGTATATCCGTTCCCATTACGCCGAAAAGATTTCGCTGAAGGACGTGGCGATGAGGGTCTATCTGTCTCCGGCGTATTTCAGCCGGATTTTCCGCCAGGAGACGGGGGAGACCTTCAACTCCTATTTGAACCGAGTCCGGGTGGAGCAGAGCAAGAAGCTGCTGGCGCAAAAGGATATCCGGCTGATCGATATATCGCTGATGACCGGTTTTGAAAATCAGAGCTATTTTACGAAGGTGTTTAAGCGTGTGACCGGAATTTCACCCCTGCAATACCGGCAGAAAAAATGCGGGGATTTGGAGAGGCTCCGGTAGTTTGAAGAAAGGACGTCCCCGGTGAAACGACCGATGGAGGCTGCCAAAAAGACTTTTGCCCCTTATAGCAGTTCCGCCGGGTCATCCATAATACCACGATGGCCAAAAGCACCACGGAGCCATCTGCGATCAGCCCCATCTTCCCCAGGGACAGACCGGGAAACTTCATCAGCAGCAGCCGGCTGAGAAGCTCCGTTCCTCCGGTATAGTCAGCACACTTGAAAATCGGTAGATACCGATTTTCAAGCAGCGGCAAAGCCGCTGTAGGGGTACCCCCCTGTGCTGACTATGAAGTCCACCGCCCGGCCGCTTTGCGGCCCTCCGCGGCATTCTGATGCCGCGGAGTTGAAAAGAAGCATTTGCTTCTTTTCAACTGCGGTGACTATAGAACCATTCCCCCGCACCAGACAGGCCATACCAACGCCGTAAAGCATGCCCCCGAACACTGCCGCCACCAGAGGTGTACCGCTCAGGGCAGGGAGGGGCTCCGTCAACGCGATGAGCACCACATACAGGACAAAGGCGAATATGGTGTTGATGGTAAAGCGCAGCCCCTTCAGGATGACTCCGACCGGCAAAATCGGGATATTCAGGATCACAAGGATCACCGAGACATCCAAGGGCACCACGGCGTTGAGCACGGTGGCCATGCCCATGATCCCCCGGCGGCGATGTTGTTCTCCCTCAGGAAGAGATTGAAGGCCAGGGCGTAGGCGATGACCCCCATGCCGTTATAGACCAGCATCTTTGCAGCCTCCGGCGGCCTTCGCGCCGATACAGGGCTTCCTCCTGTTTCAGTCCGCATTATCCGCGGCATTGCTCCGCCGTGCGCAGAACGCCGGCCTCAGCGCCCAGACGGCGCAGCTTCTTCAGGAGCTCCGGCTGCCCGGCAACCTCGCCGGCCTCCCAGGCGAACACCGATTCCATGAACACGATGTCCCAGTCCAGATAGGCGGCGATGCACCCAAGCTGCTCCGTAATCAACCGGTATTGGGGATTGTCCAGGGGACTGCCGCCTGAGATGACGCAGCCCAGCTTTTTCCCGCGGATACCGTCCATATCTGCATAGAGCCGGTCAATGAAGAGCTTTGTCTGGGCGGACATGCCCCAGAAATAGACCGGGGTGCCGAGGACCAGCAAATCCGCTGCCCGAAGCCTGTCCAGCAGCGCCGCCTGATCGTCCTTCTGCACGCAGACGCCGCCATTGCTCCGGCAGGCATAGCAGCCGCGGCAGGGCGCGATCCGCAGCCCGTCCAGACGCACACTCTCGATCCTGTGCCCGGCGTCAGCGGCCCCCCGGGAGAACTCCTCCAGGAGCAGGGTCGTATTTCCCCGCAGCCGCGGGCTTCCGTTCAATAGAAGAATATTCACAGCGCTCTCCTTATACGATTACGATTCCTGCGATTCGTCTGAAAACGGGTGTCACAGCTCGCAGAGCTTCAGAAGGTCCTCCCAGTTCCGGTCGACCTCCTTCTGGGTCTCCTCGATCATCCATTCATTGCCGGGCTTGAACATGTGGGCAAAGCGGCCCTGGGCCTTCAGGTACTCCTCCACCGGCAGCTTGTTCTTCGGCTTGTAGCTGAGGATGTACTTGCCCTCCACCACCTCATAGAGGGGCCACACGCAGGTCTCCACGGCCAGCTTCGTGATCTCCATCAGCTTCTCGCTGGGATACCGCCAGCCCCGGGGGCAGGGGGCCATGACGTTCAGGAAGGCCGCGCCGGGGGTGTAGATGGCCTTGTGGGCCTTCTCCGTGATGTCCTTGAAATTCCCGATAAACGTCGTCTGGGCCACGTAGGGGATGCCGTGGGCCACCATGATCTTCGTCAGGTTTTTCTTCTGCTGGGGCTTGCCGGGGACCACCTTGCCCACCGGCGTGGTGGTGGTGTCGGCGAAGTGAGGCGTGGAGCTGGAGCGCTGAATGCCCGTGTTCATGTACGCCTCATTGTCGTAGCAGACGTAGACCAGGTCGTGGCCCCGCTCCATGGCGCCGCTGAGGCTCTGGAAGCCGATGTCATAGGTGCCGCCGTCGCCGCCGAAGGCGATGAACTTATAAGTAGAATCGATCTTGCCCCGCTTTTTCATGGCGTGGTAAGCGGTTTCCACGCCGGAGAGAGTCGCCGCCGCATTCTCAAAGGCGTTGTGGATGAAGCTGTCCTTGTAGGACGTATAGGGGTACATGAAGGAGGAGACCTCCAGGCAGCTGGTGGCGGAGCAGACCACCGCGTGGTCCTCCGGCTCCAGGGCCCGCAGCACCGTCCGCACCGCGATGGGGCAGCCGCAGCCCGCGCACATTCTGTGACCGCCGGCAAAACGGTCTTCCTTCATGACGTTTTCTTTCAGATTATAGGCCATGTTGACTCCTCCCTCCTTACTCGCGCACGTCCAGGTAACGGTAGGTCTCGCCCACGTCCCCGGTCTCCGCGATCTTCTCCAGGTCCGCGAACACGTGCTGAATGCTCTCCACCCGCACGTCCCGGCCGCCCAGGCCGTAGATGTAGCTGATGCCCTTGGGGCCGAAGACTCCGTTGGCGTACAGGCTGGCGGCGGTCTCCGCGAAGATGGGGCCGCAGTGGGCGTTGAAGCTGTCGTCCTTGTCCATGGCGGCGAAGGCCTTCACGTTTTTCAGCGCGTCCGCGTCTCCTCGGCGGGGAACGGGCGGAAGGAGCGGATCTTAATCATGCCCACCTTCTTGCCCTGGGCCCGGAGCTGCTTGATGGCCTCCCGGGCGGTGCCGGCGGAGGAGCCGATGATGAGGATCGCTTCCTCGGCGTCGTCCATCTCGTACTTCTCGATGAGTCCGTACTGACGGCCGGTCCAGGCGGCGAACTCGTCGGCTACCTTCTTGATGACGTCCTTCGCGTCCATCATGGCCTGGGCCTGGGCGCGCTTGGTCTCCATGTAGTACACGGGGGTGGAGTAGGGCCCGACGGCGATGGGCTCGTCCTTGTTGAGGAGGTAGTGCTGGGGCTTGTACTCGCCCACGAACTTCCGCACCGCCTCGGTCTCCTCCAGCTCGATGTTCTCGATGGCGTGGGAGGTGATGAAGCCGTCCTGGCAGATCATGATCGGCAGGCTCACCGCCTCGCCGATGCGCATGGCCTGGAGGTAGTTGTCGTAAGCCTCCTGGTTCGTCTCCGCGAACAGCATCAGCCAGCCCGCGTCCCGCACCGCCATGGCGTCGGAGTGGTCGTTGTTGATGTTGATGGGGCAGCAGAGCAGCGCCCTTTTTGAGGTTCACGAAGCAAGGCGCTCCCTCCTTCCTAAGACAGACAGAGGAATGAGAAAATTCGGTGAGGATCCGGAATGTACCGGCACTGTCTGGCTTTGACGCTATGGCTATGTCGCCGCCTTCAGCTTCCTTGTCCCCTGCATTCTGTCCGCCGCCGTGATTGATGTGGCCAGGCAGGAGCTTGGACCGCTTGCTCCCCAGGAGCTTTCCGTGAATGGAGCGGATAGGACCCCGTCGAGTGAATTTTCCCCACTATTCTATCACGATCCCTGCCTACCCTCTGACGGAAATGGTAGACAGCACAATGGAAATCCTAGAGCGGTTACTGGAATCCGACGGCAAGCAGTATGAGCGGGTCTATGATATGAGACTGGTGGTGCGGAACAGCGCGAGGCTGAACGCTCCGGCACCGAAGCATAGGACGGTCTCCGTCAGGGGGCGCGGGTCCGGACTGACCTGGAGCTTTCGCCGGACCGAAGGTGAGGAGGACATCATGAATATTCAGCCAGTTGTCATCCCCTATGCTACATCCATGCAGTACGTTCATGGCAGGATGCGGAAGATCTACCATGACGCTCAGGAGTGGGGAAACGAGATCGTGATTATTTTTGAGGGAAGCGCCACCTATCGCTGCAACGAAACAGCATTCCCGGTTTCCCGGGGCAGCGTCTTTGTCCTACGGGGTGACTATTTCAAGGAGCTTAAGGATGCGGAGCGGGTCCAGATGTGTTCTATCTATTATAAGGAAGAGGATTTGCAGAGGCTGGCGGGGACCTTTCGCTGGCTGGAGGGATACCAGCGGTTGTTTGTGAGTAATCCCCTGGCGAGAGCATATTCCCCCAAGGATATCCTGCAGGCGGATGAAGACCTTTTGGATGAGTTGGAGCCGCTGGCGGACCGGATGATCCGGGAACAGAAACTGATGGAGCCAGGCTTTGAGCAGGTGCTCAACTCCACATTTTTTATTTTGATTACACTGATATCCCGGGCTTTTGTGGCAGTGAAGAACTATTCCGGCAGATGTGACGATGGCTTTTTGCGGGCCGTGGCCTATATGCAAAGCAGCTACGGGGAATCCCCCAGACTCCGGTATCTGGCGGAAATCGCGTGTATGTCCGAGAGGCATTTTTGCCGGAGATTCAAGGAGGTCTATGGCATTCCTCCCTCCCAGTATCTGATGCAGCTGAAGCTGGGACGGGCCTGCGCCCTGTTGGAGGAGAGCCAGCTGTCCATTTCGGAAATTGCCATGGAGTGCGGATTCCCGGATATCAACTACTTTTCCAGGTGTTTTCGCGCCGCCCACCAGCAGACGCCGACCGAGTACCGCCGGGCCCACCGGGAGGCGGTGCGCATGTCCGAATTAAAAAGGCACTGTCTGTAAAAGCCAAAATGAGCAGAGATTCCCAAAAACGGGAACTACACAAGTCGTGTGGTTCCCATTTTTGGGAATTCACAAATATTTAGATGAAAATGTAGTAATGTAATAAGGTGCAGATGAAAAGAGCACATCTCAAAAGGAAGTGACCGTGCATCAGTATTCTGTCTGTATTTTCCTATAATATGTCAAATATCTTAAGGAATCAGACATCTCGATTGTTATAATTAAAAAGACCAATGACGAAAGATGTTGTTATGAGGCAACCTGCGAAGTGACGGCGGAGATATTTCTTTCGAAAATACGATTATGATTACATGGAAAGGAAGTCAGACTTATGGACGACAGACAAAAGCAGCTCTACTTTCAGGACCGCAACCGCTGTGTGGAATATGTGAACAACTGCCAGCTGAAAACGCCGGAGGAGGTGGCCCGGCTCTTTGAGGACTTTACCAGGACCCTCTGGGATTTCAAGCTGGTGGGCCGGATTCACGATTTTTACTGCGATAACATCACCATCAACCGGGAGGGCGGAAACGATCTCGTGGGCTCGGAGGACGTGGTGAACAACACGCTGCAGCTGATGGCGGCCTTTCCGGACCTGAAGCTGAAATTTATCGACATCTTTGCCGAGGGCGACGAGGAGCACGGCTACAGCTTCGGCCAGGCCATCTACTTTGAGGGCACCAATACCGGCTACAGCAAATTCGGCCCCCCTACAGGAAAGAAGCTGTGTCAGGACGATATCTGCCTGGGGCTTTGCGAGTGCCGCGTGGAAAAGGTAGAGGGCCGCTGGAAAATCGTGGAGGAATGGGTGACCCGCAGCGAGGAGCTCATTAACAGCACGATGCAGCTGGACCCAGCGGATGAGCAGACGGATCAGACTGTACAAGTGGAGGGATAAGCGATGCTGAAAGCGGACATTTTACACGATGAGATTATGAAGCTCTGCGGAGAGCTGGAGCATCTGGAGCTGAACGACCGGGACGATGTGGAGCGCTTTGTCAGAGTCTTTACCCGGCTCACCTATGATCACTGCATGTTCGGCCTGATGTACGACTACTATGTCTTCGACGTGGAGGTGCTGCGGGAAAACGCTCTGCGCCTCCATGGCGTGGAGGAGGTGGTGACGGATCGGCAGGCTCTTCTGGCGGCCTTCTCCAACCTCAAGACCAATGTGGAGCACGTCATCGTCTCCCCGGACGGAAAAGGCGGGTGGCGAGTTTTCCGGAGGATGTATCTCTCCGGCACCAACACGGGGCCCAGCTGCCACGGCCCCGCCACCGGCCGGGAGCTTGGGGAGCGGAATTTGGCGCTGTCCATGTTCTATATG
>ERZ779629.497-NODE-497-length-15710-cov-5.043437_pt1 | contig 15710 bp, 12 predicted proteins | sample MGYA00514192_ERZ779629 | MGnify/ENA primary metagenome ERZ779629 (study PRJEB29562, sample SAMEA4376709) | mouse gut metagenome | isolation source: Cecum | study: EMG produced TPA metagenomics assembly of the A DSS colitis mouse model was used to assess the... | reverse complement strand
TCTCGCCAGCAAAGAAACCGAGGACCCCACCGCTGTTCGGGAATGTCGCAGCCATTTCCGCCAATGCCTTACCTGCTGTAGCCGCCTGCTCTACTACTTCGCTCTTCATATCGCCTATCGCAATCGAAAAGTCCCTCATGGCTTCGCCAAATGGAACGAGCTGCTCCGCAAAATCTGACATGGATGAACCACCAGTAATCCAAGAGGCTATACCCTGAAGAATATCGGCCGCCGTAAGAATCAGAATTGTTTCAGCTAATGCTTTTACCCCGGACATTGCCGCTTCGTCTAAGTTTTTTACTCCCTCAAAGAACGGGGAGGCATTTCCCATAAACGAAGACAAATTTGTCCCTATCTCCGGAAGCCCGGACGTCGCGCCGGCAACAAACCCGCCTACGATATTCCCAAAGAAGGAGCCAAGCCCGTATCCGACTTTTTCAAGAAGGGAAAGGCCCTTGTTTAAGAATTCTTCCATTCCTGGATAATGCTTGGCAAGTGCACCGATTCCAATCATAAGCCCGCCAACAGCGGTAATAAGAGTCAGTAACGCACCGACCCCGATAAAAGCCGCTGGACCTGTGGCGCCGACAGCACTCAATATCAGGCATGATGCCGATAATGATAACAACAGAATCGATAATCCTTCCGCTATTTCCAAAACAGATCCAACATTCATGTAAGCAAGCACGCCTATAATTCCAGCTAGACCGGCTATAACCAAAGTCATAACGCCAAGCGTGACGTACGCTCCCGGAGCTACGTTTCCGGCTTTACTAATAATGAGCATGGATGCCGACAAGGACAATAGCAACAACGATAATGCTGCAGAAACGCCCATTACCGAATCCACTGGTAAGCCGGACAATAAATATAAAACCCCGCCCAAAGCTATCACTACCCCCGTTAAAACAACAAGAGTCCCATTAGCCTTTTTTGCCAGTGACGTAGAGGCAACAAGGGCGCCAAACATCGCCATCACCATGGATAATGACAAAGATGCTGCGAAAAGATTTTCCGGGTTAATCATAGAAAGCGTACCAAGCGCGACTGCCAGAATTCCGATTGTTACAGAAATAAGGGTTAAAGTGCTCTTACAGTCTTTCGCCAGATATGAAACAGCGATCAATCCCGCAAATAAAATCTCAAGCAGAGCTATAGCTTTTAATGCTTGGTTTAATCCATCCGGTTTTATGTGACTGATAATTACCATTGCCCCGGATAAAATCAATAAAGCCCCTGACATCAGCAACAGCATCGCTCCTGCCTTAACAGCATTTGCACCCGCGAACTTAGACACAGCGACCACTCCGGCAAACAGTACAAGCAACTGCGCAACGGCACCGGTAGCTTTCCGCAAATCACCGGCTTCCATTTTTCCAAGTATCTTTAAGGTTGCCGTTATCAGAAGAAGCGCCGCAGACATAGCCAGAATACCAACCCCAGCCTTAGCCGCATTTGCCCCGGCAAACTTGCTAGAGATCATAAGGACGGCAAAAGTTCCAAAAATCCCTACAAAAGCCTCCATGTTGGTTTTCATCTTTGTAGTATCCAGATTTGCTATGTCGTCAAATACTCCTACAAAGATTTTTAATGCCACCACGGTAGCAAGAATCGTAACTGCGGAACCAAGCTTGATATTTTTACAGATTACAGCCAGAGCCACAAGACCGCCCATCGCACCAAGAAGAATCTTAATCGATTGATCCAGATTGTTCAGTTGCAGGCTGTCCAAATCCTTAAGTGCGCTGACCATGATTTTCAAAGAACCAGAAATCACCAGCAACGCAACAGAACCTTTCGATAGCTTCGGTGCAAATTTTCCAAGTAGTCCAGCAATAACAGCAAGGCCGGAAGCCATCACACCAAGAACAGCCACATTCTGCCATACTTTATCCTGGTCAAGACCTTCCATGGATTTCAGTGTATGAATAAGAATCAGCAGAGAAGCGGCGATTCCAAGCATAGATGTTGAGCCTTTTCCGCCACCAATTTTGCCAATGATTCCCATTGCCGCAGAAACACCGAGAAGACCGGCAGATAAAACGCCAAGCGCTCCAACAGCAGACCAGAGCTTCGTCTGATCAACAAGCGTTAAAGCAACAATGGAAGCCGCAAGAATACCGATGGATATGGCGACATTCATTAACGCCTGGGATTTTGTCTTCATCGCAAAAGCGTTGATCGCCTTAGATGCACTCTTAAGCAATTTGTCAAACCCGCTCAGAATTCCGGACAAATCATCAAATGGGCCGGCCAGCGTTTCCAAAGCATCTCCAATTTTCTTGACGAACAAAATCAAACCGCCGCCAAGACCAATAGTCAGGATTTCCCCTATGCCGATATGGTCGCTGAATTTCTGCTTTATGGATTTTGCAAAATTGAAGATTTTCTCTTTTAAGCCGTCAAGATCTTCTCCGACAGACGCAAAATGCTTCTTGACATCATCTTTAAACTCCCTAATAGCTTTTCTAATGTCGTCAAACTTCCCGTCAACATCCAGAAAATAATCAATCACGTTATCCTTGAAATCCCTGAAAATATTATTGAGATCATCTAAGGTAATATGGTCCAGAGCTTTCACACGTTCAATAAAATCGTTAATCCGGTCAATTCCGCCCCGGAAATACTTGCCAAATTCGGAGAACGTATTGCTAAAGGCAGTTTCAAAGCGTGTGATATTCTTCTGCACCACCGGAAGCGCCATAAAAGCATCAATCCACTTTTTAACCTCCGTACAGGCTGTTTTTATCCCGCTGGCCGCCGCCTTGACGCCCCTGGTCACACGGTCATTGTTGAGAATGAAATCGCGGAATCCTGAAATCAGATCACCCACCTTCGCCGTCAGATCAAGAACATCCATGTCAAACGCATTTAAAATCACAGACAACCCTTTAAACGCAAGACGTAATCCGCCTCCCGTAACTGTCATGATGATATCGAGAATAGCAAACAGCCCTTTAAAAGTTCTTGTGATCTTATCTGCCTTATCGTCGGTAATCTCTAATTTTTCGGTAAATGTGTTAATGGCTTTAATCAGGTTATAGAGTTTTTCAGAACGTTCTTTGATGATATCATCTTCGGTCATTCCATGGTGAAATGTATCGTTCCACGCTTTCTTGACCGCGCCGAGAGAATCCACAACACTATGGATTACATTGAGAACGGACCCCCACACCAACTCAGCTCCCGATGGTTTCTCAAAATCGTTTATCAACTCATCTATGGACGAACCGGCTGTATTTGCTTCCCTCTGCAAATCACGGAGCGCGGTAATCTGTTCTTCCGTATACCCCTTGTTTTTCAACTGCTCGTCCGATAAAGAAGCCAGACTGTCAGCATTTTTCAACTGTTCTTCCGTCAGGGAAGACATATGGCGGACACTACTGCCAAGTTTCTCATTAACCAAATTCTGAACCGTTGCATAATCATAACCGGCTTCGGTCAGTGCTTTTATTCTTGCTTCCCCGCTGCCAAAGTCTCCACGGATAACTTTATCAACGATTTCACCGTACTTTTCCATCTGTCCGGCCATTTCTTCCGTAGACTTTGTTGCTCCGGTAAGATCCCCCACCAAGCTTTTAAGTGCATCCTTCAGGATACTCTTATTTAGAGTTCCGTCGTTAAAGGCTTTTTTTAAAGCTTTTTCAAAGGAACCCTCTTTTTCTATCATTGCATCCAGGTCAACATTGTGGCTCTTAGCCAGTTCCTTGACCTTGTTCTGAAAAGTTTCTGTTTCAATGCCAGCAGTATTAAGCTTGTTTACAAGCACATCCCATTTTGAACTGAACGCACCCTCCAAGACTGCATTTCTGCTGTCCGCCGAACGTCCGATAATTCCGCTGAATATATCTGATAACTCCGTCAGCCGCTCTTTCGCTTTTTCAAAGTCGCCAATGATGATTTCCCAACTCTGAGTCCATCCTGACTGAGCCGCTTCCTTCAATGTGTCAAATAACTGGGTAAAAGTCTTTACCTTTGTCGCGGCATCATTCGCAGTCTGTCCCATTTTTATGATGGATTTGATCTGCTCCTCCGTATACCCCATGGTCTTGAGCTGTTTCTCGTTCAGATCACCCGTAAATTTCGAGAGTGTTTCTGTTAAAATGTCCGATGTGAGCCAGCCTTTACTTAACGTCTCACGGAAAGAGCCCTCATCTTCAATCATCTGGTCAATTGCTATACCATGCACCCTGGCCGTCTCTTTTAGGGAATCCTGAAATACCTGACCGCCCATACCGGCATTTACAACCGAATTCCAGTCCTGAAGCTTCACTGTTCCCGCCGCCAGCGCCTGGGATAACTGGTACATAGCCGTGCTTGCCTGTTGGGAAGTAGAACCGGATACAGCAGCGAGGTTAGCGATACCTTTAATTGCCGCTACGGAAGTATCCAAATCAACGCCAGCCGCAGTGAACGTACCAATATTACGGGTCATTTCCGTAAAATTGTAAATGGTCATATCGGCATAGCGATTCAGTTCATCCAGTGCCTTATTTACCTGCTCCAGCGTCGTCCCTTTGGAAGACGTATTTGCAAGAATTGTCTGGACGGCGTTGATCTGTGTTTCATACTCCTGAAAACCGGATTTAACCGGGTCAATCGTAAGGGCCGAAATAATATTTTTACCTGCGGCAAGCGCAGAATTGGTTATGTTCTGGAGAGCCGTAATTGCCATTACCTCCATCGCGGAGAACTTTACCCTTACAGTCTCCACCGCATTGCTAAGGGGGTTCATGTCACATTTACGGGCTGCGGAATTTACTTCTTCCAATCCTTTTGCGGCGCCGGTCAGATTTAATTTCTGTTTCAGTTTATCAAGCGTGGAGAGACTGGTCTGAACGTTCTGTTCAAACTGCTTATTGTCAAACCGCATTGAAACGACTCTTTCGTCAATCGTCTTACTCATAGCTTCGTAACCTCCCTCCACGCTTCGTTAGCAATTCTGTCAAAAATAGGCTGGATAGCAGGATTGATATAATCTCGCCCCTGTACCCAGCCGCCGTTTCTTGTTCCGTGCCCGTATTGCAGAATGATGGCAATCGGAACTCCATTTTGAATATTTGAATTCTTGAATGAGAGCGTTGCAGATCCATTCCTGTTCGTAATCTCGTATGACCACGAAGCCGCCGTCAGCCCCGAATCGACAGGTGTTGCAGACGCAAGGGCGGCAACTCCCTCTCGGCCATACTTGTCAAGGTCTCCGAGTTTAACGACCTCTTTTGCCCTCTCCAAATACCTTGTCAGTTTGGAGAAGTCGCCCTTTTGTCTGAACGTTATCATTGGAACACTCCTTTACTTTTTCAGATACACACTGGAGCTGAAACCGGTGTACTGAATGCCATCCATAACAAACTGGATGTACAGCCACTTTGTTCCGTTGTACGCCGTGTAATAACCGTAGCACTGAACTTCCGTTCCATACGGAATGAGACACAGCGCTTTTTTGTTTGTTCCGGCATCGTTACGGCAGTAGAGCCCATCCTTCGTGGCCACCTTGTATGTACCTGCCAAACTCTTGTTGAAAGATTTCGCATAAACCGTAGCCGTAACTTTCTTTGATGCCGGCTGATTCTGGTTCTGAACTGCGGTACTGGGTTTCGTCGCCGAACCATTCAGAATTTCATTGACACGAGTCTGAACCTCATCGTAATTGTATCCTTTCGCTGTCAGAGCAGCTTTACGATCCGGCCCATTCCCCCAAATACCCGTGATAACCTCATGAGCAATCGTGTCGATACTCTTTTTCTCACTCTGCGCAGGCTGAGCAACTGTCCCCTCATCATACTTAGGCGTAATGAAGCCGCGGATAAATTTTCCGTTAATCGACAAGGTACGCCGCTTTACCGCATTGCTGAAGTTTCCCTCGATAACCGTAATGTAACCACCGGATACATACTCAACGGTACCGATGTGGTCCGGATTACCGGTGTTATCACCGATTCCGGAATCCTCCCAGTCATACAAAACCGCATCACCGGGAGAGGGTACATATGCGTCGTCCTCAATCCAGCAGCCCATCCGCTTTGCGGCTTCAATGATGTAATGGCAGCTAATCTCAATCGGCATAATCGCTGTATAGCCCAGCTTAACCGCCAGAGCCGACCATGTTGCCGCACACCATGCCCAACCGTAAAGCATCTTTGTTCCTCGGGGAAAATTGCCGGTATAAGAATTGTAAATATCGATGATTTCTTTATACGAACCATCGGACTCGTTCTTTCCGATCCAGGACCTTGCCAAATCGACTACAGCCTGTCTTGAGTAGCTCATGGACGCTTCCTCCTTCTTTTCATCAGAATTGACGAAGCGGTAATCCATGTCCACATTCCCTTTGATTCCGTCCACGACGCCTTTGCTTGTGTACTGGTGGAAATCACAGGGATAATCAGCTTCCCCGCTCCAATCCGCCAGCCAGAATACATACTTGTCCAGCAGGTCGTGGTCGAACATATTCCTGTAATAATCGATATTGGAATAGATGCCAGCTCTGTATCCTTTCTCCGTGACATATTCGCAAAACGCCTTGGTATGGGCGTTGCATTCAGTCCGTCCTAAACTAACCCCGGCAGCCTTTGCTTTCGTGATCGTGTCGTACTCGAAATCGAAAAACACGATAACGTCTTTTCCAAGACCGGCTGCTTCCAACTGTGAAATACAGAAAACGGCTTCCTGCCTGGCCTGCTCAACGTTCAGCGCATAGCTGAAATGGTAAACGCCAAGAACCGAGATTCCTGCCGCTTTAGCTGCCTTTACATACCCGTGAAATCTTCCGTCAACCGTCTGGCGATAGCTTGACCGGAGAATCAGGAACTGGATTCCGGAAGCTTTAACTTTGTTGAAATCCACATCCCCCTGCCAAGTCGAAATATCTGCTCCACGCTCTTTAGACATATAATCATCACCCCTTCGAATTTAACTGTTTTCTTCGTGCCGCATTTAAAGCGGCATTGCGTTTCATGATTTCCCTTCTGCTTCTCTTTTTAGGCGGCGAATTTTTGATGTTACATACCTTAATAAGAGTAAGAAGACGATTGAGATGCCACTTCTGACACTCAAACGGAATATTCAGGGCAATCATCCAGTAGTAAATAATCTCTGCTGTAACCTGTTCCCTGCTGGCTTTTACTGCCTTTTCCTCTGTAAAATGAGTAGCGGTCATCGGAGCATCGATGTATTGGTTAATTTGGTCGATACAGGATGTCGTCAGATAGTTATACACTTCCGGATTCACATTCTGCGTAAGCGTCATACATTGCACGTAATCCAACGTTTCCTCAAGCGTCTTTTCCTGTTTGGTAAGGAAGGGCTTGCACCATTTGGATTCCCATTTTGAAAGGGAGACAAGGGAATGCTCCAACTGCAATGTTTGCTCTTTGGGGTAGATAAACATCTGGTTTATTTCATCCCATTGTTCCTCGCCAGCAGGTATTGTAATTCGCAGCATCCCTTTCGCCTCCTCCTGTTTTCAGATTTAATTTGCTACCGGAGCCAACGCCGGTGCAGGAACTCCCTGCCTGGAATTCGGGACGATACCGTTTACAAACTTTGCCGCTGCATCGGCATCCGTCGCAAGCTCCATAAACAGCACAGAATAAGCCTCCGTTTCAGAAAAAGCCTTGGACAGCTCATCAGACTTGACAAACCGTCTTCCATCCGGGCTTTTCTCACCGTAAGCTTTCAGAATCAGATCCTTGAAAATCTTAATGATCGCGGGCGCATCCTGAGCCGCCACGATTCCACGAATCATTTCAGCCAGCCCGCCGGCCGTACTCATCTCCATTTCCATAACTTCAGCCTCAGAAAGATTGAAGTAATGGTCCTCGGTGCGCTCAGTTCCGTTGTAATCCTTGTAGGTAATCGTTTTCTTTAACATAATGTTTTTCTCCTTTCAACAATAAAAAAAGGAGCCGCCAGCTTTTACACTGAAACGGCTCCCAATCTGCTTAAATATGAAAATGTGAATTAGCCCGCTGTCTGAGACTCCTGATAAAGCTTCAGAATCTCATCCGGCAACGGCAGCCTTGCAGTAGTTCCGTCATCGCCGCCCTCGGTGGTAGGCTCTGTACCGTACAGAATCTCCTCAAGCTTAGCCATGAACTTGGCATCAAACTTGGTGGAATCGAAAGTAAGGCACGCCGTCGGCTTGAGCTTCTTACCATCGATAACCGTGTTGATAGCCACCGGAGTCGTGCTGATCTCCCAGGAAAGGGTGATGGGTTCCGGACTATCATTGATAGTCGAGTAGCCTTTCTCCGAAGGAGCCGCCAAAGCACCGTAAATCAGATGCAGCTTATAGCCGTAATCATTATTATCAACATCGTTGCCCAGAATCGTCCGGTAAGAGAGACCAAACGTCTTTCTGGACTGCTGACCTGCAAACATACCGGGCACAACCTCGACTGATCCATCGCACTCCGCAAATTCATCGGGGTACATATACGCCTCGATGGTGGCTCCGAATTCCTCCGCAGACATCAGATTCAGATACTTGATGTTATCCGCATAAATCGGGGAAGCCTCCGCCCCGGAAGGGCTTTCCGACACAGAACTCAGGCCGTTCCACGCAACGCCTTTACTGTAAGCGCCGCCAGCCTGAATAGGGTAAAGAACGCCATGATCCACACCGGTCTCATACAAACGCTCACCAGTTTTATCCCAAACAAGTTTCATAGATTTGTTCCTCCTTAAAAGAATATGGTAAAGACATCATGATTTAGATTGTCTTTTTCGTAATGCCGGACGAACTGGCAGGCAGGCAAAGCGGCTACTTTACCTACGAGCAGGCTGTCCGGGTCTTTATCGATAACTGTTACCGAATATTTTCGATGAGACAAATAAACCCCGTCATTCGCATACGTGTTCTCGATACTGTCAAGACCGTATACGATGGCGGGGTAATTCATCTTAACCGATTCCGGGGGTTGAAAATAAGCGTTCCTCGTTCCAAGGATTTCACAGAATATCTCATGTAGCAGAAGACGTCTGTTCATCGCCATGATATACACCCCCTATTGTCAGAATCAGCGTTGGGTATTGAACTTCTACATTTGTAATCTTCCATTTAGCACCCATAAACCCAACGTTTCGCATCGAATGAAAATTCTCATTGGCAAACGGATCGGCGACGATGCTGATCTCATTTGCGACGTTGATGTCGTCGTTGAGCGTTTCAGCGCTTTGGAGCCTGCGCATATTCCGGGTCAAATCACCAAAGTACATACGCTCGGTAATCTGCTCCTCCCATACGCCGGGTCTTATTTCCACTGTTTCAGCATAGCCGATTGGTCCGTAAAATTTCGCCATTTTGAATTTTCACCTCCTGGACATTAGCCGCTGACAGACGTATCTTTCTCCTCGATGACGATAGCAGACTTGATTCTGGTAAGCTGGCCGGACTTACGCGTCTCCAGCAGCGACTGAAGCTGATTGAACTTGATATCGAAGTCGGTGAAGTGAGTCACATCCCCGCCCTTGGATGCGCCGTATCCGTAGTCAGCCATATTCACGCAAATCGCGTGCAGCTTGTGCTTAACGCCGTCAGAATCGGTACGAACCTTCCCCTCGAACTGCGTAACCTCATAGATATTGGCAACGCCCAAAGCCGCAGCAAGCTCGGTATCGGTCTCGTAAATACGGCGGCCGTTACGGTCACGGGCGAGAATCATAGTGTTGTGCATGTCGGTAGTGATAAACAGGTCGGGCTTACCAGTACCGCGGAAATCCTTGCGAGCCTTGCGCAGAGCCGTAACCATAGCCTCAGCATAGATGAAGCTTTCCCCGAAATACTGTTCGGTGTTGGCACCCTGAAGCTCCTTTGCCATGGCAGCGAAGTCCACATCCTTGTGGATGGTGTAGAGTTCATCGTCAATCCAGATAGGCCGAATCTTATCGGGGAAGATTTTCTCAGGGTCGCTGTCGGGACGCTCATCACCCAGCATAGTAGCAACAGCCAGAGTTTCCTTCAAGGAAATCTGGTCGATGCTGTACTGGAACTGAACATAATCGAAATCCTCGATGTCCACCACATCATCACGATGCAGCTCAGAAGTGACATACACGGTCTGAGGGTCGGTAGTACGCCTTACCAGGGCATAGTTACCGGTAATCTTCTTCTCTTTTCCTTTCTGATAACCCTTAGCGGCCAGCGCATCGATGTTGCGGATATCCACATGAGAAGTACGAACCCGGCCATGAGGGATTTTCTGGGTCTTGGCCATGATAGCATCAACCCATCCCATATCGTTAGTGATAAGCTCAGGAGTGCGGCTGGGATGAGCTTCAACATACTCCGGGAACATGGTGGTGATGTTTCCGTTGCCGGTCTGGACAAAGCCGCTGATATCTGCGTGCTGAAGCCCATGTTCCTCGCTGTAAATTTTCATGGCAAGCTTGAGAGAACCAACATTGCTGGATTTAGCAAGCTTCAGAATTTCACTCTGAGCCGCATGGGACAGGACATTCTCCTGAGTCTCGCCCTTGCTGTCAAACACATTATGTTTCATATCTTCGTTTCCTCCTTTAGAATCGTTATTATCCTCTGACCCTCCCTTTTTATCAAGAGCAGCCATACCGATCATTGTAAACACTACATCCTGTTCCTTATCGGAAAGCTTATGCCGGATTCTTTCCATGACCTCGTCGACCGTTTCATCATCGTTTTCCGGATTTTCCTCTTTAGAACCGCCATCCTCCGGCTTCTTATCTTTGGTGTCTTCATCCGAATGATAGAGCATGATGTTCTCGTTGTAATTGATAATCAGCTCATCCTCGACGGCAACGCCGTGATTCATAACCGTATCGATATAGGCTCCGGGATTTGCGCCGGCCAGAACAAGGCTCACTTCACGGATAATACCGTGAACGACATCTTTTCCCATCTGCTTTAACTGATTCGCCGCGATAGACAAAGAAACAACGTCGCCATGCTGAACCAGCTTTTTAGCTGTCTGACCGGATTCTGTGTCGTTGAACGTGCAGTAGGCATAAACCCCGTCGTCCCTGTTTTCCAGCAGTGCGTGCCCCAAAACATTGTCCTGGGAATCATGCTGATGGTTCCAAACCAAGCTTACAGTCTCGCCATCCTGCTGTTTAAAAGCATTCTTACGGATAATTCTTCCGTCGGCGCACTGCAAATCATTTCTTGTGGCCCAGCCACTGAAATCATATTTCGCCATTTTGAATTTTCCTCCTTACTTCTTTTTTTTTCGTTGATGATTTACGCTTGCGCTTGGATATCTTCGGCATCTCGGCAGCAATCTTGTCGAACTCCCTTTGATAGATTTCCTCATAAGAAGAATCCAAAGACTCCTTCGCCGCTTTGTAAGCTTCCCTCGCTGCGGAGATTGCTGATTTCAACTCGCTGGCAACCTGTTTTCGTTCAGCCGAAGCATTTGCGGAATTGTCCGCCCGTTCTTCTTTTGTTTCTTCCGACACCCGTTGTTTTCTCGCGGTGGCATCGGAGCGGACGCCTTCTTTGCTAGACTGGGATTCTTCGCTTACTTTTGATTTTGCCGCTTTCGAATCCGAACGCAACCTGGCAATTTTCTCATTACGCTCGGCTATCCGTTTTGCTCGTTCAGCTTTTGGCAAACTGTCCGTAATCTTTTCGGCCATAAGACGTTCTATCGCCGAATTGGTCTTAGACGTTATCCTTTCCTTCTTTGCCGTCGAAGTTTTTTCGATGCCTTCCAAATCGGATTTTTTATCCGAATCGATGGATTCTTTTTTACGAGATGCCCTTCTGGTTAAAGCATCGTTCAACTCCTTCAGACGTTCAGAAATTTGTTCCCTTGTAGCTGATGCCCTTTCTCTAAGCGCTGTTATAGTTTGTTTTCGCTTTTCCTGTTCCCCCTCAACCTTAGCCTTTTTCTCGGCTTTAATTTCATTTTTGGTATAGGACCAGGCTTTCTTTCCTTCATCTGAAAGCTTGGTAGCCGAACGGCGGCCCTTCAATTCCCTGGTTCGCATGTAATATTCATGAGCTTTTTTGGGGGTCGTAATAGGGAGAGGCATAATGCTGAAGATTATTGTCCATCTACGAATCGTCCCCCTCTTCCTCATCATCGGAAATGTAACCGCCGATTATCTTTTCTATTTCGGATTCAAGACTATCCAGCAATTCATTAACGATGCGATCCTGTTCGCTCTCACCAGTTGAAGTTCCTTCATCAGCCATCTTCGGATTCCCAGAATTAACCTCACTTTCTGTCTGGTTAAGATTCTTATTCCGAAGTTCGTCCGCTTTCGGGTCTTTTGACGGTTTCCATCCGATAATCTGCCGTGCCTCATTCGATGTAGCCACCTCATTTCTGGTAAGCTTGTCAACGATCTCAGCAAGTTCCGTAACGGGAACCAGTTTAAACGGATCTCTAAAGAACTTGATAGAATGTTGCTGTGACCTGGCAGTTTTAGTCAGGAACTTACGCTTCATCTCGTCTGCAATAGCGGAAACTATCGGCTCAATCGTTCTGTTATAATAGTTGAGCATCGTTTTTTCGTCGGCAGTACCATCCAAAATACTCTGAGTGATTCCTAACTGGCTGTATAGCATACTCGTCAAGTATTCAATCTGAGTCATCAGATTGTTGCCAACTGGACGATTCAACTGTGTGATATGCTCTGTACCATCGGTATAAGCAATACCATACTTAGAACCGGACAATTGCTTCTCTATATCTTTACGCCGATTTTCGGCTTGCAGACGCCTGGCTTCCGTCTTAATAACGTATGGCAACTGAATAATTAAATCCAATTTACCAGAACTGCTTTGCTCATCAATAACGTCCAGGAGATTCAGTTTCCGAATTAACCGCTGCATCGTGGAATTTGGTTCGTTGATAACCGCATATAACGGGTTTTCAATAATTGCCACTGTACTCTTAAGCAGCAAAATATCTTCTTTCATTCCGGTTTGGTCATTATAAAGCTGAACCCTGACATGCCGGGGATACCATTCCAGAATCTTCCCCGTTCTCATGGTATCGATGTCGAAAGAACCAGGCTGTCCATCTTCTGGATCGTCATCCGTGTCAACTGGGACAATCGCAACGCAACCCTCATCAAACATAGACATGACAACGTCCTGGATAAAAGAACGGCCGGTCTGGTCTATATTGGCTTCCAGCGAAAGGCAGTTGTTCAATCCAGAATTGATAATTTCGAGAAATCGGTCATTCTCATCCAACTTGACATGCTGGATGTTGATTTGTGCTACGTCCAACGCAATACGATTATACACGGAAGTGACAATGGACCTTTCGTTCCCCCTGGTAAGACGGGGGCGATCCGGCCTGTAGGAATATCCGGTTCCAATATCACGGTAGTAGTTTTGCTGACCGTTACTTCGAAAAGCATTCCAGGCATGTCTAAACCTAGAACTAATCGCTACACCCATTTCTTCATCACCTCCTTTACTCGAATGCGTCTCTGTTGAGCTTATAAGCGATATAAGCATCCATCATAGCCGCCACAGCATCAATCTTTTGGTCGCCCCGCTTTTTGTAAAGCTTCCGGTTCCCGTTAGTGTCTGTGATGGTAATGCAGTTTCCCATACAGAAGGACATCAATTCTTCATCAAATAAAAGCATCCGCTCCTCGGAAAGTTTCTTTAACTCCCCCAAAGGAACGGATTCTGTTTTTGCCCCCTGTATTACTTTTTCGATACCAAACGGTCCATTTTCAGATGCCCATCTCTCAACAAACTCTTTGGCATTGTAAGGGTCATACCCGAAACAACGAACGTCGTATCCACGTTCTACGATATGGTTATCCAGATCTTCATACACCTGCATCATATCCAAAACAGTGCCTTCCATGACAATCAAGCTGCCTTCCAGTATGAACTGCTCATATTTACTTCGCATTGCCGACGGAAGTTTCCGAAACGTTAAATCGGAAATATACGCCCTGGTTTTGATTCCGAATGTTCCGTTTGATAAAGGAAACATAAAAGTGAAATCACAGAAGTCATCCCCTCTCGATAAATCGCCGCCCATAGAACAAGGCATACCAGAAAAATCACGCTTACGATATTTCAGGGTTTCTTCATAAGTAAAGTAATAGGTATAACCCTCCATTGGCAGACCAAACCGCTTCGCCAAAATCTCATTTCTGGCTGCCGGAGCATTTTCGGCTCTTTCTACATCACGCTGGTATACTTCAAAAGTAACGGTTTTTCCAAGGTTCGGGTTGGCTTTCAGCCACTTGTTAGGCTCAGAAATCTCATCAATGGAATCGAGCTTATACCACCAGATGGAAGTATTGATTGCCGGGTATTCGCCCTTTAGGATTTTCATCAATTCCATTTTGATTGTATCGCCGCTTCCGTTCCGAACGGTTCCTTCAGAGCTGGTCGCAATGATAAGGTAATCGTCAAGTTTTGAAGCGCCTTGCTCAATGGCTCCAACCACGTCTTCCCTTACATCACCGGACAGCCACTCATCGATTGTTGATACTTTAGTCCTCAAGCCTTGAAGTTTATCGATAGACATCGGACGAACCTCTATTAGAGAACCCGTGAAAAAATTTTCGATTCCCTTTTTGGTTGAGGCAAGCTTTACACGGTTTGCTTTGGCACCCGTGGTATTTTGTAACGACCCTTCCGTAAGAAACCGGAACAACGGACCTTTGGCTCTTGTGATGGCTGTCTTTATCGGCTGTATTACTTCCTCTGCCTGTTTCATAGTCGGAGCGGTTGTTATCTGGTGAGTCGTAGAAGTATCAATGTTTTCGAAATAGGATTGGATGCAGGAATCGTACAAAGACTTGGCGGCCCCTCGCCCAACAATCAAATACTGCTTATTGATAAGCCGCTTCTTGATGGTTTTTACTACAAAATGCCCGCCGGGACCATTCGGGTTTGGCTCCCATACTTCCCTCTCCTCGAAGTAGTACCAACCAAATATCTGCTCACCCCAAAGTTTGAAAGTGTCAAGCATAACAAGATTGGCACCATCGGTTAAAGTGAGTTCTTCCTCACAATATGCAATCCACCCCTCAACCGGACGGTCGTCATAATAAATCCCACGGTCTGCGATAAGTTCGTCGATCCGGTTCATTTCCATCTCGATTTCACGGCAGACAGGTATTTCTCCCCGAATTACGGCATCTCTGAACGCGCCGTAATACTTTGGAACGGCAGTGTTCGACAATGCCATAATGAATCACCTACTTATCTTTCTGTCCCTTTTTAGGATTAACAATCTCGGAACCGGCCAGCTTATTCACCGCTGTTCCCATCATGTAAGTTGTAAACTGTGTTGCGATGTTTTTCCCGGATTTTTCAAGGACGTCAGCAACAAAGTCCCGCCCCTTTGCACTGCGCACCTGTTCCTCGCTTTTGGATAAATCACGGTAACGCTTTTCCAGTTCCAGGCGGCTTATCAGTTCTTTCAGCTCGGTATCTGTCATGTCTTTGACAGCTTTACGGCCGGAATTTCCAGAAGATACTTTTCCTTTCCCTCCGGCTTTTTTAATTTCTTCTTTGTCGCCTCCTGAAGATTTCTTTCTGCCCAACTGTGCAGGGGTACGCCGAACTCCCCATTTCATTCCAAGCACACCGTAATGGGTTAAAATGTTATCATCCATTTTGATTTTCCTCCTCTCCACTCGAATCAGATGCAACCTGGATACGCCACTCAAGCTCTTTTATCTGTTGGTTTATACATTCGATAACTGCAGAAGCAAGCGGTGGATCAAAGAGTAGTTTAACC
>ERZ779629.492-NODE-492-length-15826-cov-6.641874_pt1 | contig 15826 bp, 26 predicted proteins | sample MGYA00514192_ERZ779629 | MGnify/ENA primary metagenome ERZ779629 (study PRJEB29562, sample SAMEA4376709) | mouse gut metagenome | isolation source: Cecum | study: EMG produced TPA metagenomics assembly of the A DSS colitis mouse model was used to assess the... | reverse complement strand
AAAATATCGTTTCGAGCAGCAGGAGCTTTCTCGGCTCTATCGACATCCAACTGGTAGGTTTCGTAAGTGACAGTTTTTCCGATATTAGGATTTGCTTTCATCCACATCTCGGGATAGGCAACCTCATCAACCGAATCCAGCTTATACCACCAGATAGACACATGTGGATTGATGTAATTTCCCTTAAGGATGTCCATGAGCTCCATTTTGATGGTGTCTCCCGCTCCATTCCGGACAGTACCCTCGGAACTCGTGGCGGTAATCAGCCAATCATCATTCTTAGAAGCTCCTTGCTCTATGGCGCCAATAGGGTCTTCGCGAATGTCGCCGGAGAGCCATTCATCGACTGTTGCAATTTTACAGCGAAGACTTTGGAGCTTGTCAATCGACATAGGAATGATCCGTATGATAGACCCTGTGATGAAATTCTCGATGCCTTTTTTGGTCGAGGCAAGTTTTACGCGGTTGGCCTTAGAGCCAGTGGTATTCTGGAGTGACCCTTCTGTGAGAAACTGGAACAAAGGGCCACGCGCTCTGGTTATTGCGGTTTTGATCGGTGTCAAGACCTCTTCGGATTGACGAACCGTGGGAGCTGTAACGATTTGGTCAGTCGTGGATGTATCAATGTTCTGGAAAAACGATTGAATGCATGAATCGTAGAGCGATTTCGCAGCACCACGACCAACAATCAAATACTGCTTATTGATAAGTCGTTTCTTGATTGTTTTTGTAACGTAGTGCCCCCCGTGTCCGCCAACATTAGGTTCGTAAACAGAGCGTTCAACGAAGTAATACCAACCAAACACTTGCTCTCCCCAGAGCTTAAAACTATCCAAGAGGCAAAGATCCGAACCGTCTGTTAGAGTAAGTTCAGCCTCGCAGTATTTGATCCAGCCCTCAACCGCCTTGTCGTCGTAGTAAATTCCAGGATTGGCAATGAGGTCATCGATTCGGTTCATCTCCATTGAGACTTCCTTGCATACCGGAATCTCGCCTCGAATCACCTTTTCTCGGAATTGACCATAGTATTTGGGAACAGCAGTGTTTGATAAGGCCATCGGCTCACCTACTTCTTTTTGGGTCCGCCGTTAAAGATGGCGTTTGCAAATTCTTGCGGGCTGAACGACTTCGTGATGGCTGCTTTTCCAGCATACAAAAGGGCTCCGCTGGCAGCAGTAGTCAGCACTTTACTCCCCACGTCTTTCAGAATTTTTTGGGCATAGACGCGGCCAGAATTGACCTCCTGGTTTGTAAGTTCTCTGAGTTGCTTTTCCAACTGGAGCCTTTCGATCTTCTGCTTGAGCTGGGCATTGGTCAAGGTTCCGCGGTTTTTGGCATCCGTTCGTTTCTTCGTCTCAGACGCTCGCTGTTTTCCGGCGGTGGTCAGGCTGCCGTCTGCATTCTGAAAACGACGAACTCCCCACTTTTGGCCTTTGATGCCATGATGCTGAAGTTCATCCATTTCGAGTTTCCTCCTTTCCACGGTTGTCATCCGCAGGGTCCGCCGTAACAGAAAGCCGCCACTCGAACTCGCTGATCTGCCGATTGATTGACTCAATGGCTGCGGAGCTGAGAGGCGGGTCAAATAGCAGTTTTACCTTGAGATGCATGTAGGATTTTACCAATGAAAAGCGATTAGCGTTCTGCCCGATGAAATCAGACCACGTTTCGCTTTCGCCGGTGATGGAGAAACCGTTGGGCGGCCCGACGCCAATCTGTGCCAAAATTGAGAACACAGAATTGATGTGCATGATGAGGTCCGGATCGAAATGAGTATAACTCTCATCGATGCCCAACAGTTTCTTAACTGACGTCAGGATGCTTTCGGTAGTCTCCATAGGTTCCCTCCTAACGCCGGAGTTGGATGTACTTCTTCATGCAGAAGCCCTCGATGCCATCGGGGGTGCGGACTTTGCAGAAGTCCTTGGTGGAGCCATCCAGGTCAACGTCCACCTGAGACAGGCAGTCGATGACGGCCACGACCTTGGCGTTCTCGTCAGGCTCCTGGCGAACGTTGAGCCTCAGACAGTCGGTAACGATGCCGATATACGGCTTATCCGGAACAGGCTGCTTAGGCGCCGCCTCTTTCACATCGGGGCGGGTCGTTCGGTGCTGGGGATTGTTTTGCATGGTGGTCTTCCTCCTTCATTCAATGTTTCCAGGGACAGGTATCGTTTCTTACTCTCTCGATGGGAGCTGTAATCAGAAGACTTTCGTTGCCATAGTGAATTGCCTGGTGAGTTTCGTGAACGGTGGTGATAAGATACTCCGGATTGAGTAAAATATCGCTTCGGCTCCGAATGTCCTCTGGCCTGATCGGGTTCATGTGATGGATCAGTACCCTGGCAAATATCTCATGCCCAGGAACGCCTAAATCGCATCCGGCATCTCTGGCGATGACAATATCCCTCACCCGCCTCCACTCTTTGGAGCGATAGAAGTATTGGTTCATATACCGGTCAAACCCAAAGGTCTCCTGACCGACAATTCCGTCGAGGCGCAAATATTGAAACCGCTCCTCGAACGTCGGAAGCAGAATCAGTTCGGAGTAGCATTTAATACTCTTCATCTGGTTCCTCCTCTTGTCCGCTGTAGCTCTTCATAGCATTTACGGCATTGAGGTACAGTTCTTCCATTCGCGCACCGGACTTGATAGACTCCGCCTTGGCGGCCGCAAGGTCTCGCTGCTTTTCAAGCAATTCCTTTTCGATTTGAGCCCGTATCGAGCCGAGTTTGAGAAAATGCGAGATGACCTGAGAGGAAGCTGTCCCTTCAATGAGCTGCTTTTCGGCAAGGTCGACTGCCAAAGCTATTAGCTGCTGCTCTCTGGCCTCGGGCGTCGAAGCCGCGCGTCTCTTTCCCACAGCTTTAGCCATCCTCACCGCCTCCTCTCGCTAAGATTGATGACGATTGCTGTTGCGTTTTGGTGAGTATTGCAGTAGTTGGGGCAGCGTTTGAAGGAGCCCACATAAGCCGTTAAACCGGTCGGGCAGAAAGGAGAACCTTCGTGGAGGTGACGAAAGGTCCCGACAGGAAAATATAGGCCTTGTGAGCTCGTTCAAACGCTGCCCCGGATGAAACTGTTTTCCAAAAATATCCCCCGGAGAATTTTTGAGGACCGCCGCGATGCTATAGGGGGTGTATTTTTCGCTGCCCCCCCCCTATATCTTCTATGAAGACTGAAGCACCACGCATTGCAGGCGCAAAGCATCAACGAAACCAAGAATTGTTTGACATCGCTCGCTGAAAGCAAGCTCAAGGTTTCGATGTGGGTGCCAGTCCTCACTAAGCAGTCGCAGTGACGCCAGACTCAAAAGGACTTACGACTTTCTTGTAGATACCGAGGGGATTGTACTTGACGATGTCGTCGATGGCGCGCTCCATTTCCTGCTCATTCTCAGCATCGGAGAGCTGATCGGAAGTGCGGGCGATGCGGGCCAAGTAAGAGCAGGAGTGATAACCTTTGTCCTCGTCGAAGCGATACCAGGCCTCGGTCTGTGTAAAGGGGTCATACGGATTGTCTACCGTAGTCAGCGCACATTGAGCCATTTGCTCTCACTTCCTTTCACTCATTCAGATACTTTGAGACAGCAGAAGTCGAAATTCCCAAAGCCTCAGCAATCTCAGAGTTTGTGTGACCAGAGTTTGCCAAAGCCCTGATGCGATTGATACGCGCTTGCGACAACTGTGTCGTTGCTCTTGGGGTAGCGCGTTCCCTGACAGTCTTCGGTTCCGCATAGCGAAGGATCTCGCTCAACGTTGTATCAGAAATTGCGCCTGCTTGAATAGCTGTCCATTCGCCATCGCTGATGGTGATGCGAGTCCGTTTGCCGCTGGCACCGGTAGCAACTCTTGCATCATTGATGGCGGCCCGACGAATCTTAGAGATTTCGTCTTTGTCGGTGATGTTGTTGTCCTGCACTTTGGCCTTGACACGGGCATTGGCAATGCGCTGGGCCTCACGCTCACGAGGGGCGTTCAACTGAGCCACACGGAGAGCGGACATAAGCCTGGTTACTTCAGGCTCAAAGGCTTTTGCAGCACTGGCCGAACGCTTCAGCGTAGGCGTCGCTTTATATTCAAGCCTTGCCTGATTGGCCAGGGCTTTCATACGATTAGCGTGCTCTGCATAGGCCTCTTCCTGAAGAGTGCCAGAGGACAGTTTACGAACGTCGTCCAGGACCTCGATACGGCTTACCTTTGTAGTGGCAAGAACGGCCTTCCCAGTTTTCGGGTCAACATAGGTCCTGCCGGACTCCTTATAGACCACTTTGCCGGTGGTGGGGTCAATAACGCCGCTGCCCTGACGCTCAGGGACATCGACAGTCTGTTTCCGACGGGACAGCAGAGTAGAGGCACCGCCCCTCTCTTTTCCCTCTTCATCGGTATACCCCTGGTAACGTTTACGAAGCTCGGCGATACCGTTATCTTTTTCAGACTGCCGGTAATCCAGCTTGTGCTTGGCCGCATCGATGACCACCATGCTGTGTTTGACAGCTCTGGCAATCTCGCTCTCAGGAGCCCCCTTAAGGGTCATGTCCGTGATAAGGTTGGAAATCTCACCCATTTGCCGCTGTGTAGCAGCACCTTTGGAAAGCAGCCGAACGCCAGTCTTACCCTCAGTGGAATACTGTGTTTTCGGGTCGAAGCCCTCCAAATCTTTCAGGGCTGGGGTTGATTGGATCTTCACCCCTCTACCGGTCGGAATGACAACGACTTGGTCGCCATCGAAGTCCGCTCCGGATAAGCGCTCCGCAACCTTTGGGTTGATGCCAACAGCATCACGGATGTTCTTACCCAAGATGGAAATGGCAGCGGGGTTCTTATTGTTGACTGTGAGGACGGGGATTTCAAATGTGCCGCCATGAGGATAGCGAACTAAGGCTACCTGCTCGCCATCCCGATAATTTGGGGCAAAGATTTCAGTCTCTTTCATCGCGTTTAGGGGAAGAATGACCTGAGTGCTCTGCCTGGGAAGAGCTGCGGCTTTCAGATGTACGGCGGCGGAGTCGCACTCGTCGGCGAAGTCCAGCAACAGCTTTCTTTTGACAGTGGGGTTGGTCAAGGCGCAGATTTCGGCGAACTCGTCGGCGGCATCCGCATAGGTCAAGTCCAACTGCTTCCTGATAAGCTGGAGCGGCTGCTTAGAAAGAAACTGGGAAGACAAGTTTTTACTCATCTTATCCCAGTCGCCCTCTTCTTTTAATTTGTTGATAGCCGACAGCTTTTCCGTACCGTCAGCGCCGATGTAATGGCTCTGACCATTCGCTTTGATGAATGCTCCAAATGGGTTATCCGGGTCGGCCTGAATAGGCTTCATAACTTCCATCTTCGGAGTACCGGAGTGTTTATTCGTGTTGAACACGATGTCGGCTCCATCAGGCATATCATCAGAATACATCGCCATACCCTTGAGATAGTGGGTTCCGTCCACAAGGATACGGACCTGGGCATAGTGAGAATCACCAAGGTCCAAATCCGCCACGCCACGCCGAATTTCTATGACGCCATCTTTCAAAGCGCCGCCCTCATCGCCGTAAAGGATCTTCACCCGGCTTGAGTCAATACTGGCTGGATACTCACGCTTATCCCAGGAATCGCCGCCGTCAGAGGAATGATACTCACCGACGGACTTCACCAAGTCAAGGTTCTGATATACCTCTCTCTGGTCGATTTCAGGGACGGAGATGACGGGGGTGATAGTCCGCTTCTTGGGGTCGTTGACCTGGGGAACGCCGACGCCATATCGGTTGTAGCCCTCGGTCTCCAGAATAAAGAGGGCTTCCTGAAGAACACCGGTCGAGACGCCAAGTGTACGCTCAACTCCCGTACCGACATCCAAAGCCCCTTTTTCGGCGAGTTCTTTCTTCAAAATCTCAGCCGTTGCACGAGCCTTGTTTTTGTTCTCGGCCGTGTTCTCATTCAGCAGGGCCCGAACAGAGGAGTCATTCTTGAACCCCATGATGGCCGCAATCTCATCGAGAGTCTTTCCATCGTCCCGCAGCGATCTGGCCCGGTCGGCCTGGAGAGCCCTGCGCTCATGCTTGGCGACCCGAACCTGCATACGCAAGTCGGTGGTGGACAGCCCAATTTCCTGAGCAATCTCTTTTTCGCTTTTACCGAGGCGCTGAAGTTCTTCGACACGACTGAGAAAATCGCCGCCATGCTGGTAGGGGTTGTCACCGGAACCCCAGGGATAGCGCCCAGAACGTCGCTTGACGCCATGATGCATCAGGATGTCTTCCTGAATGGGATTCATAGTTTACCCCTCCTCTTCTCTGATTTTGTTGATTACTCTATCAAACGTGACGATTTTATCCATGATAGGGAGAATATCCGCAACCGTCGGATTATGGAAAAGGACTTGGTCATACTGGTAGATACGGAGTTCCATTTCGATTTCGCTGGGTTTGACATGGTACTCCAGGCAGAACAGAGCAGCATAGACCATCAACTGCTCCATATGGGTAGCCGCCTCGCCGGTCTTCAGATCATGGATGCGGAGCATATTGTTTCTGAACGAAATAGCATCCGCAGTCCCAAAGCAATTTGGCGAGTAGTAGAGGATCTGCTCCGGCGTCATCTTGAAACCGATGGCGTCGTTCACATACATATTGAGGGTCTTTTGCGACCTGGGCAATTTCTGCCCGAGGAGGATGCACTGAGCAGCGAAGGCGTGGAGCATCGTACCTCTTTGCGTTGCTAAAAATTTTGCGTAGGCATCCGCAACTTTTTCCTCACTGTAGTTGATCCAGTGGTATTTGCTTGCGCCAAGAAATGCATGTTGGCCCTCAAGGTTTGAATGCTTGTTGAAGTTCATCCAATACCTCCTCTTGGTTTTCAGGAGAGATGAACCTGGAGAAAGACATCTCATCCATCTTTTCAACGTAGTAGTCCTGGTTCGGCTGCTTCTTGGCTCTCGCAAATCTCTTGCATTCCAGGGAGGCCCATTTCTTTCCGTAGAGAACGAGCAAGTCAGGGATGCCCTGAATTTGGTCCATCTTGAAAACCATGCAGCCGGGGAAGAGCGTCTTCAGTGTCTCGATGAGTCTATCCTGAAAACCGCTTTCCAGTCTGGAGCTTCTGGCCATGAAGAGGCCTCCTTTCTTGACAAAGATAATAGAAAGAATGAAAAATGCGTGACACATCTCTCTCCTCTCCATAAAAGAGGCTGTTTTTTTGGCGGGAGCCAAAATAAGCACAAAAAAAGCCGAGACACTCGTAAGCATCTCGGCAGCGGTTAAGTATTCGATTGTCGGTAGTCAGCTATTATTACGCAGGTAGCGAATCAGTATCCAGATAAGCCACAGCCCACCTGTGCAGAGAGTAAGCACCACATCGAGTAACAACCCGAGTGTGCCGCGCTTCTTTCCACTCCTGTTAGCCATCAGTCGGCACTCCTTTCAAAATATCAATTAGTCATCGTCTTCAGGCGGTTCCTGTAAAGGTCGAGTGATAAACTTATGAACCCCTTTGAGTAGCATCCCCAAGAGGTCGAGAACATTATCGGCACCCACACTATTCAGAGCTCCGCACTCGGAACACACCCAGGTCCCACCATGAATATCAAAGCCCGGTTGGGTATTCATATAAGCTCCGCAGTTGTCACAAATCCAATCGCAGCCGCCATCGTAAGAATCATCCATACTCGTTTCCTCCCCTTACAGATGCTCAGGGGCATAAAAAAGGTGCGCCCCGATGGAGAGACGCACCTGCAAAAGTGTATCTCTCCATTGCTGCCACACAACCCTCAGTAGCTACGATATGTATGAGGAAAGAGAGAAAACACCTTTTGCCAAGGTATTTCCTCGTAGCTACGAAAATATAGAGTTGTGTGGCGATTTCAGTATATCACATCTGCAAAAGAAAAGGAAGAGGGAATATCGCGGAGCCGTAAATTTTGCTGAAAATCGCTCTCTGGCCAAATGCCCACTTTTTTTCGCCAATTATATATATTTTATTACTTTTTTCCTCACACTAATTAAAGAAAAAAGTGGGAAAGTGGGCAGAAACCCCGCAAAGCCTTGCGCCGCAACGGTTTCAAGCTGGCCACTTTTGAAATAAAACCGGGCAGAAACCCACTTTTTCTGGCCAAAAACGTCCGTACACCTCTGTCAAACCGCCCCAATTTTAAGAGACTGGCCAAGAAAAGTGGCCAAAGCCCACTTTCTGGCAGTAAAAGTGGGCAGAGATTTTCCCAACTTTTTGACATGAAAACGCCCCGACTTCTATCTTAGGTTAGAGAGATTTCTATTCTAACTTAGACAGAGCCGGGGCAAAATCATGCCTGTTGGTTAGTACGCCCGCCTCATGTAGGGCAGATTCCGGGGAGCTGTCGGGATGTAATGGTAGTGTACGGACGTCTGGCGAGGGCATCTGCGGAGAGACATCCCGTATTTTTTCGGAGGGGTCCCACTCTCTACCTTGGCGACGTCCTCAAGTTCACCGAAAACAGTCTGGATGGCCTCGCACGCTTCCGCCCAGCCTCGGAGTCCGATGTCAAATGCGGTTGAGAAAGCCTCGCCAATCACTTCAAAAGCGGCAAGGATTTTCTCCATTTCCTCGGCGATGATTTTACTGATGAGTTCGGAACAGTAACGCATGTCTTCCTCAGTGAGAGCAACGCCAGCAGAAGTTCTTGCACAGCTCACTTCGATATCACTCTCCTTAAAAATATCCATTCAGAATTTTAGTCATGCTGATAAAAGCCGTCATCGCTTCGCCTCTCTTTTTGTCCTGCTCACAAACCTTCTTAATGTCCTCTTTAGATAATTCGGTGTAAGAGAGCAGTCGTTCAACCCAGTCTTTAAGAGAATCGTTCTCGGCGAGTAGTTCTCCGTTTTCTCCGGCTAAACGGCTCATATCGGCCTGAAGCTGAGAAATAGCGCCTTCAAGATATTTAATTCTTCGTTGATAATCTTCTTCTTTTTTCTTGAAGTGTTTTTCAGCAGCATCGAATTTTTTACCTTTTGACAAATTCTCACCTCCAGACCTTTCCGGATTTTTTATCGACAAGGATAAGCGGGCCCCGAACCTCGAAGCCCGCCACATCACAGATATTCAGGATGACCTTGCGCAGTTTCCGAAAGCGATCCTCGTCCCGGGCGATATTCCTCATGGCTGCATAGGCAGTCGGGTCGGAATAGCCCTCCGAGTTTTTCCTGTCTTTTGCGGCCAAAAGTCAATCACCCCGTTTCTTTATGCCACTGCTCGACATCTACCCCAATGCGCTTCAGCATCTGCGTACAGAGCCAGACGTCATCCCCAGCGTCCATCTGATACCGCTCGACCAGTTCGTTGGTACAGGCCCGGAAGTTGTCGTAGTATTGCCTCAGCCTCTTTGGGCCGAACCCGAACCGCTCGTGCAGCACCCACAGGATCATGGCGTCGATTTCGACCAGATGCTTCCGGTCGTACTCGGCGAGCTGGCGATGGATCTCCAAATCCATGGCTTTTTTCTCGGCAGCGGACATCGCGCCTCCGAATATCCTGCCGCCCGCTTTTTTGACTCTCATTGCATGCGTTAATAGTCGGACGGAATCGACCAGTCCTCGCAAAGTCGGACATCCATCTTGGACTGGCTGATGGTGATTTCGCTCTCAACGTAAGTAGGAGTAATGTTGCCCTTAGCGTCCGTAGTCAGAATCCAGGTTGCGGAAGTGCTGAGGCCATCTGTATAAAGACCATTCGGTTCAGCAAGGGGGAGGATATTTGTATGCGAACCCTGAGCGTAGGCCTCCTGGGGAGATTCCGGAGCTGTGATAGATGCACTATACGGGATACCATAGCCGATACAGGTGCCCTGGTAGATCCACTTACCGGTCATGTCGTTCTTGGTATACCAATAGCAAATTAAGTTGGGGTTGTCCCGCATCTCATAGATTTCCTTGAGCTGGGAATACTCAAAGAAATTGGACACATCAGGAAATCCATACATGTCGCTGATCTGCTTCTTGAGTTCATCCGTATACTGAGTTTCCTCGGTGCTCTCGTAGCAGCCGGTCATCAGGCAGGTCATCATGACGGCGCACAGGATCAGGGCCGCGATCTTCGTAACTTTCTTCATTTTCGTTTCCTCCGTTTTTTTTAATGATTAAGGCACTGGTTATAGAACCGGCGCAGAGTGTCGTTGTCAATGGAGTCCGTATCGAGGTTGGGATACCGCATGATGACGTACTCCATGATGGTGTTCTTATCGGCCTCGGTTTCTGCGTCGTTGTACTGCTTGTAGCTGTCGGCGAGGAAGGATGCGGCGGCCTCGGAATAGGTGGTCGTCTGCTTGAAGACCTCCCGCTCCGCTTCCGTCTCCCACTTGCCGACGATGGCATCCCACTGGATAGCAGTGTAGGTCCCGCCCACCACGATGATGACAGCGAGCAGCGCGAGGAGAATGTTTCTGATGGTGTCTTTCATGTTTCACAGATCCTTTCTAATAAATCCAGTTTTCCTTTGCGAAGAACATCGGCACAGCGATCATCGCGATGAAGACCGTGGCCGTGGCGTCGCCCTCCAGGAGCATGACCGGCAGGGTGCAGGCGATGAGCAGGAGAGCATATAGCTTATTCTTCATATCCGATTTTTGCCTCTCGATTAAGCTCACGAGCAGTGCTGTCGTCCATGCCGAGGATATAAGCTGCTGAGTATAAAGACTGTCCGCTTTCACGGAGTTTGTGCATCTGGGCGATCAAGTCTTCTTTTTCTTTCAGGGTCAGAGCCCTCTTGTTCTCCACAGTATCTACTTCATCCATCTCCAGAATGGTCATAATGGCATAGTTGGCCAAGTCCATCAGGGTATCGCGAATGGACTCATCTGCAACCTGCTGGCCGCCGGTCTGAGTCAGGGTCTTTAAGCGACCAAACTTGTCACCCAGGCGGATGCGCGGCATCGCCATGCCCTCCTCGACGAAAGACTGGTGAAAGCTGTCGCCGTAATCGTGGTTTTTGCGGGCGTATAAAGCGTTCAGCTCATCGCAGATAGCCTTGTGCTTGATTACTTTTTCATTCATGGTGATACCTCCTTAAACTTCCCTGGTTCTGCGATACCGTTCGAGAGCCCTGTTGCATTTATACATGTTAATCTTCTCCTAAAAAAGAATGTAAAAAGAGAAGAGCCCACGTTTCCGTAAGCTCTTCCCTCTTGGCCTGAGATTAGAATTTCAGCTTCTCGTTGATCTTCGCGATTTGCTTCTCCGCCTTCTTCTGAATCTCGGTGTTCGCGGCCTCGATTGCCAGATCAAGGATTTCCTGCCAGTCTTCCAACTGGTCAAGGAGCATGCCCTTGTACTGGTTATCTGTCATGCCCACAGAATCACCTCCATCCAGAAGGCGTAAATTGTCGCGTTCAGCCATAGCCTTAACAACCTCCTTCCACAATAGGGACTGCGTTTTTTGCGCATGGCCGATGGTTACTTTGTCTCTATCCATCATACCATGTTTGGAAGGTAGGTGTCAATCAGCTTACGGCTTCACCGCACCCAATCCGATTTTGGTGCGGTAGTCGTTGTAAGAAATCTTTCCCTGCTCATAGGCCGCACGCAGCGTCTCTTCGTCTGGCCAGGGATAGACACTGATGGACATGCCGCCATCAGGGGAGATGTAGATGGAGACCGACCGGTCGCCTTTTTTCATAGCGTCGTCGACGATGGTGTGGGCCTCCTGCCACGAAGCGATAAAGATTTTCTCCTCCATGACTCAATCCCCCTTCTTGGCCACGTTGCAGGTAATAACCTCGCTGTACGGCAGGCCCTCAATCCACTTGCAGAGCTCCCGCCACTCGTCCAGCTTGTGGTTACGCCGGTGCTGGTAGATGTTGGACAGGACCTCGTAGTTCAGCATGACCGTCCGCTTCTGGTTGTAGCTGGAGGGGAGAAGCTGAATCATCTGCCACCAATAGCGCTTATCCTGCCTTTTCAGAAACTCCGCACGAGCACTGTTGAGAGCATAGATAATAGCCATCAACGCACCCATATAGTCATAGGAGAAATCGCTTACGGTTTCATCCATCAAATTGCCAGCAATGTTGCCGCGCGGAGCTGCACCCCAGCAGCATAGATGCTCATGAGAGAAGTCCTCCAATGTGAACTCCTTAGCATGAATCTTGTGCATGGTGGAGCAGGAGTTGGCGACCGTACCCACCTTATAGGTGTCGAACTCCTTCCACCAGTAGAGCGGGGCGGTGATGTCAACGTACACCGCGATCATCCGGCGGAACTTGCCGTCTACCGAGCCGGCCCTGGCCAGCCGCAGCATCAGGTCAAGGTCGTTGGGGCCGATCAGCGCATTGTCGGTGCCGTTCGCAGAAAACGGGTTCGTGGGGCAGTTGTCACAGTTGTAGTGCTCGCTATCACAAATGCCACAGTCCACGTTGAACTCACTGTCCGACTTGGCCCAACTGTTCATCGGGTTCCGCATCCCGCGGATAGTGGGCTCCAGGCCCATAACCTGGGTTTTCTCAATCAGGATCATGCTTTTTTTCTTCCTTTCTATATCCGGCTTTATAGATTGCTGCCGCGAGCTTGTTAAAATCAACTTGAACACAATGTCCAGTGGGAATGTGGTACATCAACTTGCTGGCATATAAAGTAGGTTCATAGGAGTCCACATCACATCGCACAGCATCGGAGGCTATAAGAATATCTCGAATGGCCGCAACGGTCTTTTCATCCGACATTGACGGCTCCTTTCACGGACGGCCTTTGGGTGATCCGTTTTCTTATTTCCTCATCCTTATCAATTTGGTAGAGAATATCGGTAGTCTCATCCCGGAAGATAATCTCCGTCGGATCTACCCGCTTGACGCCATCCTTAAACTCCACGATACCGAATACTTTGCTAAAAACGCCGGCAGGTTCTCCGCCTATAAAGGGGCTTGCGGGAATAGGCTTTGAGTAGTGCTCCCACATATGGAAATATCCGACCTCATCATGGACAACGCAAAGCCGCGTTGGATGCTCGACCGTGAGATTAAGACCGGTCATCGTCCGAAGCCTCCTTCCCCACCAGCTTTTTATACAGCTCCTCGGCCTCCCTGCCCTGGAACTGGTTGATGATCTGGACTTTCTCGCTGGCGTCCTTGCGGCCGATGATGAGAACGGCGATGTCGCCATGAGAGTGGTCAAACCCGACCAGAAGCGTGTCAGAGGTTTTCATTTCTTCTCCACCCTCCTGGCCTTGCGCTCATCGTACTCGGCCTTGTCAATGCGAACCAAGCCACTCTCACCGTCCTTGAAGTAGCCATTGAGATCCACCTCCTTGCCCTCCGGCGTAATGACGTAGAGATAGGCCACAGTGTCGAAGTCGCCGTTCTTGGGATCGGTCAGGAACTCCTCCCGAACGACCTTGAACTTCTTATCAGCGGGGAAGTAGGGCATGGTGATGGGGGACAGCTTGTCGATAAGCCTGGTGGTGAAGCCGTTGGTATAGGCGATATCGGGCTCGTCCACGTTGACCACCTGAACGCGGTTGGTATCGCTGTAGGTCACGGTGCCGTCCGGAGCCACCTCTTTGAAGAGAGAGAACATCCGCTTGCACTGATAGTGCTTGATGGGGTCGTCTTTGGAAAAGGTCTCCGACACATCCTCCCAAATATCAGGAGTGTCCTCGATGGGGGTCAGACACTTTCCGTCAATCAGGCGGTTGAGGATGCTCTTCGTGATCTGAATACTGAAACCAGAGTGGCCGTCTCGCATCAGGCTCTGATAGGCGCGGATGGCGCTGTCATAACAGGCAACGCCATAAGCAGCGTCCTCGGGCTTCTCGGCGCTCTTTCGCTCGTTCTCACACGCCAGCTCGATTTCGCGCTCCGCCCAACCGGACCCCTCCGCGCCCTCGACGAAAGGCAGGTCAAAGCTGACAGTGGCTCTGTCGTCGATGAACTCGTCCGCATAAATCTTACGGGTGTTGAAGCCGAACATTTCCACGGACTCCGGGAGATTGTCGTTGATGGCATCCAGGCGCAGGCCATTCTCCTCGCACCACTTGACGGCGTTGGCCAGAGGTTCCTCCACACGGTTGGTCCAGAGGATGATGCGGGCTCCTTTGGCCTGCTCGCTCTTGCAGTAGTCAAGAACTTTGGTATTGGTGGCCCCGATATCCGGCCACTTGTTCTCGACCAAGGTGCCGTCGAAATCAACGGCGATGATTTTAGCTCTTTTTTCCATGATGTTCTCCTTTCAATCATGCAACTTTCGGCAACGATGTGGTCTTGGGCATGGGTTTCGTAGACCACCCAACGAACTTGCCCTCGTTGAAATTTTTCTTCGCTTTAAGGGCTTTCGTGATGGCCAGGTCGATGCCGGAAAAGCTCTTGAGGTGGTAGTAGTAAAGGTTGCTGTATGGTGTCGTCAGGCGGTCGATTCTTCCGGCTGCCTGTACCATGACTTTATAGGAGTAGTTCTGCGAGTAGAATATGATGGTATCCGTGGTGATGCAGTTCCAGCCCTCGCAGCCAGCGGTGTACTGAACGAGATAGACCCATTTTTCTCCGGTGGGAACCTCCTGGTGCTTGTGACCGTTCCACTCCGCGACTTCAGTTCCTTCGGAATACCCAAGAGACTTGAGAATATCCAGCTCATAGTCGAAGTTGTAGAAAATGATGACCTTGGGATGGTCCTCAATAAGCTCCAGAATTGCAACACTGCGAGAGTCATCCGAATTTACGATTTTTCGGAGTGAGTAGCACAGTTCCCCGGCAGTCTCAATGGGCTTGTCCTCCCAGATGTTCCATCGCTTCCTGGTAATGTCCCGGTAGTTCGAGATGCTGTAGCTGACTGGAATATCAACATGATTGGACGTGGTATGACGCTCGAACTCCATTTCCACCAGAATGCGATTGCGCAGCCGAATCAGCCGTCCAGTGTTGAGGTAGCGGTCGACCTTTGGATACTTGGACCGCCAGTCGTAGATAACATGCTGGTCAATGAAGTCAGACTTGTTTCGGTAGAAGCCGTTGGCAATGAAGACGGGAATATAATCCTGCCAAGTGTCGCCCGGGGTTGCAGAGAGAAGTATCCACTTGTTGGCCTTGGCGATTTTCAGGAATGCTTTTGTCCATGTGCCATATCCGACAACTCGCTGCTCGTCAAATATAAAGAATGCATCTTTGACGTCCTTATACTTGGCAATATTGTTCCAAGAATCAACGACCACCGTGTTCTTGTAGTAGTTGGCTTCCGGATGCACCGACAGCAGGAATGGAGCCATTTCCTCGCCCCACTCACATTTATCCCGCTTTTTTGCTGTTGTGATGATGTAGAGGTCTCTCGGCTTTTTCATGATGCTGTCGGCTTCATCGAGATTTCCGCCCTGCTGTTGGTAATAGTAGGCGAGGCCAGTCCGAGATTTGCCCGAACCGACCCCGCCGCAGAGGATACAGCCATTGTGCATTTTTGCGAGGGCTTTTCGCTGGTGGTCGTAGAGGCTGATACCTCCCATAATTAGTAGCTTCGGGCTTCTTCGATTGTGCAGAAGAAGTGGAAGCCGGTGGAGCACTCCTCATTGCTGTAGTCGAAGTTGTCGATCTCAACCTCGTCGCCGGCGTAGTAGAGAGTTCTCAGGTCATACTTGGAAATGCCGACCTGCTCTCCACAGAGGTCGCCGATGATCTCCTTGATAACGGCCTTGCTGGCGCGGCACTTGTGGTTGAAGTTACCGCGAATCTGTGCGTCCTTGGGAATGGAAGCGACAACGATGATGCCGCCGACACACTTTTTGTAGACCAGCTTCGGAGGCTCAATTGTCCGGATAACCGGAATCGGGATGTTGTTGGCTTTACAGGCGTTCATGGCCGCAGCCCGCACATCGCAGTCCTCGTCCTTCAACCACCGCT
>ERZ779629.490-NODE-490-length-15862-cov-8.976340_pt1 | contig 15862 bp, 13 predicted proteins | sample MGYA00514192_ERZ779629 | MGnify/ENA primary metagenome ERZ779629 (study PRJEB29562, sample SAMEA4376709) | mouse gut metagenome | isolation source: Cecum | study: EMG produced TPA metagenomics assembly of the A DSS colitis mouse model was used to assess the... | reverse complement strand
AGCCAGCAGCGCTCCTTTTTCGACTCCGCCTTCTCCATGGTCATGGTCGGACTGCTCACCAGCGTGCTGCTCATGTTCCTGAACCGGATGTATGAGGAGGAAAACGCCCTGACGCAGCAGCAGAAAAAGGAAATTGAGGAGCTGAACCAGGCGGAGAACAATTTCTTTTCCAGCATGAGCCATGAGATCCGCACGCCCATCAACACGATCATTGGGTTAAATGAGATCACGCTGCGGGGGGATATCCCGGACGACGTGGCGGAGAACGCCAGAAATATTCAGGGCGCCAGCAAGCTGCTGCTCACGCTGATTAACGACATCCTGGACATATCCAAGATCAAATCCGGAAAAATGGAGATCGTCAACACCTCTTATGAGACGGGGATGCTTTTTTCCGAGATTGTCAACATGATCTGGATTAAGGCGAAGGAAAAGGGGCTGGAGTTTAAGCTGCATGTGGACCCATCCATCCCCAGCATGCTCTGCGGCGACGAGGTGCGCATCAAGCAGGTCCTGATCAATTTGCTGAATAACGCGGTGAAATACACCAGCGAGGGTTCGGTGACTCTCTCCATCCGCTGTGAGCGCCAGGGGGTCAACCGGGTGCGGGTCTGGTATTCTGTGGAGGATACCGGGCAGGGGGTGAAGAAGGAAAACATCCCGTATATTTTCAACGCGTTCCGGCGGGTGGACGAGGAAAAAAACCGCCATATTGAGGGCACCGGGCTGGGGCTGAGCATTGTCCAGCAGCTGGTGGAGCTCATGGGCGGCGAGATCAGCGTAAACAGCGTTTACACGAAGGGCTCAAAATTTATCGTCACGCTGGATCAGGATATCGTAGACGACAAGGAGCTGGGGACCTTTACCCTGGCTTCCCGGGCGAAGCTCCATGACAACGGGCCGTACCAGCAGAGCTTTGAGGCGCCGGAGGCGCATATCCTGGTGGTAGACGACAACGACATGAACCTGATGGTGGTGACCAAGCTGCTGGCGGAGACCAAAATCCAGATTGACACCGCATCCAGCGGCGTGGAATGCCTGAAGCTGACCCAGAGCCACCGCTACGACTGCATCCTGATGGATCATTTGATGCCTGAAATGGACGGGATTGAATGCCTTCACGCCCTGCGGCGGCAGCCGGGAGGGCTGTGCCAGGATGTGCCCGTGGTAGCGCTGACCGCCAATGCGGGCAGCGACAACCAGCTGCTTTACAAAAAGGAAGGGTTTAGCGGCTATCTGGCCAAGCCGGTGGGCGGCGCGCTGCTGGAGGCTGCTGTGCTGAGCCTTCTGCCAAAGAAGCTGGTGCGGTTGTGTGAGCAAACCGGCCATCTGGACCTGGACAAGGATATCCTCATCTTTGAACAGGCAAAGCGGCGGTCTATCCTCGTGACGACAGACAGTGTGTGCGATCTGCCGGAATCTCTCATCAAGGAATTCGGCATTTCCGTCTGCCCCTACTATATCTGCACAGACGAGGGCCGTTTTTTGGATGGTCAGGAGCTGCAGCCGGACGAGCTGCTCGCCCACATAGCGCAGGGACGGAAGGGGTACTCTCAGTCTCCTGACGTGGAGGACTATGAGCGATTCTTCGCGGAAAAGCTGACAGAAGCGCAGAACGTGATCCATATTACCATGGCAAAGCACGTGAGCGTGGGGTATCAAAACGCCCTCGAGGCAGCCAAATCCTTTAATAACGTTACGGTGATAAACTCCGGTCACCTCTCCAGCAGCATGGGTCTGGCGGTGCTGTTGGCGGCTCAGCTGGCGGAACATCATGTCCCCAAGGCGGAGATCGTGGCGTCGGTCAAGCGGATTGAGCGTTTTATTTCCTCCGCTTTTATCATAAACAGCACTCATATGATGTGCCAGTCCGGGCGGATCTCCAAACGGATACAGGTTTTATGTGACGCGCTGCTGCTGCACCCAGTTCTCGTACTGCGAAAAAGCAAAATGGCAGTGGACAGCATGGAGATGGGCAGTTTCAACCATGTGGCGAAAAAATATGTCCGAAAGGTGCTCCAAGAGACCAGAAGCATCGACCGGCGCATCCTGTTTATCACCTATTCCGGCCTGGATCAGAAAAAGCTCCAGTACATTCAGAATTTGGTCCAGCAGTACTGCCCGTTTGAACGGGTCTACCTACAAAAAGCATCTGCCGCCATCGCAAGCAACTGCGGCCCGGGTTCCTTTGGACTGCTGTTCATGCGAAAAGACGAATCCTCGCTCCCAGATGCCCAGGCGCCCAGGCAGGACGGGGCGGCCTAGGCGGTCAGCGCAGGCATCTCCTGCATCGTTAAAAGGCGCGGAAGGCTGAAGCCTTCCGCGCCTTTTTCTTTGACAGCCGTCACCGCGCGCCTTCCGCCGGTACGGCTTTTTTGATCCGTTCCGCCGTTTGAGGCAGCCGGACTCCCGCCTCCGCCCCGACGGATGCTTTTCTCCGGCGCATCCGCCGGCCCGCCGCCAGGATGATGGCGGTGGCGGCCAGCACCAGATAGCAGTTCAGCGTCCGGCTCAAAATCATGGCGGGCGCCACCAGCCCCTGGCCATACACCAGCAGGAACCCGCGCAGGAACACGCTTTCCGCCGCCCCGGCGGACCCGGGCAGGGGCAGATAGCCCACCGCGATGGCGCACAGCGCCTGGAGGGCCATCACCTCCCACAGCGAGAAGCCGGACAGCCCGAAGGCACGGTAGACCACATAGGGCATGGCGTAGGAGCAGGCCAGCTGAAGGGCGCTCAGCCCCACCACCTTGGCCAGCAGTTCCGGGGAACGGCGGATGAGATTCGCGCCCCGGCGGTATTCCGCCAGGTGCTCGTCCGCCCTGGCCTCCAGCCCCGCCCTGTCCAACGCGGGGAACAGCTTCGCCCCCAGGGCGATGCAGCCATACAGCAGCTTTTTGGCGGGGCCGGGGAGGAACAGGAAGAGGAACATGGCCGCATCCAGCAGGGCGAACACCGCCAGGCCGAAGCCCAGCAGCAGCCCCACCTGTCCCCCCAGGCGCTCGGTGAGCCCGCCTGCGGCACACAGGGCAAAGACGCCCCACCCCATGGCCGCGGTATTGTAGCCGATGGTGACCAGCAGCATGTCCAGCGCGCCGGTGGCGGCAGGGGTGCCGTCCTTGCTCATGGACACCACCTGGGCGGGCTGGCCGCCGGTGGCAGAGGGGGTGATGGTGCTGAAAAAGAAGCCCACACAGGAATAATACGCGCACCGCCGGAAGGGCTGGGGACTGCCCAGAGCGCGCAGAATGGAGTGGGTGGCCTTAGCCTCGCAGCAGATGAACAGCGCCATCAACGGCACGCCCAGCAGCAGCACCCGCCAGTCGGCGCTGAGCAGGGCGGCGGCCAGCTGCCCCGGCGTCTGCTGCTGGAAGATGGTGTATACTGTCCAGGCCAGCAGGGCAAACACCGCCCCGGTGCACACAATATTTTTCAGCTGGTTTTTCACGCGCGGACACTCCCTTCCTCCGCCAACGAGCGCACCACGGCGCACGCGGCGGTGCGGCTGAGGTCGGCGGCCATCTCGTCCATGGCCCGCTCCATGGCGGACAGGGCCAGGTCGTCATAGATGGTCTCCCGGATGGCGGCGAGACAGGCGCTCTCCTCCTTGGCGGCGATGCGGGCCATGCCCCGGCGCACCAGGAAGTTGGCGTTCTCCTGCTCCTGCTTCAAAAACGGCTGCCAGGCCAGGATGGGCAGCCGGGCGGCAATGGCCTCGAAGCAGGTGATGCCGCCGGGCTTGGACAGCATGAGGCTGGCCCGGGCCATGTACTTCTCCACCTGAGTGGTGAAGGGAACGGCCTCGATGTTCTCATACCTGCCGTCCAGGCGCTGGAAGAGCTTGTCGTTGCGGCCGGTGAGGATCGTGGTGTGCACGCCGGGCAGGGCGTTGAGGGCCTGGTAAAAGGAATCCCTCCGGGGCATGAGGCCCAGGCCGCCCCCCATGATGAGCAGCTCCCGCCGTTTGGAAGCGTCCTTGCGGGCGGGTTGGAACCGCCCGCTGACGGGGATGCCGGACACCACCACGGCGTCCGGATCGGCGCCCTTGGCGATGAATCCCTGGCGCACGGACTCCTCCGCCACCAGATAGCAGTCGGTGCCCGGGTGGAGCCATTCGCTGTGGCAGGTCACGTCGGTGACGCAGGTGACCAGAGGGATGTCCGACGGCCCCTCCTCCTTGTATTTGGCCATGGCGGCGGAGCAGATGGGGTGGGTGGACACCACCACGTCGGGCGCGTACTCGTCCAGCAGCCGGTCCAGCCCGCCCAGCAGGTTGTCCCCCCGGCCGTCGCCGGAGTCGTTCACCGTCAGGTCGTGGTAGATGTTATAGAACACCCCGCCGTAAGTCACCAGCACGTTAAACCACCAGTACATGGCGGGGGCCGCCTCGGGGACGGCGTATTCAAACAGGTCGATGACATCGGCCTTATGGCCCTCCTGCTCCAGCTGCTCCCGCAGCGCGTTGGCGGCGGACAGATGGCCCATGCCGAATTTGCCTGTCAAAATCAAAATGTTCATGAAGCTCCTCCTTACGTCGGCACAAGCTGCGCTCGCCTGCTTCCGCCTGCGGCGGAAGCTCATGCAGATGTCGTTTGACAGTACCGATTATAGAGGACAAATCTTCATTTTCAATACAGATGCGTCTTATATTTTGGTGGGGTTTTCCTTAAGAATCTCTTAAGCCCGGCAGCTCTCCGGCCTCCAGCCACACCACCCCCTCCGGCGGCGCGCCGTGGCAGCACACCGCCCCCCGCCAGCCCTCTCCTTCAAAGCCGGCGCAGCAGCCCTGGGGCACCGCCGCCTCCCTGGGGGGATAGAGGGGGGCGTCCTCCCGCTTGCACCAGCTCTCCTTCCTGGTCCACAGGCGGTAAAAGTCCTCCCAGCTGCCGTCAAATTCCTCCCGTTCCACCTCGCTCAGAACGTAGGCGGGCAGGCCCGGCCGCCGGGGGCGGACCACCTCCACGTCCACCCCCACCGGGGCGTCGGACAGCGCGCACAGCGCCAGCCCCCCGCTGTGGGACAGGGAGAACCACCGCCCCGCATCCCCCGCGAACAGCGGCTTGCCCCGGGGGGAGCGCTCCACCGGCGGCAGCTCCTCCCACCCCCAGCAGAGCCTTACCGCCGCGGCCAGCAGCGGCCAGGCCAGCGTCCGCCCGTCTCCACCCGCCGTGCCATACACTCGGGTCATGGTATCCCTCCCAGTTTCATCTGCCGGAAGGCCGCCCTCCTCCCGGAGGGCGGCCCTGCTCTCATCAAATCCCGGACGGCTCGATGTCCGTCACCGTCAGCACGCCGTCCTGGACGGTGAAGCGCACCTCCAGCCCGGCGAAGCCGAACCCATACACCCGCCCCGGGTCGTCCTGGTAAGAGGGCCGGGGGTCCTGGGCCAGCACCCCAAACAGCGCCGCCCGGCGCTCGGGCTCCACCCGGGAGAGCAGCTCCGGTGGTATGTCCACCGTCAAAACCCCCTCCGGCGCGCTCCCGGCAAAGCCCCCGGCCGCCTCGGGGCGGCAGTCGGCGTAGGGCACGTAGGGCTTCACGTCCAGAATGGGGGTGCCGTCCAGCAGGTCCGCGCCGGACACATGGAGCACCGGGCCGTCGGGCGTGTCCCACTCCACCCCCTCCAGCCTCACACAGGACAGGCCGATGGGGTTGGGCCGGAAGGGAGACCGGGTGGCGAACACCCCCAGCCGCTTATTCCCCCCCAGCCGCGGGGGGCGCACGGTGGGCGACCAGCCCCGCCCCCGGTTCTGGGAGAACTCCCAGATCAGCCACAGGTGGGAAAAGCCCTCAATGCCCCGCAGGGCCTCCGGCATCCGGAAGGGCGGGGCAAACACCACCTGGGCCCGCAGCTCCTCCACCAACCCCGCCTGCCGGGGCACGCCGAACTTGGTGGCGAAGTCGGAGCGGATATGGGCGATGGGCTCCATCGGGGCGGCCGGCAGGCGGCCGGACTGGCCGTTCATCCTTCGGATGAATGGCTGTCCTGGCTGGCGCGCATGGCCAGAATGGTCTTGCCGATGAGCTCGTCCAGCTCCCAGCCCAGCATGGCCGCGCCCTGCTCAATGACCTCCCGGGAGCACCCGGCGGCAAAGCGCTTATCCTTATACTTCTTCTTCACCGACTTGACCTCCAGGTCGGACACGCTTTTGGACGGGCGCATCAGGGCTACCGCGCCGATGAGCCCCGTCAGCTCGTCCACGGCGAAGAGCACCTTCTCCATCTGGCTTTCCGGGGCGATGTCCACGCACTCGCCATAGCCGTGGCTGGCGGTGGCGCGCACCACAGACTCGTCGATATCCCGCGCCCGCATCAGCTCCTGGCTCTTGACGCAGTGCTCCTCGGGCCACCGCTCAAAGTCCAGGTCGTGGAGAATGCCCACCGTCTCCCAGAGGGCGGCCTCATCCCCGCAGCCCAGCTCCTGGGCGAACCAGCTCATCACGCCGCCCACCGTGCGGGCGTGCCTGCGGTGGAACTCACCCTCATTGAACTCACATAAAAGCTCCCACGCCTGTTCCGGGGTCGGGATCATAGAAATCTCTCCTTTATATATGATATTCTCAAATCATATACCGCCCTTCCTCTATTGTCAAGGGCGGTCATTTCCCTGTTGACTTTCCCCGTGGGAACCAGTACAATACAAGGACCATCTCAGCCACTTCACCCAGGGGAGGACTCCGCCATGGACCAAAACAGCCTGATCTATTTCGATTACGCCGCCACCACCCCGGTGCGGCGGGAGGCCGCCGCCGCCCTGCTGGACGCGCTGGCGCACTTCGGCAACCCCTCCTCCCGCTACGGCTTCGGCCGGGAGGCCGCCCGGCGGGTGAAGGAGGACCGGGAGGCGGTGGCAACCGCCTTCGGCTGCTCCCCCGACGAGCTGTTCTTCACCTCCTGCGGCACGGAGGGCGACAACTGGGCCATCCGCCGGGGGGCGGAGCTGAACCGCCGCCGGGGGAAGCACATTGTCACCACCGCCATCGAGCACGCCGCCGTGCTGGAGACCTGCCGGGACCTGGAGCGCCAGGGGTATGAGGTCACCTGCTTGAAGCCCGGCCGGTCGGGCCGGGTCACGGCGGAGCAGCTGGCCGCCGCCCTGCGGCCGGACACGGCGCTGGTGTCCATGATGCTGGTGAACAACGAGACCGGGGCCGTCCTGCCCGTGGCGGACTGCGTTCGGGCCGTCAAGGCTTTCGACCCCGCCATCCTCTTCCACTGCGACGCGGTGCAGGGCTTTTTAAAGACGCCCGAGCCCCTCGCCCGCCTGGGGGCGGACCTTGTGGCCGTCAGCGGCCACAAGATCGGCGCGCCCAAGGGCGTCGGCGCGCTCTACATCAAAAAGGGCGTGCGCCTGCCCCCCCTGCTCACCGGGGGCGGCCAGGAGGAGGGCCTGCGCTCCGGCACCGAGGCCACGGCCCAAATCGCCGCCTTCGCCGCCGCCGTCCGGGCGGTGGCGGCGGACGAAACCCGGCTGGAGCGCACCGCCTCCATCAAGGACTACACCCTCTCCCGGCTCAAGCAGGCCCTGCCCCGCCTGGAGGTCATCTCCCAGGGGGACGCCCCCCATATCTGCGCCGTCACCCTGCCGGGGTACAAGAGCGAGGTGGTGGTGCGGGTGCTGGGAGATCGGGGCGTATGCGTCTCCTCCGGCTCCGCCTGCCACAAGGGCAGGCCCAGCCACGTGTTCGCCGCCATGAACCTGCCCAAGTCCTGGCTGGACGGGGCGCTGCGGCTGTCCTTTTCGCCGGACTCCACGAAGGAGGAGGCGGACGTCCTGGTGTCCGCCCTCAGGGACGCGGCGGGCAGCCTGTTCACCACATTATCGTAAAAGGAGCATCCACGCCATGTTCAAGCTATTCCGGCGGGAGCCGGGCTTTTATCCCAAGCTGCTCTCCCTGGCTCTGCCCATCCTGCTGCAAAACCTCATCACCAACTCCCTGGGCCTGGTGGACACCTTCATGGTGGGCACCATGGGGGAGGGCCCTCTGGCCGGCGTCACCCTGGCCAACATCCCCGTATTCGTGGTCCAGCTGATGATGTTCGGCATACAGAGCGGTTCCTCCGTCCTCATCAGCCAGTACCGCGGCAAGGGGGACACCCAGGCCATCAACCGGGTCATGGGCATCGGCATGTACGCCGCCGGGGCCATCGGCCTCACCTTCGCCCTCATCATGGGCTTCCTGCCCACCCAGTTCATGGGTCTGTTCGGCACCGACGCCGCTGTGGTGGCCACCGCCGCCCGCTACGCCCGCATTGTGGGCTGGTCCTATTTCTTCGACAGCTTTGTGCAGGTCTACATCGGCGTCCACCGGGCCATGGGCAATCCCAGCCGGGGCCTGGTGATTCTGGGCGCCTCCATGGCCAGCAACACCTTCCTCAACTGGGTGTTCATCTTCGGCAATCTGGGCGCTCCCCGGCTGGCGGAGGAGGGCGCGGCCCTGGCTACCCTGCTGGCCCGGGTGCTGTCCTGCTCCATCGCCGTGGGCTGGGCGGTGCTGGACAAACGCTTCAAGCTCTCCCCCGCCCTGCTCTTCCGCCCCGGGCGGGAGATGACCCGGCGCTTCATCCGCTTCTCCACCCCCGTGATGTGCAATGAGACCTTCTGGGGCCTGGGCACCTCCCTGTTCCCCACCATCATGGGACATATGGACGGCTCCCAGGAGATCCTGGCCGCCTACGCCATCGCCGGCAACATCACCAACCTGTGCACCGTGGGGGTGTTCGCCATCTCGGGCACCGCCGCCATCCTCATTGGACAGGAGATCGGTTCGGGCCGCGCTGACCGGGTGTATTCCCTGGGCGCGCTGCTGAACGTGCTGGCCTTCCTCTTTGGGCTGGGGGCGGGGGTGCTGTTCCTGGGGGTGCTGTATTATGTGGTGGCCCCCTTCCTCTACCCGCTGTTCAAGCTGTCCGCCCAGGCCCAGGAGATCTGCACCATGATGCTGACCATCATGTTCTGCATGATGCCCCTGCGGTCCTTTGAGTGCACCAACATCGTGGGGGTGCTCCGGGGCGGCGGGGATGTGAAAATGGCCACCCTCATCGACCTCACCCCGCTGTGGGTGGTGGCCCTGCCCATGGCTGTGCTGTCGGGGCTGGTGTTCCAGGTGGGCATATTCTGGGTGTACCTGTCCATGATGAGCGAAAACGTGGTCAAGGGCATTCTGGGCATACACCGATTCCTCAGCGGCAAATGGATCAACGACGTCACCATCTCCGCCCGCACCCAGGCCGGGGCGTGACAACCCAGGAAAATATTTGGAATAGGCCCTTGCATTCCGCCGCCTCTCGTGCTAAACTGATTTTGGCGGACGCTGTGCCGCCCATCCAACGGAATGATTTTTTGGAGGTAAAAGCATCATGTCTCTGAGAAGGTTTTTGATTTCCGCCGCTGCGGCCGTCTGCGCCGCCTCACTGCTGGTTCCCGCCGCCTTTGCCCACGGCGGCTGCCATGGCCGCGCCGCCCAGCGGACCGCCCAGCCCTGCGCGGTGGAGGACTGCACCCTCATCGGTTGGCACTACCACAGCCGTTCCCTTTACTGCGGCCACACCCACGGCGGCACGCTGTGCGGCGGCGACTGCGCCCCCCTGTGCGAGGTGGAGGACTGCCAGCTCGTTGGCCGCCACGATCACGACGGCGTGACCTACTGCGGCAATTGCCACGAGGACGGATACTGTAACGGCAGCTGCCTCCCCCTGTGCGAGGCGGACGGCTGCACCCTCACCGGCCGCCACAATCACGACGGCGTGACCTACTGCGGCAGCAATCACAGCAGCGGCTGGTGTGACGGCAGCTGTCCCATCTACTCCGGCGGCCGTCACGGCTGCCGCCATTGACAATTCAATCCAACGCGCAAAGGGCGGGCCTTGAAAGGCCCGCCCTCGTTTTATTCCCCTTTGTACTTTTTTCTGGTAGCGATGCCCCCCCGTATGTGGCGCTCCGCTTTGTTTTCGTTTAGAATCGCCTTCACCTGCTGGTACAGCCCCCGGTTGATGGCGGGCAGGCGTTCGCTCAGATCCTTATGTACGGTGGACTTGCTGATGCCGAAGCGGCTGGCGGCAGCCCGGACGGTGGTCTTGTTCTCAATGATGTAAAGCGCCAGCTCCTGGGCGCGCTCTTCCATGTTCCCCTTCACAAAAACAACACTCCCCGTTGTGGTTCTCTCACAGGGAAATGTATATGCGGCCGTTGATGAATCTATGCAGCCCCGAAGTAACGCTCACCGCTCACAAGCGAGGGCGCCGCAGCCCCGCTTGTCCAGCACCGTACCCCCCTCGGCCTCAAACGCCATGCGTCGAACAAAATGCTGGAAACCCGGGATTTCTACGAGCGTTCTCTTTGCAGCAGCGCGATAGTCTCCACATGCTGCGTTCTCGGAAACAAATCCACCGCCTCCGCCCGCGCCGGAACGTACCCCAGCGCGCCAAAGCGCTTCACGTCTCTGGCCAGGGTGGCCGGGTCGCAGGAGACGTATACCACCCGCGCCGGAGCCATGCGGGCAATGACGTCCACCCCCTCCGGGGCCAGCCCCTTCCGGGGCGGGTCCACCACCACCACATCGGGGCGCACTCCCTCCTGCTCCAGCTTCGCGGCCAGCGCCGCCGCATCGCCGCATATAAAACGGGTTTTGTCCTCCAGGCCGCTGCGCCGGGCGTTCTCACGGGCGTCGGCCACCGCCTGGGGCGTCACCTCCACCCCGATGACCTGTCCGGCCCTTTCCGCCAGGGTGAGGCTGATGGTGCCCGTCCCGCAGTAGAGCTCCACCACCGTCTCCCGCCCCGTGAGGGCGGCAAAGTCCAGCGCCCGGCGGTACAGCACCTGGGTCTGCGCCCGGTTCACCTGGAAGAAGGAGGGCACCGACAGCCGGAACACGTGGCCGCACAGCTCCTCCTCCAGCCAGTCCCGCCCCCAGAGGGTGCGAAAAGCGTCGCCCAAAATCACGTTGGTTTTTTTCCTGTTCACCGATAGCACCACCCCAGCCAGACCGGGGGCCGCCGCCCTCAGGGCGTCCACCAGCTCCTCCTCGTGGGGGAGCTCTCCGCCGTTGGCCACCACGCAGCACAGCGCCTCGCCCGCGCTGTTGGTGCGCAGAAACAGGTGCCGGATCAGCCCCCGGCCCGTTTTCTCCTGGTAGGCGGGCACGTGAAAGCGCTCCATCCACTCCCGAAAGGCGGCGCGGCACGCCGTGTCCAGCTCCGGCTGAAGCAGGCAGTCGTCAATGTCCACCACCCGGTGGGTCCGCCCCTGGTAGTAGCCCACCGCCCCGTCCGCCACAGGGAACTGCACCTTGTTGCGGTAGCGTTCGGTACAGTCCGCCCCGTGGATCACCGGCACCGAAATCTGCGCCCCGCCGATGCGCCTCAAAGCGTCCTCCACCCGCCGGCGCTTGGCCTCCAGCTCCTCGGCATAGGTCATATGCCGGAACTGGCACCCCCCGCAGCTGCCGTAATAGGGGCAGTCCGGCTCCACCCGGGCAGGGGAGGGCTCCAGCAGCTTGTCCACATGGCCCCAGGCGGCGCTGTGGCCGATGTGCTCGATGAACACATCCGCCCGCTCTCCCTGGAGGGCCCCCTTGACGAACACCGCCATGCCCTCAATGCGGGCCACCCCCTCGCCGCCGCTGGCGTAGCCCTCGATGCGGGCGGGATAGACCATTCCCTCTTTCAGCATTGAGCCGCCCCCCTTCCCTGTTCCTTGTGCAGCTTGTGGAGCTCCTTCTTCCGGCGGTTGGAAAAGCGCTCCTCCTCGCTGTATACGCACCCGCAGTATTTCTGCATGTAAAGCCCCAGCGCCCGAGCCTCCTCCTGCCCCTCCCGGAAGCGGGGGCGGAAATCGTAGGGGATGAACTCCACCCCGTACCGCTCCCCCATCCTCGCCCCCGTGGCGCAGATCAGCGCCCGGTCCTGGTAGGGGGACACCAGCAGCGTGGTGGAAAAGGCCGCGAAGCCGTTTTCCGCGGCATACCGGGCGGTGTGCTCCATGCGGCAGGCGTAGCAGTAGCCGCACCGGTGGTCACAGTCCTGGGCCACGGCGGCGGTGAACTGCCGCAGGCCGTAGTCATCCTCCTCCCGCAGCTCCAGGCCGATGTCCCGGGCGTACTGCCGCAGGGTGTCCCGCCGGGCCTTGTACTCCAAAAAGGGGTGGATGTTGGGGTTATACCAAAAGCCGGTGGGCTCTGTCCCCTCCTCCCGCAGCGTTTTGACGCAGGCCACGGAGCAGGGGGCGCAGCAGATATGGAGCAGAGTGCTCATCTCGCGTGCCTCCTTTATCAGCAATGCGGAGCCCGCGCCCGCAGGCGCGGACCCCGCGTCAAAACCGCAAATCCTCTCCCAGATCAGGGGATGATGCCCAGCCCCGCCAGCACCGCGTACATTCCGGCGGCCGCCTCCTCCCGGAGGACCGGGGCGGAGGGGGAGATGTCCTTCAGCGGGGCGAACAGCATATCCCCCCGCTCCTCGCCCAGAGCGTACTCCCGGCCCCAGGCCAGCGCGGCCACATTGGGCCTGGCCCAGCCGGCATAGGGCTCCAGCTCCAGCCACCTGGATACGGGCAGGGACACCAGCTCCAGCTCAAAGGCCTCGCCAAAGTCGTCAATGGCGAAGTTGAGGTACCGGGCCGCGCGGCCCAGGATGGTGAGAAACTCCTCCTGGGTGAGGACCTTGCCGGGGTCGAACCGGCCGCCGCCCACGCCGTTCACCAGCCCCAGCTCCGCCATGGCGTTCACCGCCCCGGCGTACCAGGCGTCCTGGGATACGTCGCTGAACCGGCTGGGGCCGTTCCACGTCACGTTAATCACCCGGGAGAGCATGACGCACAGCTGGGCCCGGGTGAGCTGTCCCTCCGGGTCAAACACACCGGGCTCGGTGCCGTTGAGCAGCCCATAGGTCCCCATGGCGTTGATGGCCTTGGCGTAGAGGCTGTCCGCCGCGTCCTCAAACCAGCGGCTTTCGTAGTCCACACCCAGCTTGTCCGCCGCCTCGGACACCGTGCAGTCCCGGAAGCTCCCGTCGTTGTAAAACACCTCCATCTGGGGGGAGAGGGCGGACAGCAGCGCGGCCACTACCCGGCTGTCCGCCTCCGGGTCCACATAGAAGGGGTCGTTCCCCGGCATGACGCACAGCTTGGAGGTCTCCGGGCTGCCGCCGCACAGGGCCGCGGCCACCGCCTCGGCGTAGACGTCGCTCACCAGCAGGGTGGGAATCACGCCGATCTTGTCGGTGGTGGTGCCCCCTGCGGAGTAGAACCGGGCGGTGGTCACCTTCAGCCCGTCGCCGTCAAAGTACTCCGGGACGGTCTCCTCGTCCAGCATATTCTGCCCCACCCCCTTGCCGAAGGTGCGGCTGCCGATGATGATGCCCCGCCCGGTGTCCCGCACGCCGGCGGAAAACGCCTCGGAGGCGCTGGCGCTCTCGCCGTTCACCAGCACGATCACCGGCTTGCCGGTGGCGGGCTCCCCCTCGCGGTCATAGGCGCCCATGCTGCCGCCGTTCACCTCGTAGTAGAGGTAGTAGCCCGGGCCGTTCACACCCTCCAGCATGTCCATGGCGGAGTCGGTGTAGCCGCCCACGTTATTGCGCAGGTCCACCACCCACACGTCCACCTGGTCCTCATACTCCTCCAGGTACTGCACGAAGGCCGCGCCGGTGTCGGAGCCGAAGCTGTTGCAGTCGATGTAGCCCACGCCCCCCTCCATCAGGGTGATCTCGGTGTTGGGGATGTGGATGACCCGCCGGGTGAGGGTATAGTCCCGGGTCTGGCCGTCCCGGAGGACGGTCACCGTCACGCTGGTGCCCGCCTCCCCCACCAGCAGCTCCCGGTGGCTGTCCAGCGCGGGGACGCAGGAGGCGCCGTTCACCGCCACGATCAGGTCCCCGGCCTGTATGCCGGCCTCCTTAGCACTGCCGCCGGACACCACGCTGTCCACCAGCAGCCCCTCCTGGGTGAAGCGGATCATGGTGCCGATGCCCACCGCGTCCACGTCGCCCTCCACCGAGCCGAGGAATTCCTCGTACTCCTCCTGGTCCATGTAATAGGTATACGGGTCGCCCAGCCGCTGAAACAGCTCGTCCAGGCTGTCCGCCTCATAGGCTTCCTCGGGTATGTCGAAATAGAAGTGGTCCTCCAGCAGCTCCAGCGCCTGGTCCACCGTGAGGGCGGAGGCGGGGGCTGCCAGCATCGTCAGCGCCAGCAGGGCGCAGGCAAAACGGATGAGGTGCTTTTTCATAAACAGTTCTCCTTTGTGCGCTGCGGGGATTTTGTAAATTGACAAACGGAGCGGCGCATAGTAAAGTAATTATACCACATATCAACAAGGTTAGGGTGAATAAAATATGACCAAATTTTCGGAATTTACATTTCCCTCCAAGGACGGCGTCCACCGCTGCCACGCGAGCCTCTGGGAGCCGGAGGACGCGCCCCGGGCGGTGGTACAGATCGTTCACGGCGTGGCGGAGTACGCCGGGCGGTACGACCACTTCGCCCGGTACCTGGCGGACCACGGCGTGGCGGTGTGCGCAGAGGACCACCTGGGCCACGGCAAAACAGTGGACGACGGCAAGTACGGCTATTTCGCCAAAAAGGACGGCTGGGCGCTGGTGACGGCGGACGTGCGCCAGCTGCGCGTCCTCATGGGGGAGAAATTCCCCGGCGTGCCCTACTTCCTGCTGGGCCACTCCATGGGGTCCTTCCTGGCCCGGACCTATTTGTGCACCTATCCCGGCACGGTGGACGGCTGCATCCTGTCCGGCACGGGGCAGGAGAAGCCCGCCCTGGTGGCGGCGGGGGAGGCGGTGGCCTCCGCCATCTGCGCCCTGCGCGGCCCGGAGACGGTGAGCAAGCTGGTGGACCAGCTCTCCCTGGGGGCGTATAACAAGCAGTTCAAGCCCAACCGCACCACGGCGGACTGGATCTGCCGGGACGAGGCGGTGGTGGACGCCTATCTGAAGGACCCCTTCTGCACCTTCAAGCCCACCGCCGGCATGTTCCGGGACATGATGGGCGGCCTGCGGTTCATCGCCAGCGAGGACGCGCTGTCCCGGATGGACCCGTCCACCCCCGTCTATCTCTTCTCCGGAGATCGGGACCCGGTAGGCTCCAACGGGGAGGGCGTAAAGACGGTCTACGGCTTCTTCAAGGACCACGGCACCGCCGACCTGACCGTGAAGCTCTACCCCGGCGGGCGGCACGAAATGCTCAACGAGATCAACAAGGGCGAGGTCTACGCCGACGTGCTGGCCTGGCTGGACAAACACATCTAAGCGCAAAGCGCCGGGTCTCCCCGGCGCTTTTTTATGCCTTACCCGCCTTGCGCAGGAACCTGAACTGGGTCTCGGAGCACACCATAGCCAGGAAGATGACGCAGAAGCCCAAGTAAATCAGCGGCGTGGGCCGCTCCGCCCCGAACAGCACCGAAAACAGCACCCCAAAGGGGGCCTCCAGCGAGAGCAGCAGGGCGGCGGAGGCGGGGTCGGTGTACTTCTGCCCCACGTTCTGGAACAGCAGGGCCACGGCGGTGGAGCCGATGGCCAAATACAGCATCACGCCCCAGGCCGAACCGGGCAGGCCGTCCACCGGAACGCCCCGGGTAAAGGCCGTCCCCACCCAGCACATCAAAGCGATCATGGCGAACTGGAGGGTGGTGAGCAGAAAGATGTCCCGTCCTTCGGAGAATTTGGCCACCGCGATGATATGGCAGGCCAGGAAAAACCCGGCCGCCAGGGTGAGCACGTCCCCCAGCGCCAGGGACAGCCCCCCGTCCCAAGACACAAGGCCGATGCCCGTCACGCTCAAGAGGGCGGCCAGCACATTCCAGCGGGAGGGCCGCTTCCAGTCCACCGCCCAGTAGAGGAAGGGGACGATGAC
>ERZ779629.489-NODE-489-length-15890-cov-8.222671_pt1 | contig 15890 bp, 13 predicted proteins | sample MGYA00514192_ERZ779629 | MGnify/ENA primary metagenome ERZ779629 (study PRJEB29562, sample SAMEA4376709) | mouse gut metagenome | isolation source: Cecum | study: EMG produced TPA metagenomics assembly of the A DSS colitis mouse model was used to assess the... | reverse complement strand
ACTTTTGCCGCGCGGCAAAAGTAACCGCAGGGTCCGGGGCCGCGGAGGCCCCGGGCTATCGAATAGAAACAAGCACCGGCGGCCCGCAGGGCCGCAGATAAACCCGCCGTGATACGCACATGAAGGAGGGAACCCCCTATGATGGAAGCCGTCAAAAAACTGAAGGACTGGATCGACCAAAGCGAAAACATCGTCTTCTTCGGCGGAGCCGGAGTCAGCACAGAGAGCGGCATCCCCGATTTCCGGAGCACGGACGGCCTCTATAACCAGGAGTACAACTACCCTCCGGAGACCATCCTGAGCCACAGCTTCTATGAGACAAACCCCGAGGAATTTTTCCGCTTCTACCGCAACAAGATGCTCTACCTGGACGCCCAGCCCAACGCCGCCCACAAAAAGCTGGCGGAGTGGGAAGCGGCGGGAAAACTGAAAGCCGTCATCACCCAGAACATCGACGGCCTCCACCAGAAGGCGGGGAGCAAAAACGTCCTGGAGCTCCACGGGAGCGTCCTGCGGAATTACTGCGCCAAGTGCGGCGCGTTCCACGGAGTGGAATGCGTCACCGGCAGCGTTGGCGTGCCCCGGTGCCGGTGCGGCGGCATCGTCAAGCCCGACGTGGTCCTCTACGAGGAGGGCCTCAGCGAGGACGTGCTGGCAAAGTCCGTCTCCGCCATCCGGCAGGCGGATGTGCTCATCATCGGGGGCACATCCCTGACGGTGTACCCGGCGGCGGGGCTGGTGCGGTACTACCGGGGGGACAAGCTGGTTGTCATCAACAAGACCGCCCTGGGAACCGGGGCCGATCTCACCATCACGGAGCCTATCGGAGAAGTTATGGCTCAGCTCTGATTATCATATCACAAAAAGACGGAAGAGGGAAGTATGGAAAAAACGAGACGTCTGGGCAAAGACGATTTTTACAGCCAGATTTTCAAGCTGGTTCTGCCCATCATCATCCAGAACCTGTTGAGCGCCGCCGTCAGCTCCGCCGACGTGGTGATGCTCAACTATGTGGGACAGTCCTCCATCTCGGCGGTCTCCCTGGCCGCCCAGTACGCCAGCGTGCTGTTCATGGTCTTCTACGGCCTGGGCACCGGCGTCACCATCCTCTGCGCCCAGTACTACGGCAAGGGGGACATGCGGGCCATCCAGGTGGTGGAGGGCATCGCCATGCGCTTCTCCATCCCTATCGCGGCGGCCTTCGCGGCGGCGGCGCTGCTGATGCCGGAGACCATGATGCTGCTGTTCACCGACGACGCGGAGCTCATTTCCATCGGCGCGTCCTACCTCCGCTGCATGAGCGTGGCCTACCTCTGCTGGGGCGTGGTTGAGGTCTATCTGGCGGTACTGCGGAGCATCAACCGGGTGGTCATCAGCACCGTAATGAACGTGCTGGCCTTTTCCCTGAACATCATCCTCAACGCGGTGTGGATCTTCGGGCTCTTCGGCGCGCCCAAGCTGGGCGCCATGGGCGTGGCCCTGGCCACCAGCCTGTCCCGGCTCGTCGAGCTGGCGGCCTGCATCGTGGTGTCCGTCCTCAGCAAGGACGTGCATCTGAACCTTCGGTACATCTTTGCGCGCAACAAGCTGCTGTTCTCCGACTTCGTCCGTCTGTCCCTTCCCGCGCTGGGGAATGACATCAGCTGGAGCGTGGCTTTCTCCATGTACTCGGTGATCATCGGCCACCTGGGCACCGACGCGGTGGCGGCCAATTCCTTCGTGGTGGTGGTGCGCAACTTCGGCACCATCCTCTGCTTCGGCATGGCCAGCGCGGGCGGCATCCTTCTGGGGAATATCATCGGGGAGAACAAGCTGGAGGAGGCCCGGGCAGGGGCGAAAAAGCTGATGAAGCTGACAGTCATCACCGGAGCCATCGGCGGGCTGATCGTGCTGGCGGCCATGCCGCTGGTCATGGCCTACGCAAGGGAGTCCCTGTCGGAGCAGGCCATGTATTACCTGCGGAATATGCTCCTTATCAACACCTACTACGTCATGGGCGCGGCGGTGAATACCACTCTGATCGCCGGCGTGTTCCGGGCCGGGGGAGACAGCAGGTTCGGGTTCGTCTGCGATACCATCGACATGTGGTGCTACGCGGTGCCCCTGGGATTCATCGCCGCCTTCGCGCTGAAACTGCCGGTCATGTGGGTGTATTTCCTGCTGTGTACCGACGAATTTGTCAAGTGGCCCTGGGTCCTTGGCCACTACCGGAAGGGGACCTGGCTGAAGAATATCACCCGGGAGGGTCTTTTTACGGAGGAAAAGGGCTGAGACGGCCCGCTGCGGACTGGAGGTCCGGCGTTTGAGAAATGCTATGAAGTACTTCATTGATTTTGCGGCCTTGGCGCTGTTATACGCCCGGTTTTTTTACCGCAGGTGGCGCCGCGAGGGCCTGGACGTACTGTTTGTCAACACGCTTCTGTATGTCTACCTCTCCCTGGTGCTCTATGTTACCCTGATGCCGGTGATCGTATCGCTGCCCTTCCTGTTCAACCATCCCTATTCGCCCATGAACCTGATCCCGTTTGTCGATGTCCTGGCAGGGCGGGGGGACTTTTTAAGGCAGGTGCTGCTGAACGTTATCATGACCATGCCCTTCGGCTTCCTGTTTCCGCTGGCCGGGAAGAGGAAGGCCAAATTCGGCAGGACGGTATTTTTCTGTTTTTTGATGACCCTGGGTATAGAACTGCTGCAGCCGCTTATCAGCGGTACCCGCTCCTCGGATATCACGGACGTCATCACCAATATGACCGGCGGGATACTGGGATACGGTCTTTATCTGGTTTTCAGGCCGGCCGCGTTTTGGATATTGGACCGTCTGAAAAGGCCAGGGCAGCATTTGCCGCCGTAATGATCGCAGCGATAAATTCCTGAGAAGGAGAGATGTTATGGAAAAAACCGACTCCCGCTACCGCCATTTTGTTCAGATCCTCCGGGAGGAGCTGGTCCCGGCCATGGGCTGTACGGAGCCCATCGCCATTGCCTACGGCGCCGCCAAGGCCCGGGAGGTCCTGGGCTGCCTGCCGGAGCGGATGCTGGTGGAAGCCAGCGGGAATATCATCAAAAACGTCAAGAGCGTGGTGGTCCCCAACACCGGCGGGCTCAAGGGCATCGCCGCCGCCGCCGCGGCCGGCGCGGTGGCCGGAGACCCGGGGAAGATCCTGGAGGTCATCTCCTCCGTCACCCAGGAGCAGAAGGCGGAGATCAAGGACTACCTGGAGCGCCGCGAGATCCAGGTCCGGCCCGCGCCGGGGGAGGTGGTCTTCGATGTGATCCTCACCCTCTGGGCGGGAGGGGACAGCGTGCGGCTGCGCATCGCGGACTACCACACCAACATCGTGCTCATCGAGAAAAACGGGGAGCCCCTGCTGAAATGCGGCACGGTGACGCCCGCCGGGGAGGCCGCCAGCGGCCTGACGGACCGGAGCTGCCTGTCGGTGGACGCCATCGTGGATTTTGCGGATACCGTGGCGCTGGAGGACGTGGCCGCGCCGGTGGAGCGGCAGCTGGAGTACAACTGCGCCATCGCCCAAGAGGGCATGGCCCGGGACTGGGGGGCCAACATCGGCAAGGTCCTCCGGGAGTACTACGGCGAGGACGTGAAGGTCCGGGCCCGGTACATGGCCGCCGCCGGGTCCGATGCCCGGATGAGCGGGTGCGAGATGCCGGTCATCATCGTCTCCGGCAGCGGCAACCAGGGGATCACCGCCTCGGTGCCCGTGGCGGTGTACGCCCAGGAGCTGGGCGTGAGCCATGAAAAGCTCCTCCGGGCGGTGGTCCTCAGCGATCTGCTGACCATCCACATGAAGACCGGCATCGGGCGGCTGAGCGCCTACTGCGGCGCGGTCAGCGCCGGGTGCGCCGCCGGAGCGGCGGTGGCCTATCTCCACGGCGGGGGCCGCCGGGAGGTGGGGCATACCCTGGTCAACGCGCTGGCCACCATCTCCGGCATGATCTGCGACGGGGCCAAGCCCTCCTGCGCCGCCAAGATCGCCGCCGCCGTGGACGCGGGCGTCCTGGGGTACCACATGTTCCGCAGCGGGCAGCAGTTCCGGGGCGGCGAGGGCATCGTCACCAAGGGCGTGGAGGAGACCATCGCCAACATCGGCCGCCTGGGCCGCTTCGGTATGCGGGAGACGGACCGGGAGATCATCCGCATTATGACCGATTGCCGCTCCTGAAACGCCGTCAGACCGCCGCAGGCGGTATAACACGCAGCGCAATATCCCTATCCAGCAAACAACAGCACAGCAATGATTCAGAAAGCGAGGAAATCAACGATGGAAAAACGCAAAAGATCCTTCCGGCTGCGCCCGGCCCTGCTGGCCGCGGTCATGTTCCTTTCCCTGCTGGCCCCGATGGCTCCTGCGGCACAGGGGGCGGACGCTGTCACCGGCAGCGTCTCCGCCACCGTGCGCCTGGACTTTGACCAGCCGCTGGCGGAGCTCCGCCGCCGGGAGGTCCGGGCGGAGCTTTGGCAGGAGGGGAACTACCTGGGCGCGGCCAATTTGGCGGACGCCGGGAACGTGTCCTTCTCCGGCTATGCCGCCGCCGTCTCCCACCGGGACGCCGCCGGGGAGCCCCTCTACGGGGAAACGCCCGGCTTCCTGGACCTCCGGGTGGACGGCCTGCCCCAGGGGAACTATACCCTGCGCCTCTCCGGACGGGGATACGTCACCTGCGAGCGGACGGTGGTCATGAACGACTGCGCCCGCCATCTGGTGGTGGGCACCGGCGACGCCTCCTTCGCGCTGGGCGACTTTGACGGGAACGGCGTGGTAGACGCCCAGGACCGGGAGCTGCTGGCGGACGCCCTGGGCTCCGCCGGCAGCCAGGAGCTGGAGCGCTTCGACCTCAACGGGGACGGGGAGATCGACATCATCGACCTGGCCTGCGTCAACCGGCAGACCGGCGCGGAGGGCCAGGCCCAGGTGCTGGAGACCGCCCTGCTGGCCCCGCCGGTGGACATGTCCGGCCTGAACGCGGAGATGGAGCGGGAGGGCGTGATCCTGCTCTCCGGCGATCCGGCGGACTTGTTCCAGGCCGGGGGCTCGCCCGTGGTCTTCCAGGCCCATGAGAACGGGGAGATCGTCCTCCCCATCCCCTTCCGCGAGCCCGTGGAGATGGAACAGCTGCAGATCGAAAGCACCGGCGACGCCCCCATCCTGGCCGGCGTTGTGGAGATCGTGGACGAGTACGGGGAGAGTACCTTCCACGCCTTCGACTCCGCCCGTTCCGGCGGGGCGCAGACCCTCAGCCTGCCCCAGGCGGAGGACGCCGTCATCACCATCGACCTGGGCCGCCGTGTGGCGGTGAAGAAGATCACCATCACCGTCACCAAGACCGAGGACGGCTTTGCCGCCGTGGAATCCATCCAGTTCCTCAAGGAGATGGTGCCCCTGGACCCCGAGGCCGCCGAAGCCCGGGTCAAGGGCCTGGCCGCCGAGGCCGGGGACGGGAAGGTTGACCTCACCTGGAACCGGCTGCCCAATATCACCGGCTACCGGGTGGACTGGGAGTGCCTGTCCGACGACCGGCAGACCGGGTCCCTCTACGTGGAGGTCAACCGCGCCGAGATCACCGGTCTGGACAACCTGAAGGAATACCAATTCACCGTCACGGCGGTCAACGGCTCCTGGAACGGCAAGCCCTCCCAGCCCGTCACCGCCATTCCCCAGCCGGCCTCCGCGCCGAAAGCGCCGGATATGGTCAGCGTCACCTCCCTGGACGGGGCCCTGGAGGTGGGCTGGAAAGCCGCCAAGGGCGCGACCTGGTATGAGCTGTATTACACCGACCGGGAGAACGCCTCCACGGATTCTTACATCCCCCTAGGCGAGACCCTGACCGCCACGGGGACCACCCTCACGGGCCTGACCAACGGCGTGACCTACTATCTGTACATCGTGGCCGGGAACGACATGGGCCGCAGCGGCCCCTCCCGGATCGCCGCCGGGACCCCCAAGGCCGTGGTCTACGAGCGTCCCGCCGGGATCCCCACGCTGGGCGTGCTGGACTGGCAGGACATCGCCTCCATCCGTCTGGCGGACCCGGGCAACATAGACGGATCGGCCTACCCCGGCGGATTCACGCCCAGCTATATGGCGGACGGAGACTACCGCACCCACTGGACGGTCCAGAACTGGTGGCGCAACGAGCACGTGATCGTCACCTTCCGCCAGCCCCAGGACATCCAGGCCGCCATCTGGGTGCCCCGGCTGGACGGCACATACGCCTCCAACCTGCGCACCTACAGCGTCCAGGTCTGGTACGCGGGGGAGGACCTCAGCGGCCCCGGCCATCTGGTAACGCCAGGCACGGACCACAACAACATGAGCCAGGCGGACGTGGACTCCTGGCCCAACGTCCGGGGGAACCCCGCCGTGACCAAGTTCGGCGTCCTGCCCTTCACTCCCCAGAAGCAGGTCGTTCAGATCAGCGTGGCCGTTGAGCAGATGGGATACACCAAGCTCAGCCTCTCGGAGCTGATGTTCCTGAAGTACGACGAGAACCACCGCCTGCCCGATGAGATCGGGGAGCTGTTCGCCGACGAGCTGCACACCGTTCTGGCCTCCGGCGTTACCCGGGAGCGGATCAACGAGCTGCGCCGCCGTCTGGAGAGCGACGAGCGGAACTACTACATGGATCTGGACACCATGGCCGACGAGCTGGTCCTGGCCCAGGAGCTTCTGGACAGCGGACGCAGCTCGGGCGTGATCGTGGACGGCATTGATTCCCGCAGCAGCGGAGAGGACAGCAAGAAGTACGGTCAGGGCGGCAGCGAGCTGCAGCCCCTGGGCGTGGCCGCCGCAGCCGGACGGGAGATCGCCGTCTATGCCGCAGGCATCCCCGCCGGGAAGACGGTGACGGTCTACGCCACCCAGTTCAACGCCGAGGCCTCCGCGTGGCAGGCAAAGGTGGGCGAGCTGGTCAACGGCCGGAACGTCCTCACCATTCCCCAGATCGGCAGTCAGAACACCCCCCGTGGCGGCAGCCTGTATATCACCTACAGCGGGACCAACCCTGAGGGCATCCAGCTCCACATCCGCCGTGCCACGGATATCCCGGTGCTGGAGCTGGGCGGCTGGAAGACCATGACCGATGCGGAGCGGTCCCAGACCATCAACGCCTATCTGGCAGAGCTGGACAGCTACCTGACAGTCAACAAGGTGGGTTCTTCCCAGACGGATTGGCGCAACGTGACGGATATCTCCACGCCGTCGGTGCTTCTGAGCCTGCCCGCCGGAGCGGTCCAGGCCGGACTGCGCGGGACCTCCGACCGGGCCGCCCAGCTGGCCAGCTCCCTGCTGGCCTGGGAGGACGTGCTGTCCATCTGCCAGACCGTCCAGGGCATCTCCGGCCCCATGGAGTCCCGGCAGAATATCCGTTGTATGCAGATGTTCACCGGCGCGTTCATGTACGCCGCCGGGAACCATATCGGCATCGGCTACGGCTCCTGCTCCGGCATGGTGGGCGGCGCGCCCCTGAGCCAGCTGCCCGCCGGGGCAAAGGCCAACAGCCTCTTCGGCTGGGGCATCGCCCACGAGATCGGGCACAACATGGACAAGCTGGGCAAGGCGGAGATCACCAACAACATCTACGCCCTGGCCATCCAGACCAGCGACGGCTACCAGAACACCTTCACCTCCCGTCTGGAGGCCAGCAACAAGTATGCCGCCATCTTCAACAAGACCGCCCAGGGCCGCGCAGGCGCTTCCGGAGACGTGTTCGTCCAGCTGGGCATGTACTGGCAGCTCCATCTGGCCTATGACGGCGGAGACAAGCCGCTGGACTTCTTCAACCGGTTCTTCGCCGCGTGGAAGAGCGGGCAGTACTTTAACGGCGCTTCTGCCTACGATGACAAGGTGGCCCTGACCGCCTCCGCCATCGCCGGCCGGGACCTGACCGATTTCTTCACCCGCTGGGGCATGACCCTCAGTCCGGAGACCCGGGCCAAGCTGCACAGCTATCCCGACGAGACCCGGGCCATCTGGTACCTCAACGACCAGAGCCGCAGGGACCGGCTGACGGGAGTCGCCGCCGGTGCGGGCACCGTCAGCGCGCAGGCAAGCAAAGTGGGGGACAGCGAGTTTAAGCTGACCTTCTCCGCCGATCTGACCTCCGGCAAGGTCCAGGGCTATGAGATCCGGCGCAATGACGAGACCATCGCCTTTACCACGGACACCACCTTCACCGATACCATTGGCTCCGGCAACAACCGGACCTATAGCTACACCGTTACCGCCTACGACACCCTGGGCAACCAAATCGGCTCCGCCTTCACCCAGGAGTTCCGTGTCTCCTACGATCTGCTGGTGGATCCCTCGGAGTACACCATCCGCCGGGATACCAACGGAGACGTGCAGATCACCTTCCGCAGCCCCACCGCCGTCTCCGGACTGCGCCTGCCCGCGTCCGTGACAGGCGGAGGCAGCTTCCAGGTCTTCGTTACCGAGGCGAGCGGGGCCAAGACCCTTGTGCGGGACGGCAGCTTCGCCAATAGCAGCCGGCCTCTGGAGAGTGACCGGTTCATCAGCTACTTCCATCTGGCGAACGCGCCGGAGGACGACGCCCGGATCGGCACCTATCAAGCCAAAAGCGTGACCATCTCCGGCATCCCCGCGGGGGTGGATGATAATGACGTGCGCCTGATCAGCTATGTGGGCGACGACATCGCCTTCCGCTCCGGTCCCACCGTGGGAAAAATGTCCGAGGATTACCGGTACGGCGACGGCGTGAACGACGTGATCCGGAAGGACTCCCTGGTCATTGTCGGTACCTTCTCCGGCGATCCGGTGTATAACACCGTCCGCATCGAGGGCGAGTTCGCCCCGCCGGATATGGACGCGGCCAACGGCGAGAACGGAACGGGGAGCACCGTCACCCGCTACCTCAACGGCTACGCCCTCCTCTTCGCCGACGAGCAGGCGGACGGCATCTATACCAACATCAGCAACGGCATCTTTCTCTTCGTGCCTGACGTGCAGGCGGAAAAGGCGCTCCAGGAGGGCGAGACCTCCTGCGGCGGCGAGAATGTACTGCCCAGCCGCATCCGCGCGGAGCTGTGGCGCACCGACACGCCGGACAGCGCCGAGGGCACCCGCCGCACCGCGCAGACCATGTGGATCAACAGCCCCGGCGGCAGCGAGCTGCCCCTGGTGGTACTGGAAGGAGGCAGCAAGTGATGCGTAAACGGACCCTCGCGCTTTTGATGGCCCTGGCGCTGGCCCTGGGGGCCGCGCCCACGGCCCTTGCGGCGGCGGAGCCCGCCCTGATATGCGAATTTCTGCGGGACAATGAGACCGCGTTCCTCACCCTGGAGGACCTGGACGGAAGCGATGTGTACGGCGTCCAGCTGGAGCTGACGCTGGAGGGGGAATATCCGGACTGCGTCTTCACCCCCGACAGCCGGACGGCCTACGCGCCGGAGTGCGGCCTGCAGGTCTCCCGGGGAAGGACCCATGTGACCGTCTACCTGACGGACCGGGACGCCCTGAACGGGGGGAACGTCCTGGAGCTGGGCGAGCTGGACCTGGGCGAATACGGCGCGGACGCCTTCCCGGATACCGCCCGGATCACCCTGCTGGGGGAGGATCTGAAGCCCCTGGCCGGCGGCATGACCGGGACGGCGGACGTGGAGGCCTTCCCCTGGGAGGACGAGGAGCCCTCCAGACCCGGGACGGAGGAGCCGGTGCTGCCGCCCTCCCAGCCGGACACGGAGCCACAGGACCCGGCGGTGCCGGTCTATCTTCCCTTTACCGACGTGAGCGCGGCGGACTGGTTCTATGAGGCGGTGGGCTACGTTTACGCCAAGGGCATGATGCGGGGCCTGTCGGAGAACACCTTCGCCCCCTACGCCACCACGGACCGGGCCATGATCGTCACCATCCTCCACCGGCTGGAGGGCAGTCCCGCCGCTCTGCCCGCCGCCTTTACCGACGTGTCGGAGGGACAGTACTACGCCGTCCCGGTGGCCTGGGCCTCCTCGGCGGGCATCGTGGAGGGCTATGAGGACGCCACCTTCCGCCCGGAGGCCCCCATCACCCGGGAGCAGCTGGCGGCCATCCTCTACCGCTATGCCCGGTACAAGGGCCTGGACGTCTCCGTCATGGGTGATCTGGGCCGGTTCCCGGATGCCTCCTCCGTCTCCCTGTACGCCTCCGACGCCATGAGCTGGGCGGTGGGCAGCGGGCTGATCGCCGGATTGGACGGCGCGCTCCAGCCCGGCGGCGCAGCCGGACGGGCTCAGGTGGCGGTGATCCTCCAGCGGCTGTGCGCCGGACTGTTACAGATGCCGTGAGGATCGCGGTATGTATCGACGACCGGGGCGGGATGCTCTTCAACCGCCGCCGGCAGAGTCAGGACCGGCTCCTCCGGCAGGATCTCCTGTCGGAGGCCGCCGGAGGGCCCCTGTGGATGAGCCCCTACTCCCTGGAGCAGTTCTCCGATCCGCCGGAGCAGATCCGCCCGACGGAGGACTTTCCCCACCGGGCGGGTCCGGGGGAGCTGTGCTTTTTCGAGGACCTGGACCCCGTCCCCTGGCTGGCGGAGGCGGAGGAGGTGGTCCTCTACCACTGGAACCGGACCTATCCATCCGACCGCCGGTTTCCCCTGCCCCTGACGGGGTGGACCCTGGCGCGGCGTGAGGAGTTCCCCGGCTCCAGCCATGAGAAGATCACAAAGGAGGTGTACCGCCGGTGAAAAGGAAAAAACCGACCCTGCTGGGCCTCCTGGTGGTGATATTGCTGCTGGCGGGGCTGTGGTATCTGCGCTCGGTACAGGAGCAGCAGCCGGCCCAAACGCCGGCCGCCATCGATCTGGCGAGCGTCCCGCCCTTCTCCGGGGAGCCCTTCGTGGCCCTGGCGGACAACGTGCCCTCCTTCCTGCCGGGGGAGATGACCACTTCCTCCTACGAGGTCTACAGTCCTCTGGACGCGCTGGGGCGCTGCGGCGCTGCCTCCGCCTGCGTGGGGGTAGACCTGATGCCCACCGAGGAGCGGGAGTCCATCGGACAGGTGAAGCCCTCCGGGTGGCAGACGGTGAAGTACGACTGCGTGGACGGAAAGTACCTCTACAACCGGTGCCACCTCATCGGCTTCCAGCTGACGGGGGAGAACGCCAACAAGCAGAATCTCATCACCGGCACCCGGTATATGAACGTGGAGGGGATGCTGCCCTTCGAGAACATGGTGGCGGACTACGTGAAGGAGACCGAGAACCACGTGCTCTACCGGGTGACGCCCATATACGACGGCGACGCCCTGGTGGCCGGCGGCGTCCAGATGGAGGCCCTGAGCGTGGAGGACGAGGGGAAGGGCGTAAGCTTCAACGTCTACGTATACAACTGCCAGCCCGGGTTGGTGATCGACTACTCCACCGGGGCGAGCTGGCTGGAGGGCGGGGACCGTCCGGAGACGCCGGCGGAGACCGCCTACATCCTCAACACCAGCTCCAAGAAGTTCCACCTGCCCGATTGCGCCGGAGCCTCCACCATCAAGGCGGAGAACCGGGAGGAATACAGCGGCACCCGGGAGGAGCTGACCGAGCAGGGGTACAAGCCCTGCGGAACGTGCAAACCGTAATAAAAAGATTTCCCCGAGGAAGGCGGCGCGCCTTCCTCGGGGAAACTTTTTGCTTTTTGAAATAGGGGATCAATCCCAGTCCACCCCGAAATCAGGCCGGGCGGGGTCCATAATATCCTTGGCGTCATAAAACTGCAGATACCGCTTCCGGGAGTTGCGGAGGGTGCTGCCATCGGGGTGGAGGCGGTCGCAGATCACGGCGCAGATGTCCTTCTTGATGAAGCTGAAGCTCTCGCTGCCCACGGAGCAGAACACCCGGAAGCCCTGGCTCTGCAAATATTGGAAGATGGGCCCGGTCTGGGTCCAGTCGCCGCCGTCGGGACGCTCGCCGTGGGGGTAGTACAAAATGGGGGTCTCCCCTACCAGGCTGCCCACCTCGTCAAACCACTTCTGAGTATCCTTCTGGATGGCGTCCAGACCAAGCCGCTGGCCGCTGAGGCGGATGTGGCCCCAGGTGTGGCTGCCGAAGGTCCAGCCGGTGCGCTTCAATTCCTCGATGATGGGCTTCACCGCCTCCCGCTCGGCCTGACGGTTGGCCTCCAGCTCATCGGTCCACTCCACATCGCCGTCGGTCTGGGTGCGGTAGCCCAGGATGCCCTGGTAGCCGGTGAGGCTCAGGCTGGCCTTGGCCCCGAAGGGGGAGAAATCGGGGTGATCCTCCACGAACTTGTCCAGGGCGGGAATGGCGTCCAGCTCCCGGCTGGTGACCTCGCTGCCGTCAGGGTCCAGCCCCCAGGAGGTCACCTTCCCGTCCTCGCCCAGGATCAGCTTGTAGGTGAAGCCGTTGTCCAGCATGTAGGGGTAGTAGTTGGTGTCGTCATAGGAGAAGATCAGGGGCTTTTTGCCCTCGGGGAGATAGAGGGTGTTGCGGACCATCTTGGGCTGGCCGTCGTCGCCGGTGGTCTCGCTCCACACGTCGCCGATATCCACCAGCACATAGCCGTTGGCGTAGCAGCTGTCCATGATCTTCCAGAACTCGTCCGCCGTCACCATGTATTTGTCCAGACCCAACTCCTCGCTGTCTCCATCGAAAGCCAGCTCGGGATAGGCGATGATGGGGTGGAAGAAGAGATGCTCCACGATGCCGTTATAGGCCTCGTATTTCACGCCGTCCCGCTCGCCGCCCTCGGGCATGACGGTGGGGTCCAGGATCTCATAGGGCTCCTTCTCCACCGGGGCGGGGGGTTCCGGTTCGGGCTCAGGCTCTGGTTCCGACTCAGGCTCGGGAGCGGGCTCGTCCGGGGCGTCTGTCTCCGCCGGGGGCGTCTGCTCCTGGACGGGAGGGGAGTCGGGAGCGTCCGGCGTATCCTGGGTCTCCCCGCCGCTGGCGCAGGCGGATGTAAACAGCAGCGTCAGGGCCAGCAGCAGCGCGGTAAGCTTTTTCATGTGTACAGTTACCTCCTGGAGGCGGTTGGCACCGCCTTTTTTCTTTCCCTAGTATACCACGCCCGCCGTCAGAAGCAAGCCAACTTTTTGTATCATATTGGTGACAAAAGGGTAACAAGGTCAATCCTTCACCGGGTCCATATAGTAGATGCTGTTCATCGTCTCCACGATGATCCTCCCGGAGTCGGGGTCCTTTTTCCAGTTCTGGACCAGGCTCGTGCGGATATAGCGGTTACAGGGATCACCGTGGCCGTCGTAGCGGCAGCGGAAGAGGACGCAGCCGTCCTCCATCTTGGCTTCGCCGATACAGCCCAGGTGGGCCCGGCCGGCGGGTTCCGCCTTGGCGACGCCTTCTTTATCCGTAATGTGTTTGATCTGATACATTCTTCCTTCTCCTTTTTGGGTTTTTGGCTTCTCCCCGTGGCGCGGAGGGGTCCGTGCCGCGCCATGGGCCCTTCATCGCGGCCCGCGCAGGGCGGCGAAAAAATCGGTCAGGACCTTGCGGCACTCCTCTTCCAAGATCCCGCCCGTCAGGGCAGGGGTGTTGGGGAAGTCCTCCATGAATAAATTGAGCACCCCGCCGCAGGCTCCCATAGCGGCGTCCCGGGCCCCGTAGTATACTCGCGGTATCCGGGCGTTTATGATCGCCCCGGCGCACATGGGGCAGGGCTCCAGGGTGACGTACAGCGAGCAGTCCTCCAGACGCCAGGAGTTCAGGGCGGCGTTAGCCTCCCGGATGGCTTCGGTCTCGGCGTGGGAGAGGGCGCTCTGCTTCTCCTCCCGGCGGTTCCGGCCCCGGCCCACGATCTCGCCGTTGCGGACGATGACACAGCCCACGGGAACCTCCCCCGCCCCGGCGGCCTCCCGGGCCAGGAGAAGGGCCTGACGCATATAGTGCTCGTGCATGATTCCTCCTCCTTTTTCCCGGCGGAACGGCGGCGTTTAAAAAATGGCATATTTGTCCAAACTGGACATACACTGGAAACCAAGGAGGGATCTTCCATGAAACGTATCTCCCCCATTCGAAGCCGGGGCACGGAGCCCCCGGCCCTGCTGGAATTGAAGACAAGCCTGCAGGAGACCCAGACCGCCCTCAGCCACGCCTATACCGCCTTCGACTACGCCAGCGACCCGGAGCTGACGGAGGCCTGCATCTATGAGATCCAGTCCCTCCAGGCCCGGATGAACTATCTGGTCCGGCGGATCAAGGAGTTTGAGCTGTGCGCCGCCACGGCGGTGGCAGCACAGCAGCCGGGGAGGGCGCGATGGATATAATGGCGGTTATTTTCCTGGTCCTGGGAGGACTGGCCGCAGCGGCCCTGGGCGCCAGGGCCGCTGCGGCGCGGGAGGGCTTCCTTCCGGCGGCGGTCAACGGCCTGCTGGGCCTGGCGGCCCTGCTGGCGGTGAACCTCACCACCAGATACACCGGCCTGCATCTGGGATTCAACCTATTCAACGGATTGACCGCCGGTATACTGGGGGTGCCTGGCGTGGTGCTTCTGCTGCTGGTGCAGTGGGTGATTACATAGGCAGCCGCCTTTGGCGGCTGCCGGACCAGTCATTTGCCCAACGGTCCCGGTCAGAACCGCAGCCGCCCGTTGATCCTCTGCATCCGGGGCACGTCCACCTTGCAGGACTTCCGGTCGAAGGTCAGGATGCCGTTGACCTCGTCCTCCACGTCGCTCACCTGGGTATACACCGCGGTGGACAGGGCCTGCTTGTCCAGGCAGGGGATGATCTCCTGCTCGTACAGCCGGGCCAGGGCGTCCATATACTCTCCGGCGGACTGGTACATCCGGTAGCCGAAGGGCTTGTCCCCGGCGGTATGTCCCGGCACCGGCAGGCTGTAGCCTCCGAACTCGGTAAGGGCGAGCACGCGGTCCTTATCGTGCTTCAGCCGCACGGGCTTGAAGTACACATGGCGGCTCTTGAAGTCCCCGCCGCCCTGGTCGTGCCAGCCGGAGGCGTGGTCCACCAGGCGGGTGGGGTCCAGCTCCCAGAGCGTCTGGGTGGCCAGCAGGCTGTCGAACTGTCCCCACCCTTCGTTGAAGGGCACCCAGACCGCCAGGGAGACGGTATTCCGGAGCAGCTCCACCGTGTCGTGGAGGTCCCGGACGAACTGCTCTCTTCCAGCCTCCTCCTCCCGTCCGAAGCGGCCGTACCGGCCGTCGTTGAGGTGGATGCCCAGGAAGGGGGCAGCCTGGATGACCAGGGGGTCCAGACGGCTGCCGCCGCTGACCATATCCTGCCACACCAGCATCCCCAGCCGGTCGCAGTGGTAGTACCACCGCAGGGGCTCGATCTTGATGTGCTTGCGGAGCATGTTGAACCCGCATTCCTTCATCTTCCGGATGTCGTAGACCATGGCCTCGTCGGAGGGCGGGGTGTAGAGCCCGTCGCTCCAATACCCCTGATCCAGCACGCCGGACATGAAGATGGGCCGGTCGTTGAGGGCCAGGACCTTTTTGCCGTTCACGGTGGTCACGCCGAACTTCCGCATCCCGAAGTAGCTCTCCACCTTGTCCCCGCCCTTCAGGGTGACGGTGACGTCGTAGATGAAGGGGTCCTCCGGGGTCCAGGGGCGGAGGTTTTCGTCGGTGATGGGGAACTCCTCGTATTCCCGGGAGGCATCGTACCAGTCCTCAGCGATGACCACGCCGTCCTTGCGCACCACCACGTTGGCCCCCTCCGGGTCCTTGGCCTGGAGGACCAAGCGCACCCGCTTGTGATCCAGATCGGGGATAATGGTCAGCTTCTCCACATAGTTCTCCGGCACCGACTCCAGCCACACCGTCTGCCAGATGCCGCTCTGAGGGGTGTACCAGATGCCGCCGGGGTGGAAGCTCTGCTTGCCGTAGGCGTGGCGGGACCGGGAGGTGGCGTCGGTGACGGCCACCGTCAGGGTGTTCTCCACCTCCGTGAGAG
>ERZ779629.486-NODE-486-length-15932-cov-7.820243_pt1 | contig 15932 bp, 19 predicted proteins | sample MGYA00514192_ERZ779629 | MGnify/ENA primary metagenome ERZ779629 (study PRJEB29562, sample SAMEA4376709) | mouse gut metagenome | isolation source: Cecum | study: EMG produced TPA metagenomics assembly of the A DSS colitis mouse model was used to assess the... | reverse complement strand
CGGAACGGCTCACCATGAACAGCCGCCCCAAGGACCCCAAGACCGCCCGGAACAAAAATGTCCTAATCGTCGGCGGCTCCGGCTCCGGCAAAACGAGGTTTTTTCTGAAGCCAAACCTCATGCAGTGTACCTCTAAATCTTATCCGGTTTCGTTCGTCGTGACGGACCCGAAAGGGGATATCGTCGTCGACGCCGGAAAATTACTCCAGCGCAACGGGTATAGAATCAAGATTCTGAACACGATCAATTTCAAGAAGTCCATGAAGTACAATCCGTTCGCCTACATCCATTCGGAAAAGGATATTTTGAAGGTTGTGACGGCCCTGATCTCCAACACGAAAGGCGAGGGCCAGGGCGGGGACCCCTTCTGGACCAAGGCGGAAACGCTGCTTTACACGGCGCTGATCGGCTACATCCACTACGAAGCGCCTGTTGAAGAGCAGAATTTTGCCACGATGATTGAAATGATTAACGCTATGGAGGTCCGGGAGGACGATGAGGAATTTCAAAATCAGGTGGATTTGATGTTTGAGGAACTGGAGCGGGAAAAACCGGACCACTTCGCCGTGCGGCAGTACAAGAAATTCAAATTAGCCGCTGGCAAAACGGCTAAGTCGATCTTGGTGAGCTGCGGTGCGCGGCTGGCGGTGTTCGACATTGCGGAGCTTCGGGATGTGACCGCCTATGACGAGTTGGAGCTGGACACTTTGGGGGACCGGAAAACGGCCCTCTTTTTGATTATGAGCGACACGGACGACAGCTTTAACTTCCTCATTTCCTTATGCTACACGCAGCTTTTCAACCTCCTGTGCGAAAAGGCGGACGACGTATACGGCGGGCGGCTCCCGGTCCATGTCCGCTGCCTGATCGACGAATGTGCCAACATCGGACAAATCCCAAAGCTGGAAAAACTCATGGCTACCATCCGAAGCCGCGAGATTTCCGCCTGTCTGGTGCTGCAAGCCCAGAGCCAGCTCAAAGCGATCTACAAGGACAACGCCGACACGATTATCGGCAACTGCGACTGTTCCATCTTCCTGGGCGGCAAAGAGCCGGGGACGCTGAAAGAGCTGTCGGCCCAGCTCGGGAAGGAAACCATCGACACGTTCAATACGGGAGAGAGCCGGGGCAGGGAAATTTCCCACTCTTTGAACTATCAAAAGTTAGGAAAGACCCTGATGGACGTGGATGAGCTGGCGGTTTTGGACGGCGGCAAGTGCATCCTGCAACTGCGGGGTGTGAGGCCGTTCCTGTCGGATAAGTACGACATTACCCGGCATCCCAATTACAAGTATCTGGCTGATGCGGATAAGAAAAACAAGTTCAATATCGAACGTTTTCTTTCCGTGGAACTGAAACCCAAGCCGGAAGAAGTTTACGACGTTTATGAGATCAACGTCGCGGACGGCGAAGAAAGCGGCCCCGCCGAAGAGGCGGAGCCGCTTTCCTGACAAATTCTAAAAATTTTTATGGAGGATATTTATGGCATTTTTTACTTCCGCAGTAGGCGTTATGCAGACCCTTGTCACCGCGCTGGGCGCTGGCCTGGGCGTGTGGGGCATCGTCAATCTCCTGGAGGGCTACGGCAACGACAACCCTGGTGCCAAGAGCCAGGGCATGAAACAGCTCATGGCGGGCGGCGGCATGGCCCTTGTCGGCTCCGTGCTGGTTCCCCTGCTTTCGGGGCTGTTCGGCTGAACCAACGCGGCTGAGGCCGCGAAAATAATTTTAATGGAGGCTCACTATGGAAAAGCAACCGTTTCCCTCAATGGAGGAAGCGTGCGAGATTATGGCAAGCATCGTGGCTGGTATTGCCGCGAATACCGGTATTTATGGAATCCAGCTCATGCTGGAAGGGTATAAAAACGATGACTCCGCGCTGAAAAGCAAAGGAATGAGTCTGGCGCTTCTCGGCGGACGGCAGATGGCCCTCGGTTCCCTTATTCAAAGCGGGCATTTATCGGCGAACCAGCTCATGGACTACCTGGACGCAATGTGAGCCTCCCCCATTTTCCCGGCCCCGCCCCACACGGGCGGGGCCACGAAAGGAGGCCAGACCTTTATGGATGCTATTTGGAGCGCCATCACGGATTGGCTGAAGGAAATCCTGATTAGCGGCATTCTCGGCAATCTGTCCGGAATGTTCGACGGCGTGAACGGACAGGTGGGCAACATCGCCGCCCAGGTGGGAACAACGCCCCAGGCATGGAACGGCGGTATTTTCGATATGGTACAGAACCTTTCCAACACGGTGGTTCTGCCTATCGCTGGCGTGGTGCTCACCTTCGTCATGACGCTGGAGCTGATTCAAATGGTGACTGACCGGAACAGTATGCACGATATCGACACCTGGATGTTCTTCAAGTGGATATTCAAAACGGCCTGCGCGGTGCTGATCGTGTCCAACACTTGGAATATCGTCATGGGCGTATTTGATGTGGCGCAGAGCGTGGTAAACAGCGCCGCCGGAGTGATTGTCTCCGACGCCTCCATCGACATATCCAGCGCCGTGACAGACCTGGAGGTACAACTGGAGGCAATGGAGCTGGGACCGCTGCTGGGCCTGTGGCTGCAATCCATGTTTGTAGGGCTTACCATGTGGGCGCTGTCCATCTGCATCTTCATCGTGATTTACGGCAGGATGATCGAGATTTATCTTGTCACCAGCGTGGCCCCCATCCCCATGGCGGCGATGCTGGGGAAGGAGTTCGGCGGCATGGGCCAGAATTACCTCCGGTCCCTGTTCGCCCTGGGCTTTCAGGCGTTCCTCATCATGGTGTGCGTGGGTATCTACGCCGTCCTGGTGCGGAATATCGCTTTCAGCGGCGATGTAGTCGCGTCGATCTGGAGCTGTGTGGGCTATACGGTCCTGCTGTGCTTCACACTTTTCAAAAGCGGAAGTCTCGCAAAAGGGGTCTTTTCGGCCCACTAAAATACTTATGGAGGAATTTCTATGAGCGAAACCAAAGCGCGGGAAACTGCCAATGTCCCGCCTCTGAATGTGGAGGCAAAGGTTTACCCGTCCAAAAAGGAAGGGAATCTGCTGGCCTATGCCAGCGTCACCTTGGGCGGGTGCTTCGCGATCAACAACATCCGGATCATGGACAGTCAGAAGGGGATGTTCCTTGCCATGCCGGACCGGCAGGACGCAAAGGGGGAGTACCGGGATGTTTGCTTTCCCACTACAGCGGAAATGCGTCAGGCTTTGACTGGCGCGGTCATGGGTGAGTATCAGCGTGTGATGGAGCTGTTGTCGGAGCGAGGGGCCAAGGCCAAGACCTCTGTGCGTGACGCACTCCAGGCCGCGCCGCAGAAAACGGCAAAAGAAGCGAAACAGCCTGACAAGCAGAAGAAAGCGACGAGGGGGGACCGGTGAATACGCTGGTTCCGGTTTCTCTGAAAGCCGCCAATGCCTTTGTGGCGGAGCACCACCGCCACCATAAACCCGTCACGGGGCACAAGTTTTCTCTCGGATGCGTCCAAAACGGACGGCTGGTGGGCGTCGCAATCGTAGGACGGCCTGTCAGCCGCTATCTGGACGACGGCATGACGCTGGAAGTCAACCGGCTTTGCGCCACTGGAGAAAAGAACGTATGCAGTTTCCTCTACGGGGCGGCGGCACGGGCGGCGCGGGCCTTGGGCTACGGCAGGATCATCACCTATACACTGGACACGGAACCGGGCACCAGCCTCCGGGCCGCTGGCTGGCTCTGCGCCGGAACGGCTGGCGGCAAACGCTGGACGGGCCCGCGCCGCCCAGACGCCGATCTCTATCCGCCGCAGATGAAGCTGCGGTATGAAAAGAAACTGTAAGAAAGGGAATTAAGATGGACGCTGAAAAAATGAATCAGGTTCCGTATGAGAAAACCCGCGCCATTCCGCTCTATCCGGAAAATGCCCGGTACGCAAAAACCCATAGCGAAATTGACCTGTTCCGGGCTTCGCAAAAGGCAAATATTGCCTGCCGGGATGCAATCGACGCGGCAATTTGGACGGGTTTTGATGGGATGCACCTTCCCGAAACCGTCGCAAAGAATGTTCTGGCGGAGTTTGGCCCGGAGCGCGTGTCCCATGTGCTGGCGGCAACCCTGCTGGATAAGCTGGCGGACGAACGTATTTCCGACCATAATCTCGTCTGGGCCAAGTCGGTTCCCATGTTCGATACTGGAACCCGGCATTATGATTACGCAATCCAAAGTCACCCGGTCAAACTGGATGAGTTTGTCACGCTGGTTCGGAAGGAACTTGCGGCGGAGAAGGAGCGGCAGTCGCAGAAGCCCTCCATCAAGGGACGGCTGGCGAAAAACCCCGCCCCTGGCGGCAGGCCCAAGGATAAGGCCCATGACGCCGGGGCCAGATGAGGGGCGGCGGACGATGGATTTGTTTGATATGCCGGAAAGCTCCCCCTGGGGGCCTGTGCAGAATTGCAAAGTGCTGTGCCCCGGCGCGTTTCAGGTTGACACCGCCAGTCATGGAGGCGTCATGATTAACTGTGAGATCATAGACCTGACGCTTTCCAAAGCGGCGCAGAAATGCGGATTCCACGAGGGCGGCTATCTTTGCTTCGAGGAAGATTGCGCCGCCACGGTCGCTTTGCGGGAGCTGATGGACAAGAAGCTGTTCACGGCCCCGGTGAACGACTATTTCAAGCCTGGGGAATACAGTAAGATCATTGACCAGAGTGTCCAGCGATATTATCCCGAATATTGGGCCGCTCGTGAGCGGGGCCAGGGAAAATCCTCGATCAAGAGCCGCTTGGCGGAAAGGGCGGCTCCTGCCGGAAAACGCGCCCCCAAGCGAAAAGCGGAAGAGGTACGCTGACAAATGGAAAAAACGCTTACATTAGGTTCCTTATTTGACGGCATAGGGGGTTTCCCCTATGCCGCTTCGTTTTATGGAATCCGCTCTCTGTGGGCCAGCGAGATTATGCCGGAGTGCATATCCGTCACACGGCGGCATTTTCCGGATATGGTCCATGTGGGGGACATCACCCAGCTTCACGGCGGAAAGCTGCCGCCCGTGGACATTATCACATTTGGCTCACCCTGCCAGGGGCTCTCCGTCTCCGGCCTTCGCCGGGGTCTGGCGGATGAGCGGAGCGGCCTTTTCTTGGAGGCCGTTCGCATTATCTATGAAATGAGGGAAACGACACATGGCGAATACCCCAAATTCGCGCTCTGGGAAAACGTGCCCGGTTCGACGAGTTCCTCGTCTGGGCTTGACTATCAGGCCGTGCTCTCGGCGCTCACAAAGGCCGAAGTTCCAATGCCTCGATCTGGACGGTGGGCCAACGCCGGAATGGCACGAGGCGGAGGCGTTGATCTCGCTTGGTGCGTATACGATGCCTGTCACTTTGGGACAGCCCAGCGGCGGAGGCGCGTGTTTCTTATCTGCGATTTTAGAGGAAACAGCGCCGGAGAAATACTCTTTGTCCCCAAAAGCCTGCGCGGGTATTTTGAGGCGGGCGGAACGCCGCGGCAGGGACTTGCCGCCTTTGCTGAAAGCGGCGCTGACCCTGCGGGCGGGGCCGCTGTGGAAATCCTGAACGATCAGGGCGGCAGCGTTATGTCTGTGGAGCGGAGCGGCCTTTCTCCGACTCTCCGGTGCCAAACCCACGGGAATCTCCCCATAGTCGCTATGGCCACCGGACAGGCAAAAGCGGAAATTCTGGCGGATTTGTCCCCGGCCCTGACCGCCGAGCACGAACGCCCGCTCCTGCTTCACCCTCAGATCGCGGGAACGCTGTGCGCCTCCGGCGCTGGCCTGAACCGGCCCGCAGGAATGAAAAGCGAAACCGACTTCTGCATCCTCAGCGCCGGATTCTGCTACAAAGCCGGGAGTAAGGCTGGCAGCGTCGGCTACCAGGAGGAAACCGCCCCCACCTTGATCGCCTCGCAGCCCAGGGGGATATTGAGCGCCCATGCCGTGGACTGCCGTAACCTGCGGGAGCTGCCGGAGGTCAGCGGGACCTTGCAAGCAAAAAGCAGCTCCGGGGGCTATTCTCTGAACTATCAGAATCCGGTCCGTATTGGTTTTCAACTGCGCCGCCTCATGCCCGTCGAGGCAGAACGCTTGATGGGGTTCCCGGATTTTTGGACGGAGTACGGCCAGGACGGCAAACCCATCAGCGATTCAAAACGTTATTCCATGCTGGGCAACAGCATCGCCGTGCCCTGCGCCGCCTACATCATGCAGGGCATCCGGCAAATTTTATAAAGGAGGGGTTCCACCCATGGCCTATGTGCCAGTCCCGAAGGACCTGACAAAAGTAAAAACCAAGGTGATGTTCAATCTCACCAGGAGGCAGTTAATCTGCTTCGGCGGCGGGGCGCTGATTGGCGTTCCGCTTTTCTTCATTCTGCAAAAGCCCCTGGGCAACAGCTCCGCGTCCCTCAGCATGATTCTGGTCATGCTCCCCTTCTTCCTGCTGGCTATGTACGAAAAAAACGGACAGCCCTTGGAGAAGGTGCTTGGGAATATCCTGCGGGTCTGTTTCCTACGGCCCAAGCAAAGGCCCTACCGGACCAATAACTTTTATGCCGCCCTGGAGCGGCAGGACAGACTGGATAAGGAGGTTTATCGGATTGTTCACGACAGTGAAAGCGCTCATTCGCCGCCTGTTCGGAAGGAGCGGCGGCGAAGTGGAAAAGCCCGCCCCGGTCAAGCGCGGCGGGCAAAAACTCACCAAAGACGATAAACGGCAGATTGAGGCCGCAATCGCCAGGGCCAGACGGACGGACGAAAAGGAGCAGTCCGCCCAAGACAGCATTCCATATCAGCGGATGTTCCCCGACGGCATTTGCCGCGTCACGGACGCCCACTACACTAAGACCATTCAATTTCAGGATATCAACTACCAGCTCAGCCAGAACGAGGACAAGACCGCCATTTTTGAGGGCTGGTGCGATTTCCTGAACTACTTCGACAGCTCCGTCCGTTTTCAGCTTTCTTTCCTGAACCTCTCCGCCGCCCAGGACAGCCGGAGTATTGCGATCCCGCGCAAGGGGGACGGCTTCGACGATGTGCGGGGGGAGTATTCCGCCATGCTGGAAAATCAGCTTGCCAAGGGCAACAACGGCCTGACCAAGACAAAATACCTCACCTTCGGCGTGGAGGCCAACAGTCTGCGGGAGGCCAAGCCCCGGCTGGAGCGGGTGGAAATCGACATTCTGAACAATTTCAAGCGCCTGGGCGTTTCCGCCGCTCCCATGGATGGAAAGGAGCGGCTTCGGCTGGTGTACTCCATCTTCCATATGGACACCGCCCAGCCCTTCCGCTTCGACTGGAAGTGGTTAGCGCCCTCCGGCCTCTCCACCAAGGACTTCATCGCGCCCAGCTCCTTCGAGTTCAGCACCGGGCGGGCCTTCCGCATGGGGCGGCGCTTCGGCGCGGTCAGCTTTGTGCAGATCATGGCCCCGGAGCTGAACGACCGGATGCTGGCGGATTTCCTCGATATGGAATCCAGTCTCGTGGTGAATCTCCACATCCAGTCTGTGGACCAAACCAGCGCCATCAAGACGGTAAAGCGGAAGATCACGGAGCTGGACCGTTCCAAGATCGAGGAACAGAAAAAGGCGGTCCGAGCGGGCTACGACATGGATATTCTGCCCAGCGACCTCACCACTTACGGCAACGAGGCCAAGAAGCTCCTGCAAGACCTCCAGAGCCGGAATGAGCGGATGTTTTTGGTGACGTTCCTGATCGTAAACACGGCGGACAGCCAGCGGCAGCTGGACAACAACATCTTTCAGGCGTCCAGCATTGCCCAGAAGCACAACTGCCAGCTCGTCCGGCTGGATTTCCAGCAGGAGGAAGGGCTGATGTCCTCTCTCCCTCTGGGCCGGAATCTGATCGAGATTCAGCGGAGCCTTACCACGTCCAGCACCGCCATTTTTATCCCGTTCACGACGGAAGAGCTGTTTCAGGCTGACGGCGAACCGCTGTATTACGGCCTGAACGCCCTTTCCAACAACATTATCATGGTGGACAGAAAGGCTCTTAAAAATCCCAATGGGTTAATTCTCGGAACCCCCGGCAGCGGCAAATCCTTCTCCGCCAAGCGGGAGATTTCCAACGTGTTTCTCGCCACGGACGACGACATTCTGATTGCGGACCCGGAGGCAGAGTATTACCCCCTGGTTCAGCGGCTGGGCGGGCAGGTTATCAAAATCTCCCCTACCAGCAAACAGCATGTCAATCCCATGGACTTGAACCTGGACTACTCCGATGATGAAAACCCGCTGTCGCTGAAAGTGGATTTTCTGTTGTCCTTCTGCGATATCGTGGTCGGCAGCAAGGACGGCCTCCAGCCTGTGGAGAAAACCTTGATTGACCGCTGCGTGCGGCTGGTGTACCGGGACTACCTGGAAAATCCCCGGCCCGAGAATATGCCCACCCTAGGGGACCTCTACGACACGCTCCGGGCGCAGGATGAGAAAGAGGCGCAGTTTATCGCCACCGCTCTGGAAATCTATGTCACCGGCTCTTTGAACGTGTTCAACCACCGGACCAACGTGGATATCAATAACCGGGTCGTCTGCTACGACATTAAGGAGCTGGGCAAGCAGTTAAAGCAGCTCGGGATGCTGGTGATTCAGGATCAGGTATGGAACCGCGTGACCGTCAATCGGGCGGCTGGCAGGACCACCCGCTACTACGTCGATGAGTTCCATCTGCTCTTGAAGGGCGAACTGGCCTCCTGGAGCGTGGAAATCTGGAAACGGTTCAGAAAATGGGGCGGGATTCCCACGGGCATCACGCAAAACAGCAAGGACCTGCTGGCAAGCCCGGAGATCGCCAACATCCTGGAGAACAGCGATTTTATCTATATGCTGAACCAGGCGGCGGGAGACCGGCAGATTCTCGCCAAGCAGCTCAACATTTCCCCGCATCAGCTTTCCTACGTCACCCACTCCGGCGAGGGCGAGGGCCTGCTGTTCTATGGGAATGTTATTCTGCCTTTCATTGACCGCTTTCCAAAGGATACGGAGCTGTACCGGCTGCTTACGACCAAGCCCCAGGAAGTCGCGCCGGAGGGATAAATGGAGAATTTCAGCAATCAGATTAGCAGTACGGCGGCTGCGGCAATCTTTGCGGGGCGGCGATATCTGGGCGCTGAAATTGACAGGACCTATTTTGAACTGGCGCAAAAGAGAATTGCAGAAACAGGAGGTCAGACATAATATGAACCCTTTGAAAGATCACGAGGCAGTCAAGGAAATGCTGCGCTTGATGGAAGAAAATGACCGGCAGGAACAGGCGGCGGAGTTTGCACGCCTGATTGACGCCGTGGACAACATGAGCCAGCAGTATGCCAAACTGACAAACGAGCTGACGGAGGTCAAGGAGCGCCTTTCGGAGGCTTCGCGGCTGCGTCACCCGCTCCACGACATGCTCTCCAAAACCGTGCGGGCGGTGGAAACCAAGGCGGACGACGCCTTTGTCCGGCTTTGCTCCGTTCGGAACCGCATCATCTCCTGCGCCGAAACTGCGGTTGCCGATTTCAAGCGCATGGGCGTTTCCGCTCTGGATCAGGCGGTTGCCACCCTGCGGGTCGGCGATTTGCTGACCGCTGTGGGGGAGAAGATTTCCGCCGCCCTGGACAGCACCGAAACGTCCATTCAAAAGCTGGAAACCATGGGGCGGGAACTGCGGAGCGCTGGCGCGCATATGAAAAACGCCGGAAGGGCGGCGGGCGGCAAAGAGGTCCAGCCCGTGGACGGCGGTGAAGCGGGACGGATTCAGTCGGCGGTCCTGGCCCCTCTGCGGGGCGTTCATTCCGTACTTACGCAGTTCAGCCGTACCAACGGCAAGGCCCTGACCGCTGTGGAGCGGCTGGAAGACGCGGCGGACCGGAACCGTGGAAAGCGGGAAAAATCCTCTGTTCGGCACCGGCTGGAAAAGAAGCCTCCGGCTCTCCCGGCCCCGGCGAAAAAATTCCGTGAGGCGGAGCGGTGAACCGGAAAAATCCCCGCCTCCAGTTTACCGACGCGGAGCTGAATCCCCGTCTGAAGGAGCATAACCGCCGCGCAGAGAAGGCGGCGGACAAGGCGGAGGCGGCGCGAAAAAAGATTCCGAAGGACCGCAAAAAAATCAAGCGGCGCATGGTGGACCAGCTTAGCGGCAAGCCCCGTCTCCGCTTTGAGGAAGTGGACCGCCCCGCCCCGTCCTCCAGCTTATCCCGCGCGGTTCATGAAGCTCCCGGCCTTGCCCTTTCCTCCAAGGCTCACGAAAAGCTCCGGGATGCCGGACAGGACAATGTTGGTGTGGAAAGCGCCGACACACTGCTGCAGTCTGCCGAAAGCGGCGGGCATATCCTCGAAAGCGCCTGTCATTCCCATAAATTGAAGCCTTACCGGGCGGCGGCGCGGGCCGAGCAGCGGTTGGAAAAGGCAAATGTGAACCTGCTTTATCAAAAGCAGATTCAGGATCATCCTCAGTCCGCCAGCAATCCGTTTTCCCGCTGGCGGCAGAAGCGGGCCATTCAGAAGCGGTACGCCGCCTCGGTCCGCTCTGGGGAGAGCGCCGCTGCTACCGTGGAAAACGCCGCCAGGGCCGCGAGGAACGCCGCCCAGCGGTCCCGAAAAACCGCCGCTTTTTTCCGCAGGCATGGGAAGGGCTTTCTGACAGCAGCCGCGCTCTTCCTGACCGTGGCGTTTCTGATTTCCTGCGTATCCTCCTGCATGGTCCTGGTTCAGGGCGGGCTGTCCGTCCTGACCAGCACCACCTACCCCGCCAGCGACACGGATATGCTGGGAGCCGAAGCCGCATACGCCGGAATGGAGGCCGGTTTGCAATTTGAGCTGGACAACTACGAAACCCTTCATGGCGGCTATGACGAGTATGTCTATGTCCTGGACAGCATCGGGCACGACCCTTATGTGCTGACCTCCATCCTCTCCGCCCTTCATCCGGGCGGCTGGACGCTGGAAATGGTGGAGGACACGCTGGAAATGATTTTCCGCCAGCAATACTCGCTGACGGAATCCATGGAAACGGAAACACGCTATGACAGTGACCGGAATCCTTATGATTACACGATCTGCACCGTGACACTGAAAAATTTTGACCTTTCCCGCCTGACCCCCTATCTTCTGACGGAGGATCAGTTGGCGCTTTACGCCAACTACATGAAGAACCTGGGCAACCGTCCGGACCTGTTCCCCCAAAGCGCGTATCCCAACGCCTCCAAGAAAGAGGACTACCTTGACTATGACGTACCCTCGGAGGCCCTGGAGGATGAGACGTTCGCGTCAATGCTGGCAGAAGCCGAGAAATATCTTGGCTATCCCTATGTCTGGGGCGGCAGCTCACCGGCAACCTCCTTTGACTGCTCCGGCTATGTAAGCTGGGTTATCAATCATTCCGGCTGGAACGTGGGGCGGCTGGGGGCGAAAGCCCTCTGCAACCTCTGCACGCCCGTTTCTTCCGCCAACGCCCGCCCCGGCGATCTGGTCTTCTTCATCAACACCTACGACGCCCCGGACCCGGACGCGCCGACCCACTGTGGGATTTATGTGGGAAATTCCATGATGATTCACTGTGGAAATCCAATTTCCTATGCCAATTTGAACAGCAATTATTGGCAAAATCACTTTTACACATTCGCCAGACTTCCAAATCCATAATTGAAAGGAGTTATGCAACATGAATCCGAAGATCAAGAAAATCAACCGGGAATACAAGAAAAACGAGGAAAAGATCATGGAGCTGCAAGCACGGCAGGCCGAACTGGAGAAGCAGCGGACGGAGCTGGAAAACCTGGATATCATCGGGCTGGTTCGCGGCGTGGGCCTGTCCCCGGACCAGCTTGCCGCCCTGATCCGTTCCGCCAGCGGCGTCAGCGCCGCCAATGCCAGCCAGTCCCCGGAGCCGGAGGAATCTGCCCATGAGGAAATGTAAGAGCCTTTTCTGCCTCCTGATTCTTCTGCTGTGCTGCGCTGCCTTGCCCATGCCCGCTTCGGCAAAGGCGGAAACGGACAGCGGCAAAGCGTCCGGCGGAAAGGCGGAGGGCTACGAGAACGTCACGCAGACCTGGACGGAGAACCCTGGCGGCGCTTTGTCCAGCAAGAGTGATTTTTATACCCGCGACCTGCTCTATGACAAGGCCACCAACAAGCAGTTCATCACGGTCCAGGGCCGGGACGGCAACGTCTTTTACATCGTGATCGACTACGACGCCCAGGTGGACGATGACGAGGAAAAGTACATGGTGTATTTTCTGAATCAGGTGGACGAGGCCGACCTGTCGGCGCTGGTTGAGGCGGAGGCCAAGCCGCCCGCCGTCTGTTCCTGCGTGAAAAAGTGCGAGGCTGGGTCGGTTAATACCTCCTGCGAGATCTGTTCGGTCAATTTGAGTGAGTGCGTGGGAAAGGAGCCGGAGCCCGAACCCGTGCCGGAGCCGGAAACGCCGGAACCCGAAGGGCCGGAGAAAAAGAACGTGGCTGGCCCGGTCGTGGTTTTGCTGGTGATGGTTCTGGCTGGCGGCGGCGCGGCCTGTTATCTGAAATTCTTCAAGAAAAAGCCGGACGTATCCGGCAGCGCCGATCTGGATGATTACGATTACGGCGGCGAGGACGATCAGGATGCGGAATCCTGGGAGGACGGCGATCCGGAGGATGGCGGCGAATGAAATATTTCACGGACAATCCGCTGGAACGGATGATGATGCAGGTTCCCCGCTCCCGGAGCGTCGGGCGTTCCGATCTGCCGGAAAATCATCCCTGTCACGGATGCAAGCGCTATGACGAGCGCTGTGTCCTGCCCTGCTATCGGGGCGTGACGAAGAAACCCTGAATACAAAAGCATCGGAGCGGCCCGCAAGGGCCGCTCACTATTTTAAAAGAGGAAGTGTAGTTTTATGTATCGTCTTGTGATTGCGGAAAAGCCGTCTGTAGCCCAGAGTATCGCCAAGGTGCTGGGGGCCATGGCCCGGAAGGAGGGCTACATGGAGGGTTCGGGCTGGCTGGTAAGCTGGTGCGTCGGGCATCTGGCGGGGCTGGCGGAACCCGGCGTTTACAATCCCGCCTACGACAAGTGGCGGAAGGAGGACCTGCCCATCGTGCCGGAAAACTGGCACTTCACGATTGGAAAGGACAAGCGGAAACAGTTTGATGCGCTGCGGACCCTGATGCGCCGGGAGGACGTTTGCGAGGTGGTGAACGCCTGTGACGCGGGCCGTGAGGGGGAACTGATCTTCCGCACGGTTTACCATCTGGCGGGCTGTGACAAGCCTGTGAAGCGGCTGTGGATTTCCAGCATGGAGGACAGCGCCGTTCGGGAAGGTTTTGAAAACCTCCGCCCCGGCAGCGAATACGACGGCCTGCATCAAGCCGCCCTGTGCCGCTTGAAAGCGGACTGGGTGGTAGGTATCAACGCCACCCGCCTGTTTTCCGTCCTGTATGGACGGACGCTGAATGTCGGGCGGGTCATGTCTCCCACGCTGGCCATGATCGTCCAGCGGGAAGCGGAGATCGCCGCTTTTGAACCGCAGCCTTTTTACACGGTGGAGCTTTCCTGCGGCGGCATGGTCCTTTCCGGGGAGCGGTTTCTTGGAAAGCAGTATACGCTGGCCGTCGCTGATTTCTGTGCGGATAAGTCGGTCACAATCCAGACGGTGGAGCGCCGGGAGAAGTCCGAAAAGGCTCCGGCCCTCTACGACCTGACCACCCTCCAGCGGGAGGCCAACCGGGTCCTGGGCTACACCGCCCAGCAGACCCTGGACTACCTCCAGAACCTCTATGAAAAGAAGCTGTGTACCTATCCCCGGACGGACAGCCGGTATCTGACGGATGATATGGAGAAGGTTGTTCCCGATTTGGTGCGCATTGCCTCCACGATCTGCGGCGTTAAGGCAGCGGGGACCGTATCAGCGGCCCAGGTATGCAGCAGTAAAAAAGTTTCCGACCACTATGCCATCGTACCCGCGTTGAGCGCCGCCGGTGCCAGTCTGGACGCGCTGCCCAAGGGAGAACATGAAATTCTGTGTCTGGTGTCGCTGTCGCTGCTCCGGGCGGTCTGTCCCCCCTGCCGGTATGCCGAAACCACCGTGACGGCGGAGTGCGGCGGGCATCCCTTTACCGCCAAGGGAAAAATGGTGCTGGATATGGGCTGGCGGTCTTGCGCCGATCGTCCCCAAAATGCCGCCCTGCCGGACGGCCTGACGGAGGGTCAGACGCTTGCCGTGGATGATATTCAGATAAAAACCGGCACAACGACGCCGCCCAAACACTACACGGAGGATTCCATTCTTGCCAGTATGGAGAGCGCCGGGGCGCGGGATATGCCCGAGGATATGGAACGGCGGGGCATCGGCACTCCGGCTACCCGCGCCGGGATTTTGGAGAAGCTGATTGCCTCCGGCCTTGTTGAGCGGAAGAAAGCGAAAAAGATTACCAGCCTTATCTCCACTCAGGCCGGAGCTTCCCTCGTCACCGTTCTGCCGGAGGTCCTGCAATCCCCCCTGCTCACCGCTGATTGGGAGCGGCGGCTGGGCGAAGTGGAGCGGGGGGAGCTGTCCCCGGAGGACTTCATGGCTGGCATTGCCGATCTGGTTCGGAATCTGGTGGACACGTATCAGCCTGTTCCCGGCGCGGAGGTCCTCTTTCCCACGGACAAGGAGGCCGTCGGCCTCTGCCCCCGCTGCGGCGGCGCTGTCACGGAGAATGGGAAGGGCTTCTTCTGTGAAAATCGGGATTGCGGCTTTGCGCTGTGGAAGAACAGCCGGTTTTTCGCCGCCAAGAAAAAGAAGCTCACAAGGGAAATCGCCGCCGCCCTGCTGAATGGCGGGCGGGTGAAGCTCACCGGCTGCGCCTCAGAAAAAACCGGCAAAACCTATGACGCTGTTGTGACCCTGGAGGATGACGGTGTGAAGACAGCTTACCGGCTGGAGTTCGGAAGGAGGGTCTGAATATGAGCGGGGAACCAAGAGCCATGATCCGGTTTGACGCAAGGGGCAATCCCGTCAGGCCCTCTCGCGGTAAAAGCGGAAGGCCCAGGGGGGCGGAACATTGAAGAATCGGCGCATGTCCGGAGGACAGGTCCGCCGCGTGAAAAAGCTCATACGCCGCCTGTGCGCAAACTATGACGGAGGAAACTGCCTCCTGCTGGACGACGGGGAGAGCTGCGTCTGTCCGCAGTCCATCACCAATACTCTGATCTGTCGCTATTTCAAAGCCGCCGTTCTCCCCTCCGACCGGGAACTGTGCGCCGAACTGACCGGCGGCATTCATAACTGGAAACGGTGCGTTCTCTGCGGCAGACGGTTCATCGCCCGAAGCAACCGGGCCCTGTATTGCGGAACCTGCGGCAAACAGGAGCGCCAGCGGCAGGGACAGGAGCGCGTGCGCCGCCACAGAGGGAGGATGTAACGCTTTAGGCCCCTTGAAAGCCCTTGATTTTCGGGCGTTTCCGGCTTCTGGTTGGAAACGCCCGTATCTTTTCACATCAAGGGCCTGAAAAGATGGTTTGAAACCGTTACAGACCGCCAGGAAGGAGGATTTTTTATGGCGGAACCGAAAACAAGCAATCGCGAAAAAGTAAAGGAAATTGTCGCGGGCATTGAGAGCGGCATCAAAGAGTTATTTCAAAGTGACCGCTACGCGGACTACCTGCGCACAATGTCCCGTTTTCACAACTATTCTTACCGCAATACCCTCTTGATTCATATGCAGAGGCCGGACGCTACCTTGGTTGCTGGTTTCAACAAATGGAAGAATCAATTTCAGCGCCATGTGAAAAAGGGCGAAAAGGGCATGACCATTCTGGCCCCCACGCCCTTCAAAAAGAAGATCGAGCAGCAGAAGCTGGACCCGGATACCAAGGCCCCGCTGCTGGATGAGGACGGAAATATCCTTACGGAAGAAAAAACCGTGGAAATCCCCATGTTCCGGCCCGGATAAGTGGTCGACGTAAAGCAGACGGACGGAAGCGCC
>ERZ779629.481-NODE-481-length-16049-cov-8.072027_pt1 | contig 16049 bp, 10 predicted proteins | sample MGYA00514192_ERZ779629 | MGnify/ENA primary metagenome ERZ779629 (study PRJEB29562, sample SAMEA4376709) | mouse gut metagenome | isolation source: Cecum | study: EMG produced TPA metagenomics assembly of the A DSS colitis mouse model was used to assess the... | reverse complement strand
TGGTGGGGTGAGTAGAGGGATTCGAACCCTCGGCCTCAAGAGCCACAATCTTGCGCTCTAACCAACTGAGCTATACCCACCATTGTGTGGCGAGCCTGAAGGGATTTGAACCCCCGACCCACGGCTTAGAAGGCCGTTGCTCTATCCAACTGAGCTACAGACTCATTCCGCAAGGAATTGTTGGAGCGGGTGATGGGAATCGAACCCACACGACCAGCTTGGAAGGCTGGGATTCTACCATTGAACTACACCCGCAAATCATTCCGATGCTTTGAAATTCTAGCATATCGCACGGCGATTGTCAACGGTTTTGCATGATTTTCGAACTTGTCCCGATAAATTTTCCGATTTCGTTTGCCGCGCGCAAATTCGAGCTGTCGCACATGCGCGCATGCGCCGTTTTCGCGCATCGAACCCGGTCCGATCCCGTCCGCGCCGATCGCTCTATCCATGCGGAACGGCATCTGCGCATCGCGCCCGCACCGTCCCGATCGAACGAATGATTTTGCAATGCGGACTTCTCTTCGCGCCGCATCGCAACCGTGACGCAATCGAGCGCGCACCCGCGAGCCGACTTGTCTACGCGATCGGTTTATCCGCCGCGATCCGACCGGCGCGCGCCGCCAATTGCGCGTCGATCCGAAAGCTGTCGCGCATCTTCTGCGCCGCCATCCGCGCCGTCGTGCGGTCGATTCGGGCATCGGCGAGCATCTCCAACGCCGCCGACGGATCGCGTACCGCGACGACCTGAATCAGCCACGCGCGCGCCATATCGATATAATAATCCTTTGCCGTCACCGCCAGCACGCTTGCCTGCACGCGCGGCAAATATTCGGTCCGCACATAGTGCGACAACATCGACACGATCCCGAATCTGGCATGCCACACGTCCGCGCGAGCGCACCATTCGACGCATTGGGCAAAATATGCTTCTTTGCAATCCTTGACGGTCGATTCGACGACGTCGGTCAACGCCCAGTCGTCCACGCGATCCAACCATGCGTCGAGCGCGGCGCAGCGCTCTTCCAACGGCATCTTTGCCTGCGCGAGCACAAGCCCCTGCGTCATAACCAATTCGTACGAATCGGCGCGCAGATCGCAAAAAGCGCGCCAATCTTCCCCGCGCGCGATCTCGCGCGCTTGCTTGCGCAAGATCGGAATGCGTATCCCGCGGATCGGATACCGCGTCCGCGACAACCGACTATGAAAACGCGCGTACGCTTCTTCGCTGTGCGAGACGACAAACGCGTCCCATTCCGCCAGCGTTTTCATCCTTTGAGCAACTCGTAGCGTTTTGCCCAGTCTTCTTGCCAATCGTACTGATCGTCGGCGGCGTACGCTTCGTTGACGACGCTCCAATTGCGGTTGGCGTCTTCCTTGTGTCCGTTGGTCGGACTCGACTGTTGGGTCGTGATCATCAGATAGTCGTGCGTCAGGTATTCTTGCCGTCCGCTTGCGCTCAATTCGTTCGCCCAAGTCGCGTCGCAGATATACCACAGTCCGCCGATGCGCACCTTGTTCCAAGCGTGTCCGACGTTGCCGGACGTACCGTTGACCTTGTAGCACTCGATGCCTTCCATGTTGGCGAGAATCGTAAACGCCTTCGCAATCCCGTTGCAAACCGCGACAGCGGATTTGGTCATCGACGCGTTGCGGAAAAATACGCCTTCGGCAAAGAAACTCGCGCTTTGCGTCAATCGGCTGTATTCGATCTTGGAATGATTGCCGTTCGCCTGATTGGCGATGTCGTGATCGTACAAGACGTTGGCGGCGATCCAATCGTAGATCGAATGGATCTTATCGTAATCGCTCATCGTATCGTCGATCACGCTGCGCAATACGTTCTGCGCGGCGGCGATGACCTTTTCCGCAGGCGATCCGGACTCGCCGACCGGCTGCAAACCAAGTTCGAGCGCCAGATACACTTCGTCGCTGTAATACACTTCGACCCGCTCGCGCGACAGATACGCGAAATCCTGATAATTCTTGCCCCGATCGGACTGCACGCAGTGATCGGTATGATCGATATTCTGTTGGACGTGCACGGGCAAAGACGAGGTGATTTGCCCGTCCGATTCGCGATTGGCGGACGTGCCGTAATACGTCGGCGTCGGCGATGCGACCTGCGCCAACGCGTATGCATAATCTCCTTTGAGCGCGGTAGACGAAATTTCGATCAATCGAGACGACGTCATATAGGCTTCGGGATACGTCCGCACCTGATCGGTAATCAGTTTCATCATGCTCTGCGCGCCGATGTTTTCGTTGGCGGCATAATAGAATTCCGCGACGCGGAAATCGTCCGCCGTATAGCCGTCCTGCATCGTAATCGCGTCTTTGTAGACGGTCTGCGTCAACGGCGTGCGTCCGTCGACGTGCATCAGACCGTACCATACGAAATATTTCAGTTCTTCTTCCGACGTAATCACATGATTGTACGTCGTACCGAGAAACTCGAACGTCTCGTTGAGATACGAGCGAAACGTCTCGTCCTTATAATCCACGTCCATGACGTCGTCGTTGCCGACGTAATTCACGCCGTCCCGACGCGCAATGACGCGGACGATTTCGCCCTTTGCCAAATTCTGCGACGGAATGCGGAACGTCGCATGCTCCAAATCGAAATACTGCGCATGGGCGCTATCGTCGGACTCGTAATGTCGCAACGCGCCGATCTCGACGCGATAGGACTGCGCGGGCTGCAACGCATCCCAACGCACGTAAATCTCGCCGTCCGCGTTATCGTAATCGATGCGTACGTTGCGCGGCAGATATACGTCGGTGTCATGCGCGTAAAACGCCAGTTCCGATACGCCCGCCGCGGTCGCGACCTGCGCGATGTGCACGCCGGCGGACAAGCCCTGCATATACGCCGCAAAAATCTCGATCGTATTGTCGCTCGAAGACAGTCCGTATTTGCCGAACGGCACCCTCTTGCCGTCTATCGATACCGCCAGAACCAGATCGGACGAAGCCAAATCCGAATGCGTCCACGCATACGCGTCGCCGATCTCCGCCTGCGGCGCATGCAATGTCAGCGTCAGCGCCCGATTGGAATTGCGCGTCCAAACGACCTGCTCCGACTCCGCGCCGCCCAAACGGTACGGCAACGTTTGCACGATATGCAGACGATATTTCTCCTGCGTCGTATCCGGATAAACGAGCGTCACCGTCAACACGCTGCCCGTCTGCCACTTGCGCATGTATTCGTCGCTCAACGTGACTCTGCCCGCCTGCTCGTCGATGCGATAAGCCGCATCGACCAGATCGAGCGCGCGCACCGCCTGCGGCGTCTGCGCGCCGCAATGCAAGACGAGATTCGCGCCCGCCGACGGCGCATAATACAGATTGCGCACATGCGAATCCAGTCGCGCGACGGTGTCCGGGTCGGGAACGATATCGGGCGGCGGATTCTGCTCGCCGCCGGACTGCGACCGTACAATCGTCAGACGACAGACCGCGACCGCGCTGTCCTTATACGCGTCCGGATCGCCGTATGCCTGTACCGTGATCCGATACGCGCCCGGATTGAGTTCCGAGCAATCGTATTGGGTCAGCTCCGTCTCCGTATCCAACAACGTCTCGTCCGCATCGTCTTGCAACGCAATGCCGACGCGGTATCCCTGCGCGTTGTCCACCGCGCCCCAGGACAGTACCTGCGTCTTGTCGTCAAAGGAAAGTTCGGGCGCGGCAAGCGTCGGCAAAATGCCGAAAAACACGCACGCGCTCAATACCGCCGCCAATGCGGCAATGCATATCGCCATCCCGATCGGGTAAAAATGTTTGTTTGTCTTACGGTTCATACAAGTTCCTGCTTTGTCGGATCGTGTTATAAGTATAGCATATCGCGCGATAAAATACAACGAAAACGCCCCTCCTTTCGGACGGGCGCGCAAGTACAAATCTGTTCGTTCTACTTCGTTTCCGAATCCGAAGGCTCTTCGGACGGCGCGCAATCGAGTTGTTGCGCGGAGACGGTTTCTGCGGTTTCGCTCTGCGACGGCTCCGGCAACGCCGCGGCGTCGTCCGCGCCCGCGCCGCATTGGGGGCATGCGTTTTCCTGTCGCACGTCGTAGACGTTGGGATTCTTCGTGCCGTAGATGACGGATTCGACCGCATGAATGGACGTCTGCTCTTTGACGACGGTGTCGAGCGTACCGACCTTTTCGGGCGCAAGCGCCTCGATCGGATATTTGCGGAACATGACTTTGAGGATGATCGGCGTCAGAATCGACGACACGATAATCAGCAGAATGACCGCCGGATAATACGTTTCCTGAATCAAGCCCGCCTTGACGCCCGTCTGCGTGACGATCAAGCATACTTCTCCGCGCACCATCATGCCGACGCCGACCTTGACGCACTGATTGGGTTTGTATTTGCAGACCGCCGCGCCGACGCCGCAACCGACGAGTTTCGCCGCGAGTCCTCCGATCACGAACAGAATGCTGAACCCGACCAACAGCCATACCGAGCTGCCCGAAAAACTACCGAACAGTTTGTCATACGGCATCGCGATGCCGATTCCCGCAAAAAAGATCGGGGAAAACATCATATACGCGCTCATATCGATGCGACGCTCGACATAATCGGATTCGCGCATGTTGGACAGCATCATGCCCGCCAGGAACGAACCGGTAATCGCGGCGACGCCGAACAACTTCTCCGCGCCCCATGCATACAAAAAGCACGTCACCAATCCGAAGATGGACAGACGACGCGTATGCGGAAAGCGTTTGGACAATTGTTTGAACGCCAGATGGATCAAAATGCCGAGCACGATCCCGATGACGAAGAAAAACAAAATATTGATCACGACCGCAAGCGCGGACAGCGATTGGAGATTGCCGCCGCACGCTTTGATCAGTTTCGCGCCGAGCGTGGCATCGGAATCGGACGCGGTGAAAAACGCCAAAATGACGATGCCGATGATATCGTCCAGAATCGCCGCCGTGACGATCGACGCGCCGATTTTGCCGTGCAACACGCCCAATTCTTTCAACGCGGCGACGGTAATGCCGACCGAAGTCGCGGTCAAAATGACGCCGAAAAACATGCGTTCCTTCATGATCGTCGCCGGATCGAACATCGAATCAGGCAACACGAACGATACGCCGAACCCGACGACGAACGGTACGACCACGCCCATCAACGTAATCAGGACGGACGCCATGCCGTTTTTGCGGATTTCTTTGAAATTCGTCTCCATGCCGGCGGAAAACATAATCAGATTGACGCCGATCGCGGAAAACGTCGCCAACTCCAAGGAATTGGATACGATGCCCGTCGCGCCGAGCAAAATGCCCGCGAGCAACGCGCCCAGCACCTGCGGCAAGCCGATGCGTTTCATCACGATACCGAGAAATTTGGTACCGAACAAAATCAAAACCAGATCGAGAAAAAAGCGGGGATTCATCGAAAACGATTGCGTACTTTCCGACAGCGTCGTGATCATTCGTAACATCGCCACCCTCCTTGTATGCGCGCATGCGCGCTTTTATATAGTATGCCCCCTTGCGACGATACGATTATAGTCCCCGACGGCGCGCATGTCAACCGAATCGCGTCCGGATTCCCAAATATAAACAGCAGACATACCGTCCCGTCCCAGGCGCAAAAAAGCGCCCTTACGGGCGCTTCGTCCTTCCTGCGATACCGGTTATGCTTGCGGCGCTCCGCCGTCCGCGGGCGGCGCGGAAGGCGCGGGTTTGCGCTGCTTCATGCGGCGCGCGTCATCGCGTCTGCGCTTGTTGAGCGCGTCCAATATCAACGACGCGATCAATCCGATCAACGCGACGCCCGGGATAATCAACATAAAATACAGATTGCGCGTTTCCGGTTCCGGTTCCACTTCGGGACTGGGCACGTACGAGAAATAATCGACGTTGATCAGATCGGTATCGACCGGCACGATGCGCAAATTGTGCAATCCCGGATCCATGCTGTGGTAGAACACGCGTTGCGAACACACCGTCGTGTCCGAATTCAGATCGATCAATCCCAGATCCTTGCCGTCGAGATAGATATTGGCGACGCCGTATTTGGCGGCTTTGGTCGCGTACAACGAAATCTCGCTGCCGTAAAATTTGAGCGACAGCGCGCAATTGCGGTCGTTGTTTTCGGTGACGATGCCGTTGATCGCGGCGTAGTCGCGACACTCGCGCCACTCCCCTTGGTATTCGAGCATCGTACTCGTATTGGGGATGATTTTGCTCTGCCCGACCGCTTTGCCGGTCGCGATGCCCCACAATTTACACGCAAAGGCGCTGTCCGACGTCAGCACGATTCGCAGATACCGTCCGATCACGGGTTGTGCAAAACGCACCGTCGTATCGACTTTTTCCAGCATTTGCGTCGCGCAAGGCGCGTACGTCTCGCCGTCCGCCGAAATCTCCAAGCCCAACTGCACGTTGCCGTCGCGCGCCATGTCCACGCCGCACGACAACGTAAAATATTCCAAATGATTGGACGCCTTCATATCGATATCGAACGCGAAGCGCTCCGCCTTGCGTCCCGACTCGAACGCGGTCTCGCGGTCGCGGTCGAACAGCGCCTTGATCGTCGCCGTCGCCGTTGCGGACAATTCCGGCTCGACGCGATCGACCGTCCACACGTCGGCAGTATAATCGCTGAACTCCGCGCCGTGCTCGTCGTAACCGTGGATCGGATGGATAGGCGGCATGTATTTTTGCTCGCGCTCTGCGCGCATGCCGTCCGCATACAGATAGGGCGCGGTCAGATCGGTCACGCTCTCTTCGTCGTCCGGCTCGCGCATGCCCAAATGCGCCATCTGCAAGCCGGTCACATTGAGCAAATAGATCTCGAACGAATATACCTTATCCTGCTCCAACTCGACTTCCTGTTTCAATTCCTCGGTATAGTGCAACACGGTCAGGAAGTTGTCGAACAATTCGTATTTATAATCGGGCACGCCGAACATGACTCTGCAAAACCCGCGGCTGCGCAGATAGAACGTATAGATTCCGGTCTCTTCCACCTGGATCGAACCGCGCAGAATGGAAAACGAATATTGCGTCTCCACCGTATCCTCCGCGCCGAACTCGGGCGTCCCCGCGTGGTCGACGGCGGTATATTCGGATACTTCCAAATTTTTGTAATGCTTGATCGCCGTATCCATATCGCGGAACGCAACGTTGTGGTATACGCTGTACGATGCAGAATGCACGTCCACCGTGATATATCCGTACAGGACGACATCCGATTGTCCGTCCGTCAGCACCAATTCGTAACGGTCGCGCAACAGATTTTCGCTCGGCATGTACAGATACGTGCCGTCGTCCTGTTTGGTCCACAATCCCTGCGTGCCGCGCACCTCGCGCACGCTCCACCGATCGGGATCCTGCGCGACGATCGCCGACGCAAAATCGAACTCGGTCTGTTTGCCCAACAGCACGCGCGTGCCGACGACGTTGCCGCGGTCTACGCCGCCCGCGGTATAACGGTTCTGCACGGTCGGATATTTGGGATACCGGCTCATCTCTTCGCGCACCGCGTCGGAGACCGGTTGATCTCCGAACAATTCCGCATAGTCGGACAGATCGCATCCGAGCACTTCACTCGCCGCCAACAGCAGTTTTTCCTGCGCGTTCTCGCGATCGAAATAACGATACGCTTCAAACAGTTCCTGCGTCTTGAATCTTCCGTACGTATATGTCAGATTGCCGATCAATCCCGTCAGCAAGCGATCGGACTCCCATTCGCGATTGAGCGTCTTTTCCAACCATACGGCGGACGCGGTAGACTGCCCGTCCGTATACGGATCGACCGCATCGTCCGTCATCTCGATCTTGATCGCGGCTTCGATCGCGCCGACGATCTGCATCGCGTCCCAATCTTCTTTGACAAAGCCGTCCGACTGGCGTACCCGCAGCTCGCACAACGCGCGCAACAAATCCGTGCCGCCGGTCTCGTACAGCCGTTGGGGATCGGTATCGGCGAGAAAGATTTGCGTCGGCATTTTAACGCAACGCGCGTTGGCGTCGTAATAGCACGTATCGTATCCGTCCCGCACATCCACCGCGATCGGCGCATAGTCGTTGACGGCGCTGCCGCAACCCGTGATCGCGTTGAGCTGCTCTACGCAGGAGCGCCACCACAGCATCGCGTCGAACAGCGTATCCGCGTCCAGCCGCGAGACGGCGTCCGCCCCCAGATCGAAGCGCACGTTGCCGGTATCGATGCTGGCGCGCGCGACGGGTTTTGCGGCGACGAATTCTTTTTCCGAATCCACGCCCAACCGATAATATGGCGCGCGGATGCCGCCGCGCAACTTGATTTCGAAAGCTTCCTGATCGCGTGCGGACGGCGCGATATCCAGATAAATCATACAACCGTATCCGAGCATCTCCAATCCGTAATCCTTGATCGGATCGATCTTAAACTGCGTCTTGTCGCACGCGTATTCGTATTGAGATTGGATCCGATCGGACGAATTGCTTGCCGCCGCGATCGGACGCACCAACACGCGGTGACCGTCTTCGACGACGGATTTGGGCACGGTGACGCTCAACGTCTCTCCGCGCGGCACATAAACGCCGGTAAAATGCTCGCCCGCGATGCGATTGTCGATCTGCATCGTCTGCTCGATGCGTTTGGTATCGGTATATTCGATCGCCGTAACGGGCGCGGAAAACGTCTCGCTGACTGCGATGCCGTCATAATAACGCGCCAACACCTCGTCGCGATACGTGAGCGTATACCGATCGGCGTCGCACGCCGTCAACGCCAGCGCGAACGCGACCAAAACAATTGCGATACAGACCAATTTGCGTTTCATACGACGATTATACCACGCGCGCGCCCCGATGCGCAACATTTTGCGCGCGATTGCCGCGATTTTGGACGCGCGACCGCAAGCGCGCGCCGCGATTGCAAAAAGATCCCCGCATCGCGAGGATCTTTGCATCGTGAATTTGTTGCGATCAGTAGACCAGATCGATCAAGCCGACGTTGCCGTCGCCGCGCCGATAGACGATGTTGACCATGCCGTTGGCTTCGTTGACGAACGCGAAGAAGTCGTGATCCACCAACTCCATCTCGTCGATCGCTTCCTGCACGCCGATCTTTTTGAGCGCAAAGGTTTTGGTACGCACAAGCTCTTTGGCGGCGCTTTCCGGCACGGCGTAGAGCGCCGTCTCTTCGAACGCGGATTTCTTCATCTTATCGAGCTTGGTACGGTGTTTACGGATCTGCCCTTCGATTTTGGGCAGCGCGAGATCGATGTTGTTGAACATGTTGTCCGAACTGACTTCGCTGCGCACCATGTGCGATCCGAAATAGACCGTGATTTCCATAATATAGCGTTCTTTGCCGTCCTTGCCGACTTGACGCATCGTAATTTTGGCTACCGCGTCGTCTTCGAAATAGCGACTGAATTTCTCCATCTTCTTGTCGATGACGTCGCGCAAGTGGTCGCTGACTTTGTAGTTTCTGGCAATGATTTCTATCCGCATAATGCAGCCCTCCTTATCCGCGCGTCCGCGCCGTCCTCAGACGGTTGGGGCGCGTCTTTCCTATCTCGATTATAGCATGCCGCGTCGGTTTTGAAAAGGGGGTATTTTGCATTTTACGCATCGATTTTCGCAAAATCCAGTTTGCCCTCTTTCGCGCCGACGCGCACGTTGTCTCCGAGCGCGAGTTCGCCTTTGAGAATGCGTTCGGACAGTTCGTCTTCCAACAGTTTCTGCACCGCGCGACGCAGCGGGCGCGCGCCGTATTCTTTGTTGAAACCGTTGTCGATCAACACGCGTTTTGCCTCGTCGTCCACTTCCAGCGAAATTCCCTGCTCCCGCAGCCGCTTGACGAGCGACGCGATCATGCGGTCGGCGATCGCGTCCATATCCGCCTTTTCGAGCGGGCGGAACAGGATGATGTCGTCGATGCGGTTGATGAATTCGGGACGCATCGTGCGTTTGAGCGCTTCCATCTGTTTTTCGCGCATGTTTTCGTAGCTGCTCTCCTTGTCGCCGAAGCCGAGCGCCGCCGTCGTCTTGATCTCTTGCGCGCCGATGTTGGACGTCATGATGATCACGGTATTTTTAAAGTTGACGGTACGCCCGTGCGAATCGGTCAGCCGTCCGTCGTCCATGATCTGCAACAGCAGATTGAACACGTCCGGATGCGCCTTCTCGATCTCGTCGAACAGCACGACCGAATACGGTTTGCGCCGCACTTTCTCGGTCAATTGACCGCCTTCTTCGAAGCCCACGTATCCCGGCGCGGAGCCGATGAGTTTGGACACGTTCATCTTGTCCATATATTCGGACATATCGATGCGCACGGTCGCGTTTTCGTCCCCGAACAGCGCTTCCGCAAGCGCCTTGCTCAGCTCGGTCTTGCCCACGCCGGTCGGTCCCAAAAAGATAAACGATCCGATCGGACGATTGGGATCTTTGATGCCGGCGCGCGCGCGCCGCACCGCCCTAGACACCGCGTCCACGGCTTCGTCCTGTCCGACGACGCGCTTGCGCAGGATGTCTTCCAGTCCGAGCAGCTTTTCCGCTTCCGTCTGCGTCAACTTGACGACCGGCACGCCCGTCCATACCGAAACGATCTGCGCGATTTCTTCTTCGCCGATCGACAGATCCGCATGCGTCTGCGTCTGTTTCCATTCCGATTTTTTGCGATCCAACTCTTCGCGTTTGCGCTCCAAATCGTGCTTGATCTCGTCGCATCGCTTGTAATCTTCTCTGCTCAGCGCGCTCTTTTTCTCGACTTCCAGCTTGGCGATCTCGTCTTCGAGCAATTTGACGTCTTTGGGCGCGACGTTGGCGCCGATGCGCTTGCGCGACGCGGCTTCGTCGATCAGATCGATCGCCTTGTCGGGCAAAAAGCGGTCGGAGATATAGCGGTCGGACAGTTTTGCCGCCGCGTCGATCGCTTCGTCGGTGATCGTGACGCCGTGATGCTTTTCATAACGCTCACGCAGACCTTTGAGAATGACGACGGTGTCTTCCACCGACGGCGGATCGACGGTAATCGGCTGGAATCTGCGTTCCAACGCGCTGTCCTTTTCAAAGTATTTGCGATACTCTTCCAGCGTCGTCGCGCCGATGGTCTGCAACTCGCCGCGCGCCAATTGCGGTTTGAGAATGTTGGCGGCGTCCATCGAACCTTCCTTGGTCGACCCCGCGCCGACGATCGTATGGATCTCGTCGATGAACAAGATCGTATTGCCGTCTTTTTTGATCGCTTCGATCGCCTTTTTGAGACGTTCTTCAAACTCGCCGCGGTACTGCGTCCCCGCCAGCAAACTCGCCATATCCAGACTGAACACGCGCTTGTTTTTCAGCATTTCCGGCACTTCGCCGTTGACGATCGCCTGCGCCAACCCTTCGACGATCGCGCTCTTGCCCACGCCCGGCTCGCCGATCAGCACCGGATTGTTTTTGGTGCGGCGGGACAGGATCTGCACGATGCGCTCGATTTCCTGCGAACGCCCGATGACCGGATCGAGTTTGCCGGCGCGCGCTTTGGCGGTCAGATCGTCGCCCAATCCGTCAAGCAGCTTGTTGCCGCCGCGGTTTGCCGCGCCCGCGCTCTGCGCGGACGTATCCTCGCCGCCCGATTGACCGTCGCGCAGCGCGGCGGTGAGTTTGCGCATCAGATCGGGCACGTCTACGCCCAGCTTGACCAACCCCGAAACCGCGTAGCTGTCGCGCATGCGCAAGATGCAGAACAACAATTGATCGGAGCCGATCGACGACTGTCCCAGCTCCTGCGCGAGCGTTCTGCTATCCTGCAATACGCGACGCGTGCGGTCGGTCATACGGATTTCGTTGGTACGCTCGTCGCTCTGCTGCATCAACGGCGCAAGCAGATCTTCGTCCACGCCCGCCTGTTGCAGGAACGCCCCCGCCTGCGTGTCGGGCAACGCCGCCATCGCGCACAGGATATGTTCGGTCCCCAACATGCCGCCGCAGCGGCTGGCGTATTCGGACGCCTTTTGTATGACGCGGTTGCATTCTTCGGATAAAAAGTTCATAACGCTCACCTACCTTTCAGTTTAATTTTTTTCGGACGATCGAGGCGCGCGCGACATCGCGCTCCGCAACGTTCAGATTTTTGCCGGTCAGCTTGCACAGCGTCGCCGGCTGACTCTCGACGATCAGTCGATTGAGTTTGGACAGATCGCAATCCAGATATTGCAGACACACGCCCAGTTTGACGAGCGCGGACAGCTCCATCAGTTCTTGCGAACTCATCTTGTACGCATACAGCATCGTGCCGTACGCCCGCATGATTTTGTCTTTGAGTTTGATGCCCTCGTGTTTGGCGATGTTTTGGCGCGCAATGCGTTCCGCTTCGACGAGTTTGGAGACGACCAAATTCATGCGGTCGAGAATCTCGCGTTCGCTCATTCCGATCGCCGCCTGATTGGAGATCTGATACAGATACCCTTCCGCCTGCGATCCTTCGCCGTACACGCCGCGCGTCGTAATCCCGTTTTCCTGATATTTGCGGATAAACGAATTGATGACGCCCGTCATCGTCAACGCCGGCAAAAACACCATCGCCGACGCGCGCATCGCCGCGCCCAGATTGGTCGGGCACGCGGTCAGATAGCCCCACTCCGGACTATATGCGATCGGCAGCGTCTTCGCAATCTCGCGATCGATCTGCGAGAGCGATTCGTACGCGCGATCCAATCCCATGCCTTCGACGATGCATTGTTGGCGGATATGGTCTTCTTCGTTGAGCATGACGCTGATCGTCTCGTCCTTGCTGACGAACGCGACGCCGTACGGGCATTCCTGCGTCAGTTGCGGACTGACCAAATGTTTTTCGACAAGCACCTGCGCTTCGATCGGATCGAATCCGCGCATCTGATAAAAGTCGGTCGCCACGACCTTGTCGCACGCTTCCTTGACCTTTTGCATCATCTTATAGATCTCTTCTTCGCCGTGCAGACGGTGCGGAAACGGCAAGCCCCGCACGTTGCGCGCCAACCGCACGCGGGAAGAATATACGACGTCTTTCATATCCTGCATGTTCGCGTTCATGTCGAGCCTCCCTTATCCTTTGTTTTGCAGATTGCGGATCTGCTCGTAATACGATTGGGCGGTCAGATAATCTTCCTTGTCGATCGCCTCTTGTTTGAGCCGTTCCAAGCGCTGCAATTCGCTCTGCGGACTACTCGCCTGTTTGGGGCGCGGTTCGGCGCTCGTTTGCGCCGCGGGTTGCCCGTGATAGACCTTGCCGCCGAGTTTGGAAACGTATTGGCTCGCGATGTCCCGAAACGCCTCGTAGCATTCGCTGCATCCGAAGCGGTAGTTTTCCAGCACGTCGCGCTCGCTCGTGCCGCATTTGGGACATACGCGCAATTTGCTCATGCCCTTGTGCGGAGCCATGCCGAACATCGCGCTGTAAAAGTTATCCCCGAACACTTCGTCGAACAGATTGGTCTGATTGACCGCGCTCGCGCAGTGTTGACACAGACTCTTTTCGGTCGTCACGCCGTTGATCGTTTTTTTGAAGAACACCGTCGCGGGGCGCATGCCGCACATTTCGCACATTTTGTCTTGCATATTCTTTTCTTGCATGTTCGTCATCTCCTATACAGTCCGATCAAAATTTCTCGGAAAATATTTTTGCGCAATCCCTGCGTCTGCATCGGCATCGCCAACGCCCGATCGGACAACGCGCATTTGATCAACGCGCATTCCGCGTCGCCGATCAATCCGTTTGCTTCCAAGCGCTGCGCGAGATCGCAGGCGCGGTGATACGTCAACTCGCGTTCGCCGTCCAGCTCGCGCAGCAACTGCGGAATCAGTTCCTGCCCCTGCGTGCGTACCCGTACCAGCGTCACGAATCCGCCGCCGCCGCGTTTGGATTCGATCACGTAGCCCTTGTCGAGATTAAAACGCGTCGCCAGAACATAATTGATCTGACTGGGCGCAACGCTGAAATAATTCGCCAGTTCGTTGCGGGACAGTCGGATCGTGTCTTCTTCCCCGATGACGGAAAGAATGAACTGTTCGATCGCGTCCGAAATCGTTGCCATAAGCGCCTCCCGATTAGTTTGACTTTCTTTGACCTTTGATCTTCGATTTCATTATAGCACGGATTTTTGCGTTGTCAATCCTTTTGTGACATTTCTTTGCGATATTTTTACATTGCGCCGCGGCGGATCGCGACGCGCAAAACCGCCGCCCGTGCGAATCCTGTCCGGTATTGTCGTTTGCTTGCACATTTTGACGAATCGACATTGCATTTTGCATTCATATATATTATAATAAGGACGGGGAACGACGATTCCCCGAATTCGCATGACACAGGAGGCAATATGCAAAAGGTAACCAAGGCGGTCATTCCCGCGGCGGGATTCGGGACGCGGTTTTTGCCGGCGACCAAATCACTGCCCAAAGAAATGTTTCCGATTGTGGACACCCCTACCCTGCAATATGTCGTCGAAGAAGCCGTCAAGAGCGGCATCACGGACATCATGATCATATTGGGCAAGAACAAAAAATGCATCGAAGACCACTTCGACTACACCGTCGAGTTGGAACAGATTTTGCGCAACGCCGGCAAGACGGATCAAGTGCGCCGCATGCGCGAAATCGCCGATATGGCAAACATCTATTATGTACGTCAAAAAGAAATGAAGGGCTCGGGCAACGCGATCCTGACCGCGCAAGCGTTTGCGGGCAACGACGCGTTTGCGGTACTGTTCGGCGACGACGTGATTTACAACGAAGACAATCCCTGTCTCTCGCAGCTCATCCGCGCGTACGAGACAACCGGCAAATGCATCATCGGATGTCAGAACGTTCCGCGCGACGAAGTCTCCAAATACGGCGTCGTCCGCCCCGGCAACGTCAAGGGACGTTATACCGAACTCAAAGGCATTCAGGAAAAACCGCCGATCGATCAGGCGCCGTCTACGCTGGTCAATATGGGACGTTTCGTCTTCCCGCCCGAGATCTTTGAACTGATCCGCAATACCGCGCCCGCGCCCAACGGCGAAGTCTATCTGACCGACGCGATCGAACAACTTGCGCGGCAAGATCTCGTGTACGCGTACGAGTTTGAAGGCAAACGCTACGACGTCGGCGACAAGATGGGATATCTGGAAGCGTCCGTGGAATACGGACTGCGCGACCCCGCGTTGCGTCCGCGCCTGTCCGAATATCTGCGGCAATTGGCGCAGACGCTCTGACGCATATATCGTCCATGCCGAGCCGTCCCGATCGGGGCGGCTTTTGTCTGATCCGACGATCTGCGCGGGGGTTGCGCGCATATTTCTACCCGTGAAATTCTCCGTGCTTTGCGGCGCTTACGATACGACAAAACCGAACGTCAGACGTTCGGTTTTGTCTAATTTTGCAATCGTTGCGCGGCGCGCTTTAAGAACGGTTTTTCTTGCGCAAATTGCGGATGCCGATTTCCACGCAAAGGATCGCAAGCAACAGGATCGCAATCGTTGCCAACAAGCCCACCATAGACAGGATAGAAATGCGGAACCATGTCGCATTCGCCAAATCGCCGCCCGATGTCGCATTGCCGTCGTTATTGCCCGATCCGTTCGGATTGTTCGGATCGTATCCGTACGTAAACTGTTTGGGCGCGCTTTCGTTCGGCGTGTCCGATACTTCGCCGTTGATATCCGCCAATTCGAAATTCGCCGCGCTCGACGCGCTCAACTTCGCAACGACTTTGTACGTCTGTCCCGCAATCAGATCGGATTCCGCGACCAGATTCCCGTCCGCGTCGTAATACTCGTACACGATCTGCACATAGTCCGCATACTTGCTCGATATCGTCAACGTCGGCTTGCCGCTGCTGTCCGCGCCCCAAATCTCGGTTAATTTTACCTTGGAGATGCTCCATTCCAGCGCGTATTCCTGCAAGCCCGTCGCGCCGTCCGCCGTCATCCAAACATAATTGCTGTTCGGCAACGTCACCGTCGCATGATACGTCCCCGCATTCGTCGCCGTCGTCACCAGATCCAGCGTCATCAATGTCGCATCGTATCCCGTCAACAGATCGAGCAAGCTGTACTCCGTCCCGTTGAACGTCGCTTCCTT
>ERZ779629.479-NODE-479-length-16073-cov-7.188351_pt1 | contig 16073 bp, 13 predicted proteins | sample MGYA00514192_ERZ779629 | MGnify/ENA primary metagenome ERZ779629 (study PRJEB29562, sample SAMEA4376709) | mouse gut metagenome | isolation source: Cecum | study: EMG produced TPA metagenomics assembly of the A DSS colitis mouse model was used to assess the... | reverse complement strand
GCCATCATCAGCTCGGTGACCAGTATGCGCCAGTCCCAGCCCATCAAGGAGATCGCCGCCGCCGCCCGGCAGTTCGGCCTGGGCGAGCTGGACGTGCGGGTGGACGTAGGCCCCCGCCGGGACGAGGTGGGGGAGCTGGCGGAGGCCTTCAACGCCATGGCCGACTCCCTGTCCAAGAGCGAGCAGCGGCGCACCGAGTTCGTGGCCAACGTGTCCCACGAGCTGAAAACCCCCATGACCACCATCGCCGGCTTTGCCGACGGCATTCTGGACGGCACCATTCCCCCCGAGCAGGAGCGGCACTACTTGCAGATCATCTCCTCCGAGACCCGCCGCCTGTCCCGGCTGGTGCGGTCCATGCTGGACCTGTCCCGGCTCCAGTCCGACGAGCGGGCCGCCCAGCAGCAGTTTGACCTGTCCGAGACCCTGGTGCGGGCGCTGGTCACCCTGGAGAATAAGGTGAACGCCAAGGGGCTGGAGGTGGACGCCCAGCTGCCCGACGAGGCCGTCCCCGTGTGGGGGGACCAGGACGCTATCACCCAGGTGTGCTACAACCTGCTGGACAACGCCATCAAGTTCTCCCAGGAGGGGGGCGTGCTGGGGCTGTCTGTCACCGTGAAGGGCCCCAAGGCCACCGTCACCATCAGCAACCAGGGGGAGACCATCCCCCCCGAGGAGCAGTCTTTGGTGTTCGACCGCTTCCATAAGACGGACCACTCCCGGTCCGCCGACCGGGACGGGGTAGGGCTGGGGTTGTATATCGTGAAAACCATCCTCAACAGCCACAAGGAGAACATCACCTGCGTCAGCGAGGATGGCGTAACCAAGTTTATTTTCACCATGACCAGAGCGTAAACTTTCATTTTTGATCTGATGTTCTCCGGGGTCCCCGCCATAGGCGGGGCGGCGCTTGCGCCGTTTTGGCATTGCGCCGCAATGCCAAAAGCCGGTGGAATTCACTTCCACCGGCTGGATCAAATCCGGGGGTCCCCATGGACAAAGTCCATGGGGGAAATATCACTTGCGTCAGCGAGGACGGCGTAACCAAGTTTATTTTCACTATGACCAGAGCATGATCCCAACTCTTTTTGATGGGAGGAATCCTCCATGGATAACTATCTCAACCACCGCTGGCCCCAGGGCCCCGGCGTCCAGCCGCCCCCTGTGCCCGGATGGCCGGGCGCGGAACTCCAGCCCAAGAAAAAATCCTCTCCCCGGCGGTGGCTGGTCCCCCTGGTGTCCATCCTTCTGGTAGTGTCCCTGCTGGGAGGCGTGTGCTTCTGGGCCGTGAACGGCATCGCCAGTATGCTCTCCCAGATGGAGCCCGCCCTGCCTGACGACCCCCGCCCCTGGGTCAGCCGCCATCTGGAGGGCGGCTCCGACTGGTCCGCCGGGGACCTGCCCTGGGGGGACCCGGACCCGTCGGTGTCCCTGTCCGCCCAGCCTGCCGGCCCCGCCGTCACCGGGCGGGAGGCCTACGATGCCGCGCTGCCCACTCTGGTCAGTGTCGAAACCGCCCACACCAACCCCCTGGAGGGCAGCGTGGGCACCGGGGTGGTGGTGGAGCGGTCCGGCTATGTGGTCACCAACTACCACATCATAGAGGACTCGGTGAAGATCCGGGTGGGACTGCTGGACGGTCCGGGCAAGCTGTTCGACGCCAAGGTCATCGGCTTTGACGAGGCCTTTGACATCGCGGTGCTGAAGTTTGACCCAGACGGTCTGGACCTCACCCCCGCCCGGCTGGGGGATTCCGACGCGCTGTCGGTGGGCGACCTGGTGTACGCCGTGGGCAACCCCATGGGCTACCTCACCGGCTCCATGTCCATGGGCATCGTGTCCGCCCTGGACCGGGAGCTGGACCAGGAGGAGAGCAGGACCAAGGGGGCGCTGGGCCTGATCCAGATTGACGCCCCCATCAACCCGGGAAACTCCGGCGGGGCCCTGCTCAACCAGTCCGGCCAGGTGGTGGGCATCACCTGCGCCAAAATCACCGGCGTGGTCCGGGATCACGGCGAGGCCATCGACGACGCGGTGGTGCTGGAGGGCATGGGGCTGGCCATCCCCATCTCCGACGCCATCCCCTTTATCAACCACATTCTGGCCACCGGGGAGAGCTGGCGGCCCGCCATGGGCATCCAGTGCGCCGCCGACCAGATCGACGGACGGAAGGGCATCCGGGTGGCGGAGATCACCGCCGACGCCCCCAAGGAGGCGGGCTTGCGGGCGGGAGACCTCATCCTCACCGCCAACGGCGTGCCCGTGACCACCCTGGCCCAGCTGCGTCGGGTGCTCTACCGCACCGGGGCGGAAGGGGAGCTGACCTGCACTGTCCTGCGGGCAGGGGAGGAGCGTACCATCACCTTCCCCCTGATGGACAGCCTGAAGCAGGACTGAGGGCGTGCCATGGAACGGGATCAGGTGGCCGCCCTGCTGGCCGGGGCGGAGGGTTATTTGTCCGGCCAGGAGATGAGCCGCGCCCTGGGCGTCACCCGGGCGGCGGTGTGGAAAGAGATCGAGGGACTCCGGGGGGCGGGCTGGCCCATTGAGTCCTCCACCCGGAAGGGATACCGGCTGTCCGGGCCGCCGCCCGCCCTGTCCGCCCCGTACATTTCCGCCCGGCTGGGCAGGGATAATCTCTTTGCCGGGAAGGTGCTGGTAGAGCCGCTGGTGGACTCCACCAACACCCGGCTGAAGGCCATGGCCGCGGCGGGCGCACCCACCGGCTCGGCCCTGCTGGCCGAGGAGCAGTCCGGGGGACGGGGCACCCACGGGCGGTCCTTCCAATCCCCCCGGGGAGACGGGCTGTATCTGTCGGTGCTGCTCCGGCCCGCCTCAACCAAATTGCAGGACCTGCTTACCCTGACGGGCTGGGTGGGGGTGGCGGCCCGGGAGGCGGTGGAGCGGGCCAGCGGCGCCCCGGTGGGCATCAAATGGCTCAACGACCTGTACCTCAACGGGAAAAAGCTGTGCGGCATCCTCACCGAGCTGTCCTTTTTGGGGGAGAGCGGCGAGCCGGATTACGTGGTGGCAGGCATGGGGATCAACATGGGCCAGACGGCTGAGACCTTTCAGGCCCAGGGACTGGGTGATATCGCCACCTCCCTGGCGATGGAGGGGTATCCCGTGGAGCAAAACCACCTGGCCGTCTGCCTGCTGGAGGAGCTGGACAAGCTGGTCCGGGATTTCCCGGGAAAACGGATGGAATATCTGGCCCGCTACCGGGCCTGCTGCGTCACCCTGGGGCGGCGGGTGAGCTTCGACGGGGAGGGGGGGCTCCAAACCGGCACGGCAACCGGTGTGGACGGCCATTTTGCCTTACAGGTGGCCGGGGACGACGGAGAGGCGAAGGTCATATCCTCTGGGACGGTGAAAATGCTATAAAACTCCCGCCTGTACACGCCGGGACATCCTCAAGACCAGATCTCGTCAGGCAGGATCGGGAGAACTGAAGCAGGGAGTACCTACATTGTGTGGGTACTCCCTGTTTTGGGTTACGCGGAAGGAACCGATGGGGCCGGAGCTTGCGCGCCCCTGCCAGCAAAAGAAGGAGGTAGGGTAACCATTTCGACTACATATGGCTATATCCGGGTCAGCACCAGGGAGCAGAACGAGGACCGGCAGCTCATCGCCCTGCGGGCGGCGGCGGTGCCGGAGAAAAATATGTTTGTGGACCGGCAGTCTGGCAAGGATTTTCTGCGGCCCGAGTACCAGCGGATGGTTCGGAAATTAAAAAAAGACGACCTGCTCTATGTGAAGAGCATTGACCGTCTGGGGCGCAACTATGGGGAGATTTTGGAGCAATGGAGGGTCCTCACCAAGGAGCGGGGCATCGACATTGTGGTGCTGGATATGCCGCTGCTGGACACCCGCCGGGGCAAGGACCTGATGGGGACGTTTCTCAGCGACATTGTTTTGCAGGTGCTCTCCTTTGTGGCGGAGAACGAGCGCACCAACATCCGCCAGCGGCAGGCGGAGGGCATCGCGGCGGCAAAGGCCCGGGGCGTCCGCTTTGGACGGCCTCCCAGGCCGCTGCCAGACAACTACCACAGCGCCTACCGGAGGTGGAAGGCCGGGATGATTACCGGCACGGCGGCGGCCAAGGAGTGTGGAATCCCGCTGTCCACCTTCCGCTACTGGGCGGAGGTCTACGGGAAAACAGACCTGTTGTAGGCCGCCGGACGGTTTTGGCGTTGGACATGGCCCGTCGGACCCGGCTGCGGCGCAGCCTTGACATGGCCCGCCGCCGCGTAAATGGACCCCTGCCGTTAAGGGGCAGATGGTATCATCTGCCCCTTAACGGCAGGGGTCAACGCTCGGCATCATGATGTGCGGCCCGGGGGAATTCCATTTCCGCTCCAATTACTTCTCGGCGGGGGCAACCTCACGGCCATTGTAGGTCATGCAGTTCTTGCACACGCGGTGGGGCAGGGTGACGGTACCGCACTTGGGGCAGGTGTTGATACCGGGAGTCTCCAGCTTCCACACGGAGCTGCGGCGCTTGTTCCTGCGCTGCTTGGATACTTTACTCTTTGGGACGGCCATTTTGACACCTCCTTATTTGGTCAATGTCCGCGGGGACATACAGCCTACTGATCCGCTTCCTCCGGCTCCAGCAGCTGCGCCAGCTTGGCCCAGCGGGGGTCGATCTCCTTTTTGCAGCGGCACGGTTCCCGATTCAGGTCCGCGCCGCAGCCGGGACAGAGCCCCTTGCAATCCTCGGAGCAGAGGTTTTTTGTGTCCATTTCAAGGAGGAATACCTCCCGCATCAGCTCATCCAGCTCCAGCTCGCCGTCCTGGTTCAGCTCCACGATGTCGTCGCTCTCCCCGTTGGCCAGCTCAAAGGCCAGCAGGGTTTCGTACTCCACCGTCTTATCCCGCTGAAAGGGTTTGGCGCACCGGTCGCAGGTGAGAGACAGCGCCGCGTCCAGCCGGGCTTTCAGCTCCAGGGCGCCCGCCCGGTTGCGCACCTGTCCCTCCACACGGACAGGCTGAACAAAGGGACTGGTCCCATTCCACTCCAGGCCGGACAGATCCACCTGGAGGGCGAAGGGCAATACCTCGCCGGGCTGTTGGGCTAAGGGCTTCAAATCCAGTTTCATGGCACACCTCGCATAATGGCACGACTGGTATTATACTAGACCTGGCCGGAAATGTCAAATCTTTTCCGCAATTTTTTCTTGTTTCCCCCTCTTTTCTTTGATAAAGAAAAAAGGAAACGGAATGAGAAGCATCTAATCCTTCCCCATCATGTACCGGCGGGCGAAAAACCGCCCGGATACTGCCCTGTCCGCCGGCGAACAAGAGTTCTTTTAGGACATCAAAAATTTCTCCAAACGGTCCATGCCCCTTTTGATGTTGTCCATGCTGACGGCGTAGGACCAGCGGACAAAGCCGGGGGCTCCCATGCCGCTGCCCGGCACTGTGGCCACCAGGCCGTGCCTGAGCAGGGCGCTGCAAAAGTCGTCGCTGGAGCGGACCGTCTCTCCGCAGAGGGTGCGGCCCAGCTGCTGTTCCATGTTCATCATCACGTAGAACGCGCCCTCGGGCTTGATGCAGCTCACCCCGTCTATGGCGTTCATCCGCTCCACGATATAGTCCCGGCGGGCCTGGAAGGCGCGGCGCATCTCCTCCACGCAGTTCTGGGGGCCGGTGAGGGCGGCCACGGAGGCGGCTTGGGAGATAGAACTGGGGGACCCGGTGGAGTGGCTGAGGCAGCTGGCCATCACCTTGGCGATCCGTTCGCTGGACAGCAGGTAGCCGATGCGCCAGCCGGTCATGGCGTAGGACTTGGACACGCCGTTGATCAGGATGGCGCGCTCCTTCACCTCTTGGCCCAGGGCGGCGGCGGAGGTGAACAGCGCCCCGTCGTACATGAGGTTGCAGTAGATCTCGTCGGAGATGATATAGATATCCCGCTCCACGCACACCCGCGCCAAAGCGGAAAGCTCCTCCTGGCTGTAGGCCATGCCGGTGGGGTTGCAGGGGTTGTTGAGGATCAGGGCCTTGGTCTTGGGGGTGATGGCGGCGGCCAGCTGCTCCGCCGTCATTTTGAAGCGGCTGGACTCCCCGGCGGAGACCACCACGGGCTTGGCCCCCATCATCTTGATGAGCTCCAGATAGCTCACCCAGAAGGGAGCGGGCAGGATCACCTCGTCGCCGGGGTCCACCAGGGTCCGCAGAGCGATATAGACACAGTGCTTGGCGCCGCTGGTCACCACCACCTGAGAGGGCTGGTAATCCAGGCCGCAGTCCTCCCGCATCCGCAGGCACACCGCCTCCTTGAGGTCCGGGGTGCCGGAGGCGGGGGTGTAGCGGGTCATATTGCCGGCAATGGCCCGTTCCGCCGCCGCCTTGATGTGGTCGGGGGTGTTGAAATCCGGCTCGCCGGCGCCGAAGCCGATCACGTCTACGCCGTCCGCCTTCATCTGCTTGGCCAGCGCGTCCATGGCCATGGTGCTGGACACCTGCACCGCCGACGCGATTTGAGCAAGTTCTTTCAAGGTGATCCCTCCAAGTTTTATTTCGTGCATATTATATTCTCCGCCTTGCAAAATTGCAAGCGCTCCACAGTTGAAATTTGGAGTTTTTGCAATTTTAACAAAAACAAGCTGCATTTCGGAGAAAAAACTCCCCGTCTGCCCAGCCAGACGGGGAGTCCTGCAATTCACCGGCGGGTGTTCTTGCGGTAGAGATGGTACAGCCCCTTTACCAGCAGGTCGTGGTCGTACTTGATCTCCCTCCGGCACAGCCGGTAGAGGGAGGGGGCGCGGCCCCCGGTGGCCACCACTGCGGCGGCCCTGGCTCCCGCGGCCTCCTCCAGGGACTCGATCACCCGGTCAAAGGCCCCGCTGTAACCGTACAGTACCCCCGCCCGCATGGAGTCCACCGTGTTGCGCCCCAGGGGGGTGTCTACCTGGGCTATGGAGATCTGGGGGAGCTGAGCCCCGTTCCGGGACAGGGCCTCCAGGGCGATGTCCATCCCGGGCATGATGGCGCAGCCCTCGAAGGCGCTGGCGCTGAGGTAGGAGAAGGTGACGGCGGTGCGGGAGTTGATAACGATGGCGGGGGTGGGGTAGAGGGCGGAGGCGGCCACGCAGGAGGCCACGATGTCGCTGCCCAGCTGGTTATGGATCTCGGATCTGATATTGAGGCCCGTTTTCAGCCCCGGCCCCACCACCAGGGGAGGCTTGCCGGTGAGCCGCCGCAGGGTGCGGGCGTAAGCGCCGGTGATGGGGGGCACCACGCTGGACAAAATGGCCCCGTCCACCCCGTCCAGGTCTGCCCGGTACAGGTGGAATACCCCCATCAGGTCGATGGCGCAGCGGTCGTCGGTCATTTTGGAATCGGTCTCCAGCTCCGACTGGAAGGACAGCGTCCCCTCCTGGGTGAACAGGGCGATGGTGGTGCGGATGTTGCCGATGTCAATGGCTAAAATCATGGCGTTTCTCCCCTTCTCTCTATCCATTCAGTATGTCCATGACCCTCCGGTATTTGGTTCGATAAAGCTTCCTGCTCTGGGGCGACAGCTTTTGAAAGCTCCGCTCCAGCTTTTCCTTTACGAATCTTTTTCCTTCCTCAAATCCCATGCCCCGCTCCCGGTAGGCCAGGTACAGCAGGCTGGGCAGGCTGTCAAAGTGGGAGACCGCGTCCGCGTCCGCCACGCACAGCTCCTCCACGCTCTCCCGGTCCAGCGGTACGCTGCCCCGGTGGCTGCGGATGCAGTTTTGCACCAGCGCGGTCTTTTCCGGCTCATAGTCCCATTTGGACAGGATGCCTCGGGCCATCTCCGCCCCGTGGAGGTGGTGGTCGGGATACAGGCTGTGGTCAGTGACAGACGCAATATCATGGAGCCATGCCGCGATCATCACGATCTCTTTGTCCGCCCCGTATCGCTCCGCCAGAAAAGCCCCGTTTTTGACCACCGCCTCGATATGAGCGTACACGCCCATCCCAAATCTGTTGGAGGGCTGCTCACAGCGGCGCCGGAGCTCTCCCCGCAGATAATCCAAAATATCACTTCTCATCTCTACCACCCCTTATATGACCTATTTTATCACGGGGCTCCGCTCATTGCAAGGAGGCGATGGAACGGCCGGAACGTCTCCGTCCCGGCCATTTGCTTAAATATTCCCGCAGACGATCTCGCCCATCCGCTTCGTTCCGATGACGCTCTCGCCCGCCCGGGCGATGTCGGCGGTGCGCCAGCCGCCGGCCAGGGCCTTGTCCACCGCGGCCTCGATCGCGTCCGCTTCAGCGGCCAGCTGAAAGGAATAGCGGAACATCATGGCGGCGGACAGGATGGTGGCGATGGGGTTGGCCTTGTCCTGGCCCGCGATGTCCGGGGCGGAGCCGTGGATGGGCTCGTACAGCGCCGGGGCCCCGTCCCCCATGGAGGCGGAGGGCAGCAGGCCGATGGAGCCTGTAATCATGGACGCTTCGTCGGACAGGATGTCCCCGAACATGTTCTCGGTGACCACCACGTCAAACTGCCCCGGGTCCCGGACCAGCTGCATGGCGCAGTTGTCCACCAGCACGTCCTCATACTCTACGTCTGAGTATTCCGACGCCAGGCGGTGCATGACGGACCGCCACAGCCGGGAGGTCTCCAGCACGTTGGCCTTGTCCACGCTGGACACCTTTTTCCGGCGCAGGCGGGCCATCTCGAAGGCCCGGCGGCCGATGCGCTCAATCTCTTTTTCGGAGTAGGCCATCAGGTCGGTGGCCTCCAGGCCCCGGTCCTCCGTCTGGTACTTGTCCCGCTTGCCAAAGTAGATGCCGCCGGTGAGCTCCCGCACCATCAGCAGGTCGATGCCCTTTTCCGCCGTCTCTTTTTTCAGCGGGCAGGCCTCCGCCAGGGCGGGACGCAGGGCGGCGGGCCGCAGATTGGCGTACAGCCCCAGGTCCTTGCGGATGGCCAGCAGGGCGGTCTCCGGGCGCTGCTGGGCGGGCCTGTCGCTGCCCCACTTGGGACCGCCCACCGCCCCCAGCAGCACCGCGTCGCAGCTCCTGCACAGCTCCGCCGTGCCCTCGGGGCAGCTCACCCCCACCGCATCGGTGGCGCAGCCCCCCAGCAGCACGTCCACATATTCAAAGGTGTGGCCGAACTTCTCCCCCACCTTGTCGATGACCTTCACCGTCTCGTTGACAATCTCCGGGCCGATGCCGTCGCCCCGGATCAGCGCGATTTTAAAGTTCATTTCGCCACACCTCTTGCTTTCAAGGAGTTCAGCAGCCCGCCGTTTTCAATGATCCCGTTGACAAACGCAGGGAAGGGCGCGGCCTGGAAGGTTTGGCCCGTGGTCTGGTTGACGATGGCGCCGCTTTGGAAATCCACGCTGACCCTGTCCCCGGCGCTGATGCCGTCCGCCGCCTGGGGGCACTCCAGGATGGGAAAGCCGATGTTGATGGCGTTGCGGTAGAAGATGCGGGCAAAGCTTTTGGCGATGACGCACTTTACGCCGGATGCCTTGAGGGCCAGGGGGGCGTGCTCCCGGCTGGAGCCGCATCCGAAGTTGCCGCCGCCCACCACGATGTCCCCCGCCTCCACCGTGGAGGCAAAGCTTGCGTCGATGTCCTCCATGCAGTGGGAGGCCAGGGATTTCTCGTCCGGGGCGTTGAGATACCGGGCGGGGATGATGACGTCGGTGTCCACATTGTCGCCGTATTTGTAAATTTTCATAAATGTCCTCCTTTTTCAGGTCAAGGGCCTTCCTTTTTTCTTTGAAAAGAAAAAAGGAAGCGAAAAAAGAAACTTTTAAACTGTTTCCATTGAAACAGTTTGTTATCGGGCGGAAATCCTCCGTCTACCGCCCTGGTCGCAGCGGTCAAAAGTTCTTTTTGCCTACTTTTTCTTTCAAGAAAAAGTAGGTCGGTTCCTTTTCTTTCAAGAAAAGGAACAAAACGATATTCAGAGGCTGGCGGGGTCAGTGACCACGCCTGTCACGGCGGAAGCTGCCGCCACCGCAGGGCTGGCCAGGATAATCATGGAGCTGGTGGGACCCATGCGGCCCACAAAGTTTCGGTTGGTGGTGGAGATGGCCCACTCGTTGTCGGACAAAACCCCCATGTGTCCGCCCAGACAGGGCCCGCAGGTGGGGGTGGACACCACCGCGCCCGCCTGGATGAAATCGGCCACCAGGCCCTCGGCCATGGCGTCCAGATAGATCTGCTGGGTGGCGGGGATGACGATGCAGCGCACGCCGTCGGCCACCTTGCGGCCCCGGAGGACGGCGGCGGCCTCCCGCAGGTCCTTCAGCCGCCCGTTGGTGCAGGAGCCGATGACCACCTGCTGGATAGGCTTTCCCGCCGCCTCATCCACCGTTTTCGTGTTGGACGGCAGGTGGGGGAAGGCCACCGTGGGCCGCAGGGCGGACAGGTCAATGGTGATCTCCCTGGCATACTGGGCGTCCGGGTCCGCCTCGAAGGAGGTGAACGTCCGGCTCACCCGGCCCTCTAAGTAGTCCAGGGTCTTGCCGTCCACCGGGAAGATGCCGTTCTTGGCCCCGGCCTCAATGGCCATGTTGCAGATGGTGAAGCGGTCGTCCATCTCCAGGGAGGCCACGCCCTCCCCGGCAAACTCCAGGGACTGGTACAGCGCCCCGTCCACCCCGATCATGCCGATGAGGTGCAGAATCACATCCTTGCCGCTGACATAGGGGCCCAGCCTGCCTGTCAGGGTTACCTTGATGGCGGAGGGCACTTTGAACCAGGCCAGCCCGGTGGCCATCCCCGCGGCCATGTCGGTGGAGCCCACCCCGGTGGAAAAAGCCCCCAGGGCTCCATAGGTGCAGGTGTGGGAGTCCGCCCCGATAATCACTTCCCCGGGGGCGGCGAGGCCCTTTTCCGGCAGCAGGGCGTGTTCGATGCCCATCTGGCCCACGTCATAGAAATGGGTGATGGCCTGTTCCCTGGCAAATTCCCGGCAGGCGGCGCACAGCTGGGCGGACTTGATATCCTTGCATGGGGTGGAGTGGTCCAGCACGATGGCGATCCTGTCCCGGTCGAACACGGCGGACAGCCCCGCCTTTTTGAACTCCGTGATGGCCACCGGAGTGGTGATGTCGTTGCCCAGCACCAGGTCCAGCTTCCCTTCGATGAGCTGTCCGGCCTCCGCCCGCTCCAGTCCAGCGGAACGGGCCAGGATCTTCTGGGTCATGGTCATGCCCATGAAAAAATCCCTCCTTAAAAAATTTCGTGCACTCATTATGCCAAACCCGGCCGGGAAACAATGTAAACTGTGATACAGTTCAACTGAGAATTGGAGGCGATCCCATGGCGGACTGGAATCTTCTGGCCGAGGGCCGCATCCCCCGGAAATACCGGGCGGGGCGGATGGTCTATCTCCAGGGCACCCGGCCCGAGTGCTTTTATTACCTGATCTCCGGCTCGGTGCGCAGCTTCATCAGCACCGGCGGCGGGGAGGAGCGGGTGCTTGCCGTCCACCGCTCCGGGGACCTGATGGGGGAGGCCTCCTTTTTTGACGGCTGCCCCCGGGTGACCTCCGCCATGGCCCTGGAGGACTGCCTTATCCTGGCCGTGGACCGGGGACAGCTGGACGCCGCCTTCCAGCGCCATCCCGAGCTGGCCCTTCCCATGCTCCAGTACCTGGCCCGGACCGTGCGCAATCTGTCCGGCCATGTGGAGTCCGCCTCCCTGCCCGCCCGCCAGCGGGTAGTCCGATGGCTGCTGTCCCAGCCCCCGGGGGAGGACGGCTCCCTCCGGGCCACCCATGAGGCCATCGGCCAGGCGGTGGGCCTGTCCCGGGTGACGGTGAGCCGGGCGCTGGGGGAGCTGTCCTCCCTTGGGCTGGCGGGGCTGGGCTACCGCTCCGTCACGGTGCTGGACCGGGATGGGCTGGAAGCGCTGGCCGCTGAGGCGTGAAAAGGCCCCGGGACTGCTCCCGGGGCCTTTTGCTGTGTGTTGAGTTGTGCCCGCCTGGGGTCAGGCCGCGTCGTCGATCTCCAGATTATCCAGGTCCTCGGGGATGTCGTACGCCTCGCCGAAGAACTCGGCCAGCACCTGGGCGCAGTTCATCACGGCCTCGCCGTCCTCACCGGCCAGGGTGGTCAGATCGGCCGCGTCCACGGCGTTGGAGCCGAACACCCGGGCAAAGCTGCCCAGAATGGCCCGCACGTCAGCCACGGTCGCCAGCTCGTCGGGCTGGAAGTCCTCGCCGATGATCTCCACAGACAGAGCCCAGGCGATGGCGGGGGCGTACTCGTGGTCCGCAAAGAGCTCGCTCTCAGCGGCGGGGCTGCCCTCGTGCCGCCACAGGTAGTCCACGAACTGGGCGCGGGTTACCGGGCCGTTGGACAGAGGAATGGCCTCATCGTCGATCTCCACGCCGGTGTCGTCGGGAGCGTCGGCATCATCGGCGCCGCCGGTATCACCGCCAGCATAGCTGTTGTTGAAGTCCTCAAGCTCCCGGTCAGCGTCCTCCTTGGCCTTGTCGGCATCCTCCTTGGCCTTGTTATAGTTCTCCTCGGCCTCCTTGGCGGCATCCTGAGCCTCTTTCAGCTTGGCTTCCAGCTCGGCAAGGTCCGCGTCGAAGTCTGCACCTGCGGTCAGGCTCAGCTTGCCCGACTCCAGATCGCCGCTCAGCTTGGCCTCCAGGGCCTTCTCGGCCTTCTCAACAGCCTCCTGGGCGTCCTCGTAAGCCGCCAACTTCCGCTCGGCCTCAGCCTGCCGCTCAGCGGCCTCATTCTGGGCAACCTGAGCTTGGTTCAACGCATTTTCAGCCGCCGCCAGCGCTTCCTTGAGCGCCAGCAGGTCGGTCAGCTTTTGGGCGGCCCTCCGGGCCGTTTCGGCGGCGGCGGCCTTCTCCTTCGCAAGCGATTCCTTCGCCAGCTTCTCGACCTCCTTCTCGCCGATCTGGGAATTCAGGGTATCAATCCGATCTCCAAGCACTTCAATCTCGCCCTCGAGCCGTGTAATCTCTCTGCCCAGTTCCCCGATCTTCTCAGTTACATCGGTGACGGTATCACAACCCGTAACGCTCGTAACTCTCTTGTCTGCGAGCAAGTTTTCTTCTGCCGTATCTTCAGCCTTCTTCCGATTGTTTGAGGCCGTTTGCATATCATCGACTAAGCTCTTAACCGCTCGTTCGCACAACTTAATGGCATCATTGAACTCCTTCTTACCTTCCCTGTCAGGATTAGTATCCACGTCTCTCCACTGTTCGTACTGACTTTTAAGCTGCTGGTAAATCTCAGAGTCTTCCCCATCATACTGTTTGGAGACCTCGAGATAGTAGGCGAACTCGCTGTTTTTTATTGGGGTACCATTGTAACATATGGGATCACCATACTTCCCAGGGGAAAGTTCAAGAGCTGCATAACTCTGGCTCCAGTCGCCGCCACCCAAAACCGACAACTTGTTTTCAGCAGCAAGCCTTTCAGACTCCCGCTTATATTCGGCCTTTGCGGCGTCGATTGACCCATCGTAGACCTTTTTGGCATCACCCATCGCGTCATTGTACTCATCCATAGCCTCGGTGAGCCAGTTTTTCTCAGTTTTTTTCGTGTTGCAAGTGCTTTCCGTCTCCGTTTTCGTCTCGGTCGTAGAGATTACCTCTTTGTTAAGACCACTGATTTCTACGCCCAGATCAGTCGCCAGCTTGTTGGCCGCTTTTGCGTCCATCTCATTCCGATTGGCGTCGTGCTTCTTGTCGTTGATTGCGCCCTGGGTCACATTATCCTTGACAATGTCAGACTCGGGCCACTCACCGTTATAAGCCTCCTGGGCAGCCTGGAGCATGTCTTGAGCTGTCTTTAAGGCACCGTCGGCACTCTTTTTGGCCCTTTCAGCGGTCTCCTTGGCAGTCGTGGCGTCAGCGAGGTCGGTTTTGGCCGCCTCGAGGGTTGCCTTGGCCGCTTCCAGCTCAGCCAAAGCGGCGGCCTTAGCGTCACCCACCGCCTTCTGCGCGGCCTGTACGGCGGCGTCATAGGCGGCCTTAGCGTCCTCGGCGGCTTTCACAGCGGCGTCCACCGTCTCCTGGGCCGTCTCCACGACCTTAGCGGCGTCAGCGGCGGCCTGTACGGCGGTGTCAGCGGCGGCCTGGGCCTCCTGGGCGGCCTCGACCTTTTGCTCCGGGGTCAGGGTCTCGTCCTTCAGGGCCTCCAGTTTCTCATTGACGCCCTCTACGGCCTTGTTGGCCTCATCCACCGCGGCGGAGACCTTTTCGGTCTCGCCAGTGATCGTACTGGCCGCATCCGTGATCTGGCCGTTGGCGGCTTTCTCGGCAGCATCGGCCAGAGCTTGCTGATCGGTGACAACTTTGGACACGTCACCTTCCACCTTATCCACCGTATCTTTCACTTCGGTGGACTTGTCCGTGGCGTCGGCGTTTTTCCCGCCAGCTATTTCAAGCTGCTGGTCAACAGCACTCCAATAAATGTTGCTGTCTTTTTTGGCTTCGTCCGCATCTTCCTTGACTTTGTTGGCGGTGTTAATCTGTTCCTGATAAGGGTTCTCAGGGACATCTTCCGCGAACGCGGGGGCGGCCAGGCTCAGGCACATGGTCAGAGCCAGGCCCATGGACAGGGCTTTTTTGAAATACTTCTTTGCCATCATTTCTCCTCCTATGTAATGTAGGGGTTGAAATTCTGGCGGGCGGGCTGGCGTTGCCGGTGCAAATTCCGCGCCGGCATTAGCCCCCATGCCTTTGCGTCCCATCCTTTCAAATGGTTTGCCTTTTTTCAGAAAATCGCTGGGGTTAATTAGGCCCCATTTTTGTCACGATCCACCTTCTTTCCTCGTTTTTCAAAGGCCCCTCTTTTCTTGTGAACAAGAAAAGAGGCTGCGCCTAGGCGCAGCCTCTAAAGTAAACCAATCTAAAGACGTTGCTGGGAGCCGTCCGCAATTGGCCGCCGTCTCCAAAGGAAACGGCCCTTCAGCTTTGCGCCGCCGGTTTTCACCGAATTTGCCCTTGTTATAACTTCTAGTATAGCATAGGGGCGTCTGGTTGTCAAACTGGAATTTGAAATTTTTTCTATTAATGTTTAAGGGCGGCACAGTGCGTTCCTGTACCGCCCGCTGTATTCCTTATAATATAATGCAGATCAGCCCGCCGGACCCCTCGTTGATGATCCGCTGTAGGGTTTCCCGCAGCTTTTCCCGGGCCTCCTCGGGCATACGCTTGAGCTTGCCGTTCAGGTCCTCGCCCACCAGCTCGTGGAAGGAGCGCCCAAAGATATTGGAGTCCCAGATTTTTCCGGTGTCCCCCTCGAACTGCCGCAGCAGGTAGTCCACCATCTCCTCCGACTGCTTTTCGGTGCCCATGATGGGGGAGACCTCCGCCCGGATATCCGCCCGCATCATGTGGATGGACGGCGCGGACGCCTTGAGCCGCACGCCGTACCGCCCGCCCTGCTTGACGATCTCCGGTTCTTCCAGGGACATTTCCTCCGGGTCGGGCATGACGATGCCGTAGCCGGTGGCCTCCACCTGTTTAAGCGCACCCTCCACCTTTTCGTAGCTGCGTTTCATGGCGGCCATCTGGGTGAGCTGGTCGATGAGGTCGCCGTCGTCCCGGATTTCCAGCCCGCACCGCTCGGACACAGTGGAGTAGAACAGGCCCCTGGGCAGTTCCAGCGTGGCGGTGACCACCCCGCTGCCCATGTCCATCCGGTTGAGGACGGCGGAGCTCACCTCCTCCCGGTCGCCCATGGCCAGCACGGCCCCTTCCGCGTCCCGCAGGCGGAGCAGCCCCGCCGTCTCCTCCCGGATCATGGCGTACAGCCCGCTCTTGATGGGGTGGTCGAAGGGCAGTACGTCCACCCACGGGGGCAGGAACAGATCCATCTGCTTCATGGGGAACTCGTGGAGCACCGCCCGGATGATCTCGCTCACCGCCCCCTCGTCCAGGGTGAGGCAGTTGGCGGCCAGGCAGGTCACGTCGTACCGCTCGGCGATGTCCGCCTGAAGGGTCTGGGCCCGCTCGCCGTAGGGCTGGGCGGAGTTGAGCAGCACCATAAAGGGCTTGCCCAGGCTTTTCAGCTCGCTGATGACCCGCTCCTCCGCCTCCAGATAGTCCTCCCGGGGGATGTCGGTGACCGAGCCGTCGGTGGTGA
>ERZ779629.474-NODE-474-length-16121-cov-5.062990_pt1 | contig 16121 bp, 25 predicted proteins | sample MGYA00514192_ERZ779629 | MGnify/ENA primary metagenome ERZ779629 (study PRJEB29562, sample SAMEA4376709) | mouse gut metagenome | isolation source: Cecum | study: EMG produced TPA metagenomics assembly of the A DSS colitis mouse model was used to assess the... | reverse complement strand
AATCACTTCCAGAGGGAAGTCATCGGAATTTAGCGCCTGGATTGTCAGCTCGAACGCCTCTGCCATATCCAGGTAGAACCTGTCGGCCTTTTTCATCTTCGTCCGCTCGATGTACCTCTTCATTTTCTCGATTTCGCTCATAATTACCTCCATAAATTTTTTCTTGCGCGGAGGCCCCCAGCGTGGTATACTGAGGTATCCAGTAGGGTGACCTCCTGGGACTGGGAACAATCCGTATGCTTTGACGGGCGGCGGATTGTTCTCACTTTTTTTCTGACAAATGCTCAAGAACAATCATGCGTATCAACGCGCTTACGTTTGTCCCTTTGCGCTCAGCTTCTTCTCGCAGTTCTTCAAGATGCTTTTCAGAAAGGAATGTACTAACTCTCTCCGTATTTGCTTTCTCCTTTGGAGCCACAGTGTCACCTCCTTCTACAATCACATTATACGTACATGTAACGAATATGTCAAGTGTTTTTTCTGAAAAAATTTGTGCATGTGGTGGACATGTTCGGTACATTGTGGTATTTTGTACAAGGAGGTGGGATTGTGGGATTTTTTACAAACTTTCTAAAAAGTTCTCTTACCAGCAAATGTCCAGACGGATATAAAGTTGGAGGAGTAACAAAAGAAGGCATCATTTACTATGATAAAATCATAAAAGAAGATGAACCCCAAAAACTTTCTACCGTTGAAAAAGAGCGAATTATGGTTCAGCGGATTACCGCAAAAGACATGATGCAATTTTCTGATATTCCATACCAGTTAAATTGTCAGATTCATAAGCATATGGAGAAAAATGGCCATCCTTTTGCTTATATGAATTTGAATGAATATAACCAGGCTATTGCCAAACGAGACTTGAAAATGGTAAACAGTCTGATTGTTGAGGCTCAAAGATATATCCCGATATTGTCAAATGAATTCCAAATACTTACAGAAAAGGTCGCATTTGAAAAATATGATCCTGGATATGGATACACTAGGATCATGTGTACGCCGTACACATTCACTGGAAAAATATCAAAGTACCCGATTTACCTATTTTTCATGACACGTGGGGGCGTAAGAACATATTCAGCATCTGGAGAGTTATACTACACACAAGATGGTCACATTTCAAAGTGTAATGTAAATATTTGGCGGGAGAAAATAGCATATACAGGTGGAACAGGATGGCTGTTCAAATTTAAGGAAATAGGAAAAAAGCTTACTCTGATTGAAGCAAAAACAAACTTGCGTCCTGACAAATATGGGCAGCCAACGGTGGTGTATAAGAAGAAATGAAAACATTAAAAGCGGTTATAGCATGGATACTTTTATTTGTCGTATCAACCATTAGCGGTATTCCTCTAAGCTGGGAAACAAGCCCGTCCAAGAAGTTTTTGCAGGCAAAACAATCTATGGGTGTAGTGTTGCTGTTGTGCTAACCAACAACTACTTCACCGATGGCGGCAAGGAAGCCGCCCGGGCCCTGGGCGTGGAGCTGTGGGATCGGGACGTGCTCAGAAAACTTTTGGAGGATTGATTTGATTGACACCGCGAGAAGCACAGGAAAAAATGAAAGAGTTTGCTCGTCAGAAAGAGCGGGACGAAAATCTCAGACGTTTGGCGGAATCCGCCGAAGACCAGGTGACGCTTGCAAGGCAGGAGGCGGAAAGCGCAAAGAAAGATGCGAGATTTTCAAAGATCGTTTCCGTCCTCGCCCTGCTTGTCAGTGCCGGAAGCCTTGCGGTTGCGATCATTGCACTTGCTGTACGGTGAGTACGGGGAAAAGAAAATGTAGACCACGTTGCACAGCGCGACTCCAAAGGAGAATGATGCCAGCGCAATGGCGATTATTGTGAGTGTCAAGATTTCACCTTCTTTCTGTTGGGCGTTGAGCTGTGGACCGGGATGTGCTGTCAGCTATGCTGAGAGCTTCGGCGCGGCGGGAAGGTACGCAAATCTCATGATCTGCTCCCCGTTGGCCTTGCAGATTTGATATATCTCCTTGTAGTGGGTGCCCTTCTGCATTTCTTCATCGACCGTGTGGAGGATCATATCCTCCAGGAAGGCAATAACGGAGATCGTCTTGAACGGCGCCGTCTCGCGCTCCCCGCTCTGGATGCCGACAAGGCTGTTGACGAGCTGAGAGTAAATTGTATAAACTCTCTTCCGCATGTTCCGGCTTCCCTGAGCCTCGGCGTAATCCACCAGATTTGCCAGGGTGTCGGTTTCCATCCTGCGGATCAGCTTGCCCTGCTTGCGGGTCACCAGCCATTCGGAGGATCTGCGCTCCTGGATGAACGCTTCCATCTGGTTGAAAGCGTTGATGTATTTCAGCTTCCACTCCAGGGCCTCTTTGCCGGTGAAGCCCATGACCAAGAGGGAGAAGCCGTCTCGGGTGCAGAGGTATTCCGGCTGTGAGCGCCCATAAGCATCTTCATAGCGGGATTTCATGAAATAGAGATCGGGTGTTTTTACACTCGATCTTATCCCGTCTATTAAACCAGGAACGTGCCTCTCCCCGCGGTTCTCTCCGTGGATAGTTTTAAGCACTTCAGAATGTGTTTTGCCGAACCTGTCCGACACGGTCCTGCTGCTGACAACAGCGTGTTCTTTGTGTTCGAAAATCATAAGATCGTTTTTCATGATGTAACTCCTTTATATAATGTGTTGCGGCTGTGGAGAATGAGCCGCGTTTATAGGACCGGGATGTGCTGCGGAGAATGCTGGTGTATGCGGAGCATGGGGAGGGGAGGAATGCGGCGGAATGACCGCAGCTACATATGAAGGATAAAAATAAAAAATATCAACGCGCATTTATTCCAACGAATCCACAGGACCAGCATCGGTCCCAGATCGAACTTATGAACTGGAAAGCGGAGTTGGAAGCAGAAAAGAAACAGAACTTTCGCAACGCAATTCTTGGATGGGTAACAGCAATCAGCGCGGTAATTGCTGCTCTGGCTGCGGTGGCTGGCGTTGTAATTCAACTTGTTTTAAGGTAATAAGCGTGTCCAGTTTTCCGGACACCTCTTTTAATCCAAGAAGAATATCGCTCAACGTGCATTTTTCTTCGATCACATCCATGACCAGCCTGTTTAGGTAAATTTCATATTCTTTCAAGATATCACCTCTCTTATCGCTCGCTCAGCCCGCCCCCGATGGGGGCGGATTTCTTATGCCGTCAGAGCAAAACCGCTATCCAGCGCCAGCGCCGCCACCTGCAGGACCTTTACCTTCACATTCTGAAACGCCTGATGATATTCCGTATGATTGCCGATCTCATGAACGATCGCTCTGCTGATGACGCGCTCTACCGTTCGCAGATCCAGGAGTTGTCCGGCGGTACTGGAATCTCTGCCGCCAGAGGTAATACCAACCGCAGTATGAGCAAGCTTCGTAAATGCGGTATAGTACCAATCAGGCTGCTTGCTTCCACTGGCGGCGGCATATTCAACAAAAAGCTTGATCTCATCTGTCTCCAGCCGCCGGGCCTTCTTGCCCTCAATACGCGCCGTCTTCCAGACTTCGGTCTGCCGCTCAAATTGTTGCTGCCAAAGGATTTCCCGCATGGCGTAGAACTGGCGGACCAGCTCCTTTTTGAACGCCCGAACGCGCTCGGTGTTCTTGAGGTAGGTCATCAGGAGCGTGGCCTGTTCCTCGGTCAGGTGGTAGATTTTTTCGTAGTTAGTACCGCGGCTGTACTTAACAGCCCGCATTTCAAATGCGACCTGTCCAAAGTCTTCCAAATCTTTCTGATATGTGGAGATCAACTGTTGCACCGCGTGATGCTGAACCTCGGCATGTTCCGCAATGATCTCGGATGTGGTATACACGCCTTCCTTCTTGCCTAGAAAAACCAAAGCAGTTTCGTTTTTGGAATTTTTCATAAGATTACTACCTTTCTAATCATGCGCCTTATATGTTGAGCCGGGGCAGGGGGCAAGGCTATCCCCTTTTCGGTCCGCGAAACCTAGCCCCGGCGATCAACCGAGGTAACTCAAAATTTCCGCTATGCCGACTTTTCGGGGAGGAACGCCGCAGGGTTGTCCAGAATGGCTTTCACGCCCTGGTAGTCCTGCCCCAGATGGAGCAAGCCTTGAATGATACTTTCGTACCGAATGACTTCCCGCAACTGCTGGGGAGTCAGAAGTTCCCGCACATTGAAGTCTTTCGGCTTTTCGTACACTTCCCGCAGTTGCTTGGCGTTGTAACCGGTGACATGCTTATAAACGAGGTCGGTAAACTGCTTGTATCTCCAACTTTTGTGCGGGCTTTCGGGCAACACCTCTTTGAGGATGTCGGTAAACAGCCGCCGTTCCGCTTTAGAGCGGGCGCGGATAATTTTCAGCTCACGATAACGCTTTTCCGCTTCGATGAAGTACCGGCGAACCATTTTCCCCATGTCGTTGCGCTCCAGCATAGCCATCTCTTTTGCTGTGTCCAGCGTAAGGAGGTAGTCAATTCTGTTAGAACCTCCCCGGCCTGTTTGCTCGCCGGATTTGGCGAGCAAACAATAGTCCAAGTTTTCTACAGCTCCGATAGCTTCCAGACGTTCTTTTACCCAATGGGAAAAGTCTCGTCCTACTTTTAGCGCTGCCCACAGTTCACGGGCATCAACGATCTGCTCGTGAAAGTTGCTCCCGTCGATGCAGTTCTTTTCGTAAATGGGCACGATACTCTTCTCAATGACTTTCATTTCTTCAAATTTCATGGTAGATATTCCTTTCTTATACATTAAGGTTTGAAATTATCAAAATTTCCGCTATCTCTATGAAGTTGTCAAGGTGCGCGGCGGGCGGGCCCGCCGGGGGCGCGGCGCTAGTTCAGCCGCGCCATAAACGCATCGATCTCCGCCTGTTCCTCCGATGTGTACTGGCTGGACAGCGCGAACCGTTTCTTCATCCGGATAAACTCCGCCTGCTTTTTCCTGTCCACTTCTGAGGCATCCGTACTGCGGATATCAATAACGCTGGTAAACGCGGTGTCCTTCAGATCGCCCAGCATGGAGATAAACTCGAACCAATGGAGCTTTTCCCGGCTGATGTCGATGCCAAAGGTCTTTCGAAACCCGGAAACGATGCGTCCCGCGTCTTTCTCGAAGGAGTACAGCGGGGCCTCGCTGCCGCCGTCATCCTGCGGGGAGGACGGCTCCCCGCAGGACAGGAACCAGGAAAGCCCGTCCAGCGCCGTTTTGAGGTCCGGTATGCCGTTCCCGTAAAGCAGGCTCAGCGCCGTCCAGGTCTTCTCGCTGTCATTCAGCTCCGGGTCGGAGATGCAGAGCTGTATCTGCACCCCGATCCGGTAGTCTGTGCGGATCAGCCAGCCGTTGTAATCCTCCGGCAGCCGGTCCAGCATAGCGTTATACATTGCCGGTCCTGGCGGCGCTGTATTTATTCATGCGCCGTGCCTTTTCCTTTGCAAACTCCTGCAGATAGGGCGTAAGCTGCTCAAAAAACTCAATGAACAGCTCAAAGCTGGGCGTGATATCGCCAAAAACCTTCCGGCATGTGCCTTCTCCGAACAGCTTGTCCACCTCTTCTGTCAAGGCCACACCAGCTGTCGAATACAGTGCAAAGGTTTCCTGCAGCAGTCCGCTCTGTTCGGTGCTGTCCTTGTACCGATCCCGGATATCCGCCTCTTTTCTGGTGGATTCGTCCGCCATTTTTTGCAGATTTTCATAGAGGGAAAAGAACTTTTCCAGAAAGGCGTTGTCGTGCAGGCTCAAGGTGATGAAATCGCCGTCATCATTGACTTCGATACGCTTGACACCTGTATTGACGCGAATACCAGCCATTATTCAGCGCTCCCTTCCGTAAAGGACTTCGTATCCGGGTCGAACGTCCCCTTGACGCCGCTGCCCCGCCAGTTGATGGTATAGCCGATGGACAGCGGGTCGGAGGCGGCGCCGCCATAGCTGTCGATCTGGATGGAAACCGGCTGTTTGGTAGCGGCGTATGCGCCGCCGGTCTGCTTGTCAAAAATGTCCACCAGCACTACGTCCGAATAGGCGTCGTTGCCCACAGGAAGGTTGTCCTTCATATCCTTGATGAAATCAAACACATCGTTCCTGGGGACAGCTTGTCCCGTAACAGGCGCATTGGGCTGATAGCCGGTCAGGTCGGTATTTGCCACATCCTCATGAATGTACTGGTTTGTGCTGGTCTGTGGGTTGTAAGAGATCGTCAGCTCCGTTACTCCGGGGCCGATGATGCCGTAGGTTGCGGACGTTTCCTTTGGCGTAGTGTTCAAAAACATTTTGAACGCGCTTCTTTTTTCTGACATGATTTCCTCGCTTTCTAAGGTTCGACCTTATAGGTCATCCTGAAAAATATCTGATGGTCCTCCCATCCGTCCTCCATGCGGGCAAACAGGGCGGCCTGTGTGGTCTGCTCGAACGTCTGGACTTCACGCCCCTCTCCGATATCGGGCGTCTGCCCGTTGGCCCACTGACCCAGGCTGTCCAGAAGCTCATCGGCGTTCAGACGGGCGTCCGGACTGCCGGGTTTTGTTCGATATATGATCTTAAATGGATAGTCCGCGTCATAGGAGCCGTCTATATACCGCTCCACGATGTACGCCCCCTGCACCAGAGACAGCGCCATGCTTGGCTTATCAGCTGGCATAAACTCATAATCGATCATCTGGATGGAGATCGGAACGTCCGAATCCTTGTTCAGCCATCCGTTCAGCCAAACGATGACCGCTCTTGATATGCTGCCCTCTTCCTGCGCGGGAACAAACTCTACCGGTCTATTTTCTGAACTCACGCTGCATTGCCCTCCCTGCCACGCGCCGCCACTTGTCCAGGTTCTGGGCTTTGGATGCTTCGAACCAGTGGGATTGGGCCTTTCCGTGGACCGCCTGGCTGATATTCAGGTCCGTGCCTGTGACCTCTTTCGTTGCCCCTTTTGTGGCGAACGGGCTGCCTGTTTTGGGATCGATCATCAGTTTGCCGTAGTACAGAAAGCGGGCATATGGACCGGGGTAGATAATGGTGTCTTCCGACACAATCACTCTATTTGCAAGCGATCTCGTTCTGGCCGGTACATACGGGTCTGTATCCTTTGCCATTTGGACTGCAAGGGTATGCTCCGCGCCCTCTCCAGCAAACCGCATCCTTTTGTCGATCTTCTCCAGATCCCTTGCGAACGCCTTCGCGTCCACTTTGAATTGAAATCCAGCCATCTCACACCCCTCCCACTTCCCAGTGCTGCATGTCCGGGCTGCCGAAATCCTTCTCATCGACCTTTGTGATGTTGTAGACGTGGTCGTACATGCTTTCCACGACATCCACCACCATTTCCGGCCGCACAGGCTTCCCCTGGGGCGTCGTTTCCGGCGGCAGCGCAACGCCCTTGATAAAAAAGGTGTAGCCGTTCAAATTGGAGCCCTTCGCGCTGATCGCCAGCGTCCAGAAGCCGGATTTGTCCTCCGTGCGCCAGAACTCTACCGGCGGAAGGTACTTTTTTGCTTTACCGGTCGAACCATCCACAGCCTCCACACCAAAAGGGATGTAGAGATTTACGGCATCCGCGCTCTCGAGGCCGCTCTCCCGCACGTTGACGGCTTTTGACGCTTCAAGGAATACGCCCCGCAGGATGGTGATATGGTTGATGACGGTGGACTTGATCGTATCCGGGTCGGTCTCGACCTCTACGTTATACAGGGTCACCGTATGGGGGAACATGCTCCCAACCATGCCAGCCGCATTCATACGGCGAGGCGGCGGCCCCATCCTCCGGGGCACGTGCATCCTGCGCGGGATACTCATCTTCCGCCTCCCTTCGCCCTATGCGGGCACGGATAACTCCTCACTCTGAACAGCGGCGCGAAGGCCGGAAGATTCCCCAGGTACAACAGCAGCGCGTCCCGCTTCCGGTCATTGTTGTACGCCGCCTCGGCGGCGGAGAAGGACGCTCCCCGAAAGCTCCGGGACCATCCCCCCACCGCCTCGCTGGAGACGGCCTGCTCCCCGGAATAGACGGCGGCGGTCATGACGCTCTCATCCAGCAGCACCTCCGCAATGGCGCAGGAAGCCTTTTTCACGGCCTCCATCTGCCAGCCGTCCACGGTATCGGAGATTCCCCTTGTTGCCGCCCTGACGTAGTCGGAGGCCCGCTCAGACAGCCTCGGGAAGTCCTCTGCGGCGATGGCATCGCCATAGTAGGCGTTCAGATAGAAATCATAGTCGGCGTACATCCGGCGGGCCTCCTCTCTTACTTGGTCCGGGTCTTCTGTGCAGGCTCCTCCGCGGCCAGGGCGGCGGCGCTCTCCCCCGCGACCTTGATAACGGCCACCTCGTCCATCCGCTCGTAGGAGGGCAGGACGATCTCGGAGGCGAAGATATTGGTGTTGACGGGATGCTCCTCGATGATCCTGGTGATGGCCACGCCGGTATTGACCAGCTCCACCTCCGCCGTGGGGGACGCGATCAGGTCCGCCTCTTCCGGCGTGGTACCGTACCACGTGCCGCCCAGGTCCCCGGCAGGGATCATCGCCACGTAGCCGTCCGGCACGAAGGCATGGGCGATGCCGCTCTCGTCCTTGTACTGCTTGTCATAGATGGCGATCTGGACGCGGGACGTGCCGCTGACCACGTTCTTGACCTCGTCGTCCGTCAGGTAGCCCAGAGTCAGGCCGCTGGTGGTCAGATATCTCTTTTTTACCGACTCGGTCTTTGCCATCATGTTGAAGGTGGCCGTGTTCATCACGGCGATGGTCAGCTCAGTGCCGGTGCCGCTGCGGATCGTATCTTTCGCCGTCTTGAACACCGCGAAGGGGTCCGCCGTGGCGGACGCGCTCCACAGGTCCGCGCCGGACAGCTCGATGTAGTTGCGGGCCTTCCACGTCCCCTGGGGGTCGTAGTTGTAGACATATTCCACGCCGTTGGCCCTGATGGCGATCCCGGCGTTGCCGTCCTGGGGGAACAGCAGCTGCATGATCATCCGCTCCGGCACCACGTTCGCGCCATCGATCAGGTTGTTGGCGTCGTCAAACACCCGCTCGATGACGGCCCGGGCGTAGGGGTCGTTGGAATCCGCCACACGCAGCAGCTCCTGCCGGTCTTTCTCCTTGATCTTGAAACCTTCCCGGAAGAAGGGCATCTCGGTCTCGATCTTGCTGAAGCCGATGCGGTCCCGGAAGGTGGCCTTCGCGTCAAATGCGGAGGGCATCAGAGACACGGGCAGGCCCTTAGAGCCCTTCAGCCAGCTCAGGTCAAGGCCGGCCTTTTTCTTTGCGGGAAACAGTCCCGCGCCCAGGTAGGGAACGCGGTTGGAGGCCGTCTCGTTCCACTGCGCCGCGATGGCGGCGGGGGTAAAAAATGCTCTCAGGTCCATATGATCCTCCTTACTCCGTGTCGGCGGCGTTGACGCCGATGTTGTCGCGGAGCACGATCCCGGGGACCGCCGTCTTCAGCGCGGCGGCATCATAGGTCACGCCGGAATGCTTCTCCGCCTTCTTCTGGTCGATGATGCCCCGGACCACCAGGGCGGCGCTGGGGTTCTCCGCGAGATCCACGTCATACAGCAAAATGCCGTTGGATGTGGCGGAAGCCGTCTTCTTGCCCTGGATGGTCATGGGGGTGCCCGCCTTTACGGCATCGGTCTCGGTCACAGTGAACGGGATCGCGTCAAAGTCGTCCGCCGCGAGAATTTCAACGGTACCGCCCACTTCTGTCGTTTTGAACTTCATTGGTACTCTCCTTTACAGATAATTTTTCAACACATCGTTGGTCGCGCCTGCGCTGGCCGCTCTGGCCGCGCCCATTTCCTTTGCGATCCGGACGTTCTCCGGCACATGCTCCGGCGGCTCTCCGTGGCCTCCGCCGCTGCCAGCGCCGGTAGCGAACCGGGGAGGGGCCTTGTCCGGCGCGAAGGCCTCCGGGTCCGCCTCCTTCTGGGCCTTGATGAAGTCGTCCAGGCCGGTGAGCTCGCCGTCCTTCAGCTCCAGCTTCTGCTCCTTCAGCGCGGCGGTGAACGCCCGCTCCGCGCTCTTGGAGCTGAATTTGAGCCCCTTGCCGGTGATGGCCTTGCCGATGGCGTCCGCGTAGTCCCGGTCCGCCAGCTGGGTGCGAAGATCGCCGGTGTCCTTGTCGTACCTGGCCTGGAGCTCGGTGAGTTGCTGCTGAACGGCGGCGGCATCGCCCCCGGCCTTTTTCAGCGTCTCCAGCTCCGACTGAGCGTCGGCGAGATTCCCCTGCGCGTCCGCAAGGTCCGCTTTGGCGGCGGTGGTCTTGGCCTTTTCCTTCCCGATGTCCGCCATGTTCTCATTTAAAATGTTATCGATGGCGGCATCCTCCAGTCCCAGGTTCTTCAGAAATTCGCGTGTCATGGTTACTCCTTCACAGCTTCGCTTTTTTCGCGTGGGTCGCATCCACTGCTGTCCCGTAGTTTTGCGACATCGGGCCGGTCAAAATTTGAAAAATAAACAGGGGCCAACTACCGAGTAAACCTCGATAGCTGACCCCAATGGTCCTCCGTAACGCCGATCCGCTACGTGCTGTGTTTGATTGTTTTCTTGACCTCCAGGACGACCACGCCGTCCCCCTTCTTTCTGACCTCCGCGTCGTTGCCGCGGTGGATGATGGCCTCTATGGTTTTGATGGTTTTTTCATCCATATGAAATTTCCTCTTGCATAGTCTGGTACGGTTGTGTATAATAAAGACAGGACGTTAAGTCCCAAACCGGAAGATGATCTTCTGCCCGTATTGGCAGGGGCGGCACTTCCGGTTTTATTTTTTGTAGCGCAAAATCTTTTCAAGCTGTTCCCCTCATCCGCCTCTCAAAAGAGAAAAGAGGGCCGCGTTTTGCGGCCCTCTTTGTAGGCTGGTCCTTTGGCAGGCGTCCCTTTCTCCTGCATCTCTCGGGTTTCCCCTGTCGTTACCATCGGCGTGTGGTCGGGACGAAATCTACCACCTCAAAGAACCAGTTTATCCTATGTTTATTATAGCCGCTTTATTCAGATTTGTAAAGTATATTTTTGTTCCGCAGCAACCGAATCTTTGCCTCTATTATACCAGATTACGCCTGCTTTGCAAGGAATTTCCTCATCATTCCCCGTCAGACACGATATACCACCGGCACTTCTCGCAGATTTCATCGGCCTTTTCCAGGTCAATGGGCTCCAGCAGCCATTTCATGTCCATTTCATCCTCCCGGACCTCCTGGACCTCATAGCACTCGCCCCAATAGATGTCTCTGTCATACAAAGGGCATCTGTGTTTTGCATCCGCACTCCTTGCCATTTACTTCCCCTCCAGATATCGTCTGTATTTGCCTCTCAACTTTTCCGGAACTGCTGTAACGATTTCATTTGACATGTTCAGAATCACGTAACCATTATCGGATAAAAACTTTAGTGTCCCTCGATCCGATTGGTATAGAGCAAGTTTGCTATTGTTGATTATAGACTGAGCTACCGCTACTGTCAACCCAGCCCTATCAGAACGGCTTTGGAGATTTTCTTCAAAATGCCCTCGTATGCCTGCAATGCTGGGCGGGGCCAGCTTGACCACGTACTCCTTGGGTGAAAACTGTCCCACCACCTGAATATCGCCTTGATATTCTTTTAGCGGGGAGAATTTCTGGATTTCGGTAATATCCCCCGGGTATGCAACCCGCATCCTTTCCCGCTGCTCCGGCAGTCCCGCCGCCTTGCTGAACTCGCTGTATTCCTTACTCAGCCGCCGCAAGCGGATGTTGGTTGCCTGAGCGTCCTCCTTCAGCCCCGCCGCCTCGAAAGCGGTCTTTCGGCGTTTCAGCTTGCGGACGGTGCGCTCAAGCCGCCTCTGCATTTGGCTACATTGGTAGGTATCATATGTTTTCCCTTCATATGTAACTTTTGGCCGATTCTCGCTTTTCATGGAATCCAACTCAGTTTTTGAGTAGGTTGGCTCCATAATACCTTCAATAAACGGCCAAAAGCTATGTCGGCAGTTATCTTTTCTAAGCTCCGCCAATACCGGCCACGTTCCCGTAGCCGCAGACCTCAACAAAGTCTTCGTATTTGGCGTTACTCATTTTAACCACCTGCCTCTGTTCTGCGTGTGTATTGGTTCTGTTAACGCTCGTTCAATCGACCATCCACGGGATGTAACTCTGCGAGAAATTGTCCCTCTTGTAAATCCAAGGATTTCGTCCCATTCATAAAATGTATGTGTTTCACCATTGAATGTAACGACCCTATTACTTCTCCTGTTTAATGCTTGTTCTTTTACACTTACCCACCTGCAATTTTCTGGCGAATATCCTTTATCGTTGTCAATTCGGTCAATAGTCAAGTTGTGTCTGTACCCGTTTTTAACTGCCCATGCTCTGAATGCTGCAAAATTTTCTCTCCACTCATTGCATATCTCGATGCCTCGCCCGCCATACCTATGGTAATTTCCGTCATTCTCATCATAGCAGCGACGCCTCATACCGATCCAGACAGAATATAGTTTTGTACGTTTGCCTTCCCGCTTTGCCCCACCATGTGTTGTATGAGCTTCTATGAGATATTCGTGCCGATAGCACCCGCAGCTCTGAGAAGACCCGTTTTTCAAGTTTGTCCCTCTGACAGTTATTTTGGCCCCACAGTCGCACACACATTCCCAAAGAGATGTATGGCCTGTTTCGCTCCTCCCGTCTGGCCCAATCACAGTCAAGCGTCCAAATCTTTTCCCGGTCAAATTTTGCTTCAATTTTTCTCCAATGTCTTTTTTTGCACACCCGCAACTCACCGTATGTCCATTTGTAAGGTTTCCGGTCTGGACAATGGTCTCTTTCCCGCAATCGCAGATACATTTCCACTTGCTATTTCCAACATAAGAAACAACCGTCAGCTTACCGTATCGCTGCCCTGTTCTGTCAACAAAAGCTCCCATAATTACCGCCTTTCGTAATTCGCCTTACTAAAGAAATTGCCGGCAGGCGGCAAGGCAACCGCTTTTCGGGAGCTACCCTATCCGGCAATATAATTTTACCGCAAACATCACGAAAAATCAATGTTTTTGATTGATTTTCTTAACGTTTCCACCGATAAATCCCGCCTTGCCACGATTCATGATTAACAAAGCCCATTCCCGTGTTCCGGGCTCCCAAATGGGCAGTGACCTCCACCAGGTCCGTCTCCAAGTAGTCCATGGATTGCTCCCTGTACTTCTGGTTGATCTGGTTCACGCCGGTCATCACGGCGCGGCGCACGGCAACGTCTAGCTGGTCTATGTGGCCGCTCTCATAGGCAACGCGGTTTTTCACAGGCTTCCCGTCCTTGTCGAACGCCACGCACAGCCCCCGGTCCGCCAGCCGCTTCACCTGTTCAGAGATCGCCTGATTGTAGCTGATAGCCCCGGACTGGATCTGCATGAGCGCGTTGTCCAGCGCCCGCTCATACACCTTTGCCGGTTCGCTTACCATGAGCCGACCGCCCTGCACGGTCAGGAACCCCATAGAGCCGGTTATATTCTTATAAGCGCCCCATGTCTGCCGCCGGATGGCGGATATGTCCGCTTCATTTACCAGCCGCTCCGGAGCCGTCACACCGGCAAGATCGACTATCTCAGTATAGTATCGCTGATTGCGGGCCACCACATCGTCCAAAAGCTTGTCAAGCTTTTCCTCGCCGGTGCTGGTGGCCTTCCGAATGGCCTTCTTGATGTCCTCCAGATCGATGCCGTGTGCGCGTAGGGCACGGATGTCCTGCACTGTGACCTCGTTGAGCTGGTCCGCGATCCTGAGCCGGGAGCATATCTCTTCCAGCAGCTTCAGCTCCAGGTCCCGGAACAGCTCCGCCAGCTCCTCTGGAAAGGCATCCAGGACTTCTGGCGAAAACGGGTAGCGCGGCATTTACTCCACCTCGTCCTCTTCCTCGTCCGTCACATCCTCCATATCCGGCAGCATTTTCCGGGCGGTCTTTTCGTCCTCGCCAAAGTAGCGCATCCGGTATTCCACTGGCCCGATGATGCTGGCATTCAGGAGAGACAGCCCCATCGCCATATCCTGCCGCTTTGTCTCCGGGTCGTCCAGCGCGCCGTCTCCCCAGTTATAATCCACGCTGTATGTACCCGCAGGAGCCAGCCGCGCCAGATCGCACCATGCGTCCATAGCGTAGATCAGATCGTCAAGCGTTGACTGGAATGACTTTTGGATGTCGTCCTCTGTCACGTACTGCCGATGCTTGGTCATGATCTCCTCTGTAGCCGTCTTATTGACGGTATTCGGGTCAGAAATCGTTCCGAAAGCAAGTCCTACGTTAAATTCAATGATTTTTAGAATATATTGAAATCCCTCATATAGCGCGGTGTTTCGCAAATCAGGGCTGAACTGTTCAAATAAACTGCCCTCCCTGGTATAAATCCCCTTTACGAAAAGTCGGTCTTCAATCTGGCGGGCATCGATCTGCGTGGCATCGGAAAATATCTTTCTCTCCCCGCTCTCAAACTCCCACCAGATGCGTTCCCATTGAATGTCCGCTTCCCGTATGCGATCCACCACAGCTCCAGAATATACGGAAACGCCCATTGGAGAATTGGGCTCCTCCTGGTTCGCTATCGGAGGCTTAAAATAAACGAATAGCGGTCCAGTCAAATTCTCGATCTCGATACGCTCCGTTAACCAGGCCCACTCTTTCACTGCAGCAAGCGGGACTCGCGTTCTGGTACCGCCGCCGCTCCCGCTGCGAAACGCCTTGTTTTCCACCACGTAGACGGTGCTGCCGTCCTCCCGCGTCTGAAGATCATGGTATTCCAGCTTGACGAACCAATCCTTGCCCTGGCGCACCGGATCGCTCTCGAACACGCCGCCAATGGCCTTGCCGGTACCGTCAAACCTGGTGGGCGTAAACTTGGTGGTAAACGCATCCACCAGCACCCTGCCATTGTCCGGGTACGGCTTAAGGCACACCCCGCCCAGGCACAGGCCCAGCTCCAGATCGATCCTGAATTTCGCCGCCGCCAGCTGCATCTGCCGGTTGATGTACTCTGCCCGGGCACTGCCGGACACAGCCACGGAAAACTCCGTCAGCGCGTGCCTGGCCAGCTCCCGACCAATCGCCCCCGGCAGGCCGAGAGGCCGCACATCGCACGACTCCCAGGGCGGGTGATTGGTATAAAGGGCCCACCAAAGGTTGATGTTGTCCTCCATCTTTCTGGAGGCGGCAGGCCGCACGCCAAATTCCTTTTCGATAGTCCCGGCGGGCGTGGTCTCTTTATTCAGTTTTCCGAAACCGAACAGGTTCCGCGCCCAGTCGATGATACCCATTATGCGTTCTCCCGTAAATCTGCCCCACATTTGGGACAATAACTGATTTCAATCCATTGCAGCGGAATTTTGAGAAACCGATATTTTCAATATCACTTGTTTGCATTTGCAACCGCCCTTTGCTCTGAATAGGCATCATTTCCCAGCTTATTCAGATTCCATCCTCCTAACAGCCATCGCAACTTACCGTTTCAGCGCCCCCATAAAACGGGCATTGCGGGTGTGGAAGGTGGACAATTCTTCCTTTCCCCTTGTCGTACATAGTTGGTCCGTGTTCGCTATCTCCCGTCAGGAAGCAAATTGGTTCATCGTCCATGGAAATATCAAATGGACACTTCGCGCACTTCATACAATCCCATTTTTCCGGGAATTGAAAATCATCCAGGAATTCAAAGATTACCGTCCTCTTCATTCTATAGCCCTCCAATCCTCAGAACGGTAGCGGTTATTGCGGCGGGTCTGGGAGTGGCATCCAGTGGGTAATGTGATTCCCGTCATAAATCCTATTCCACACATCTTTCCAGCGATAGAATGTTCCCCTTTTCAAGACGGCCCTCTCGTATAGCGCGGGGAAAGCCATTTCCCCATCTGTAGCGATAACCGTGACATGGGCATAACCATTTACCGGAATCTCCGGAAGCCTATCTTTCACACTAATCCATTCCATATCCTATTCTCCTATCTGCTCCCCCACAGTGGGGTGTATTGCTCAAATGCCATTCCTGCGCACTTCCCGCTCCATGATGGTGGAGCAAAAGTAGCGCAGCTGATCCATCCCATGGTCAAATTCCTTTATGACAGCATCCTCCGGTGCGTCCATATCCCACCGATACTGACCGAATTCTGAGAGGATGCCCATGCAGCTCCGATGGCTCAGGATTCTTCCAGAG
>ERZ779629.472-NODE-472-length-16275-cov-7.476202_pt1 | contig 16275 bp, 11 predicted proteins | sample MGYA00514192_ERZ779629 | MGnify/ENA primary metagenome ERZ779629 (study PRJEB29562, sample SAMEA4376709) | mouse gut metagenome | isolation source: Cecum | study: EMG produced TPA metagenomics assembly of the A DSS colitis mouse model was used to assess the... | reverse complement strand
GCTTCGGCTGCGCCAAGCTGGTGGTGTTCTGCAACGCGGTGGAGGACAACCCCTTTATGGCGGGCGCCTTCCACGGCGTGGGGGAGGCCGAGCGGGTCATCAACGTGGGCGTATCCGGCCCCGGGGTGGTCCACCACGCCCTCCAGCGGGTGAAGGGCCAGAGCTTCGACGTGGTGGCGGAGACCATCAAAAAGACCGCCTTCCAGGTGACCCGCATGGGCCAGCTGGTGGCACGGGAGGCCAGCACGCGGCTGGGCGTGCCCTTCGGCATTGTGGATCTGTCCCTGGCCCCCACCCCCGCCGTGGGAGACAGCGTGGCCCGCATCCTGGAGGAGATGGGCCTGGAGGTATGTGGCACCCACGGCACCACTGCCGCCCTGGCCCTGTTGAACGACGCGGTGAAGAAGGGGGGCGTGATGGCCAGCTCCTCCGTGGGCGGGCTGTCCGGGGCCTTCATCCCGGTGAGCGAGGACGAGGGCATGATCGCTGCCGCCCAGTCCGGGGCCCTCACTCTGGACAAGCTGGAGGCCATGACATGCGTGTGCTCGGTGGGGCTGGACATGATCGCCGTCCCCGGCGACACCACCGCCGCCACCCTGTCCGCCATTATCGCGGACGAGGCCGCCATCGGCATGGTGAACCAAAAGACCACCGCCGTGCGCCTCATCCCCGCCCCCGGAAAGAACGTGGGGGATGTGGTGGAGTTCGGCGGGCTGCTGGGCTCCGCGCCGGTGATGCCCTGCCACACCGGGAGCGCGGAGGACTTCGTGGCCCGGGGCGGGCGTATCCCCGCGCCGCTGCACAGCCTCAAAAATTAAGGAAAGCCCCCGCCCAAGGCGGGGGCTTTCGTTGCCCCGGAGCGTGCACCCGCGCCGCCGTTATCCCTCCCCGGTATAGGGAGGGATAAAAATGAAGCAAACAGAAACGTATCAGCTCAATCTCATCGAACCCAGCGACGTGTTTTCCCCAGACCCGCTCAACCAAAACATGGAGAGGGCGGAGGCCGCGCTGGAGGCCGCCCGGGCGGAGGCTAAGGCCGCGGACGATGCCCTGGACGCCCGGATCGCGGTGCTGGAGGCGCACAAGATCATCATCGGCGCCTACACCGGCAACGGCGTGCAGCTGCGGTTTGTGGACGTGGGATACGAGGTCCAGGCCGTATTTGTCCAATCGCGCGGCATGACTCCGCACTTTACGGTGAAGGACCACGAATGCTCCCCGGTGTTCTACGTGGAGGGCAGCGGCTTCCGGGTGGGAACCAACAACGTGCACACCCTGAACACAGAAGGCCGCCTCTATTACTACGTCGCCGTTGTGTGAACCGCGCAGAAAAGGCCCCCCGGAAAAATCCGGGGGGCCTTTTTTAGGTCTTTGCGTTCGTCTCAGCCGAAGCGATTAGGGAGTGGTCTCAGCAGCGGTGTTGGCGTTGACGAAGATGGTGCTCACAGTGATGCCGCTGCGCACGCAGGACACGGGCACACCGCCGTTATCGGTGAGGGAGCCAGCGTTGTTCAGGCTGGCCAGGTCGGTGATGCCGGGGAATACGCCCCTGTTCAGGTTCACGACCTTGGCCGCGCCCACGTTGTACAGATCGCTGGCAGCGGACAGCGGCTTCTCGTCAATGTAAGCGATCTGGCTGTTGGCGGTGGTAGCCGCGTACAGAGCCGGAGCGGTAGCGCCGGTATAATCGGTGCCGATGCTCACGTCAACGCCCGCAGTGTAGGTCAGGGTGTCGCCAACCATGGTCGGGGTCTCGTCGTAGTACTGACCGATCACGCCTTCGGCTTCCTTGGCGCTCAGCGGGCGCACGGAGTAGATGGGCTGGCCGTCCACGGTGGCCTTGCCGGTCGCTACCAGGTTGTAGAACACGTTGTCGTTGTTCTGCTCAATGACCCAGGCGGAGGAGTTGCCGTCGGCAATGTAGCCGTCAACCCAGTACTTGCCCTCGTTGCCGTCCTTGTCATACATGGTGAACCGGGTGATCTGATCGCCCTCCACCACGCTGATGGCGTCCAGGGTGTTGTCGCCCACGAAGCGCAGGGCGTTCTCCACGGTGCCGGTGAAGGTCAGGGCGTCCACGGGCAGGAACACGCTCTTGATCTCCCAGGCGCTGCCCATGTAGTCCTGAGCATAGTCCTGACGGCCGAAGCTGTAGTACACCATGCTGTACGGGAAGGTCTTGATGGCGGTGCCGGTAGCATCAACGTTGACACTGTGGGGATCGGTGCCGTCAGCGGCCAGCAGGTACTTGCGGGCGGTCAGCAGCTTGGAGGTGGCGGTGGTGACGTCGATCTTGACATCCTTGTAACCAGCGCGCAGCCCGGTCAGGCCCTTGTACTCCTTCACGGTTTGGTTGTCGGTACCGGCGCCGTCCACCACGTAGAAGGTGGTGTTGTTGGTCAGGAAGTACTCGATGCCAGCGATACCGCCGGGCACGGACACGGCGCCCAGGGTCTCGGCGTCCTTGTCAACAGTGAGCACGCCAGCGCCGAAGTTAGCGGCAGTGGCCTGGTAGAAGCCGGTGTACAGGGAGTCGTTCTTGTAGGTGTCGGGATCGGAGGCGTCGTAGGGACGGATGGCCTTCAGCTCGGTGCCGTCCAGAGCGTAGCCGATGTAGTAGCCCTTCATGTAGCCGGAAGTGGCGGCCACGGCGGCGCTGCTGTCGCGCTTGGGCAGCTCGGTCAGGTCATAAGTCACGGTGCTCAGGGTGGACTGAGAGTTGGTGGTACCGTCGTTCACCGTCATCTTGGTGACGTTGGTCTGCTGCTTCACTTCGCCGTTGGCGCCCACGTACACGAACGGATAGGCGAACGTGCTGGAGGCCACCTTGGTGGTGAAGTCAATGTAGGTGCCGTACACGAACCGGCCGGTGTCAACGGGAGTGGTCCAGTAGATGTAGTTGCCCTGCTCGTCCAGGGTGAAGGTGTAGTCGCGGCCCTCTTCCAGCTGCTTCTGGTAGGTGCCGTCGGCCTGGATGGCCACGCCCTCCATCTGAGTGGTGAAGGTGGCGTCAACGGCCTCAGCGAACACGGACTGATGCAGCACGGCGGTGGTGCCGTCGGCCTTCTGAACGGTCAGGTCCTGGTTCTTCGGGTCGATGTAGAGCACCTTATAGGTCTGATGGATGGTGTTCTCGCTCAGCTGATAGTAGTAGGTGGAAACCTCATCGACAGCGCCCGGATTGAAGCCGAAGGGGAGGGGGGCGTTGCCGTCGTTCCAGTCAGGACCGATGTCCAGCACGGGCTTGCCGCCGCCGGTAACATTGCCAGTGTAAGGAGTGTTGCTAACAGCGGTGGGACGGCTCAGGTAGCCGGGAGCGGTGCCGGTGATCTGGATAGCGGCCACCTTGGTGTTCAGCGCGGTGTTTGGGCTGTTGCGCAGGTTCTGCTGGGCCATCACGGCGTACTGCTCGTTGTTGGAGGACTTGACAGTATCCCACGTGTCGAAGTAGATGTTAGCCTGACTGTCGGCAATGGGGCTGATGTTGCCGTTATACACGCCCACGGTGTAGGGGGCGGTGGTGTTGTTGATCTGGGTGATCTTGGTGAAGGTCATATCCAGGGGGATCACCACGTCCAGAGCCTTGTCGGCGCTGTTGGAGATCAGCAGGTACAGACCCCAGTTGTCATTGCCGAGGTTGGCATCGGTATGATCGTGGGTGCCCTCGTTCTTGTTGTTCTTCAGCACGGGGCTCTGAGTGATGGCGTTGGTGTACTCGTTCGGCTTGATGGGGCCGAAGGAGTAGTTGTTGTAAGCCACGTTATCCAGAGTGCCGTCGCCGTCGATGTCGAGGGTGCGCAGCTTGAAGCCGGGAGCCTTCCAGTTGTTGGACGCGTTGGCGGACCAGCTGTTGGTAGCCTGAGCGCCCAGAGCGGTGGTGGTTCCCACGGAGCCCAGCTCGTGCTGAGCGGCGGTCTCGCTGTTGACGCTCACCACGGCGGTGTTGACGACCTTGTCGAAGTAGGCATAGGTGGTCAGGTTGGTGGTGAACTGAGCGGTGCCGTTCACGCCGGTACCAACGGTCTCGTACTGGCTGCTGCGGTCGTCGTACCACACCTTGACGGCGTGGTTGAACATGCGCAGGTCAGTGGAGATCTTGAAGGAACGGGTGACGTTCAGGGGCAGGGGGTTGGTGGTGTCGCTCTCGTACACGTAGGCGCTGCCGTAGTAGGGAGCGTCGGCGGTGCCGTCCTCATCATGATCGAACACATCAGTGGGAGCCTTGCGGATGGTCATGGTGTCGTCGATGGTGGTGACGAAAGCGGTCTGCTGAGTGCTGAGGATACCATTAATAATGTTAGTGGGAGCGTCCGGATCGTCAGGATTCCAGATACCGGATAGGTCGGCCGCGGTCCGGGCGGAGTTCAGGGAGAAGCCGATCTTGGTGGTGCCCTTGTCCTCGCCGGTGACCTCGTTGCCGACGACGACGCCGGTGTTGTGGGTCAGACCGAAGATCTTGTAGCCCAGGGTCGGGTTCTTGGTGGAGCCGACCACGCCGCCCTCCATGCCGGTGTCCTGATAGCCGAAGGCCAGGGTGTACTTCACCATGGGCACATAAGCGGCAGTGTTGAACAGCAGGGAGGCGACCACGTCACGGCGGGCAGCCAGATGCAGGGTGCCGCCATAGATGGTGGTGTCAACATCATTCAGGATGCCCAGGGTCTTGGAGATGGAGTTCACCTCAATGCGCCAGGTGGAGCCGGTGAACTCATCGTTCTTGTCGTAGCCCACAGCGCGCAGGATCATCGCCAGAGCCTCGTAACCAGTCACGTTCTCACGGGGGTTAAAGGTGGTGGTAGTGGTGCCCTTGATGATCTTAGCGTTGTGCAGGTAGCCCACGTAACCAGCATACCAGGCGTTGGGAGCAACGTCGGTAAAGGGATGCTGGGTGGTGTAGAGGCCGGCCTGGCTGTCGGTCACGTCGCCGGTGACCAGACGGTAGATGATAGCCGCAACCTCAGCGCGGGTGATGCTGCTGCCGGGACGGAAGGTGGGGGCCTCAGCGTCGCCCTGGAACACCTTCATGCCGGTCAGAACATCGACCGCTTCCTCAAACGCAGGAGTGACGCCAGCGACGTCGCTGTACTGCGTGCCGGTGGTGGCGGCGTTGGCGGTCACCATCAGGGAAAACGCCATAACCATCGCCAGAGCCAGCGCGAGGAACTTCTTCAAGTTTCTCATAGGAATTGTTTCCTCCTTTATATATTTGCCAGAAATTCGGAACTTTTTTTGGCGGTCTTGCGTGGGACAGGATAAGCCATCCCGTCCGCCGTCAAGCTCCTCCCTTCAGGCTGAGGTCATTATAGCAACGCCCAATCCTCAAGTCAATGGGTCAAGCTCAACTGTAACACAACTGTAACAAAGCCTTGCGTTGCCCATACGGGTGCACCCCCTGCGCTTGGCGGCGCGTCTTTTTTATTTATTTTAATGTATGTCCCACTCGCCCACGGGATCAATTCTCCTGTAAAATACGCTTAAAAAATTATGATTTTTTCACATTTAGATGAAAAACAATGCCGTTTCGCCCATAAACGGGATGGCTTATCCTATCTCTTCCATAAATGCTGAAAAGCTCCGAATTTCTGGCAAATATATAAAGGAGGAAACAATTCCTATGAGAAACTTGAAGAAGTTCCTCGCGCTGGCTCTGGCGATGGTTATGGCGTTTTCCCTGATGGTGACCGCCAACGCCGCCACCACCGGCACGCAGTACAGCGACGTCGCTGGCGTCACTCCTGCGTTTGAGGAAGCGGTCGATGTTCTGACCGGCATGAAGGTGTTCCAGGGCGACGCTGAGGCCCCCACCTTCCGTCCCGGCAGCAGCATCACCCGCGCTGAGGTTGCGGCTATCATCTACCGTCTGGTCACCGGCGACGTGACCGACAGCCAGGCCGGCCTCTACACCACCCAGCATCCCTTTACCGACGTTGCTCCCAACGCCTGGTATGCTGGTTACGTGGGCTACCTGCACAACGCTAAGATCATCAAGGGCACCACTACCACCACCTTTAACCCCCGTGAGAACGTGACTGGTTACGAGGCTCTGGCGATGATCCTGCGCGCTGTGGGCTACGACAAGAACGATGAGTTCACCGGCTCCACCTGGCGCATTGAGGTGAACTCCATCTCCAAGACCCTGGGCATCCTGAATGATGTTGACACCACCATCTATGGCGGCACCCTGCATCTGGCTGCCCGCCGTGACGTGGTCGCCTCCCTGCTGTTCAACACTGCCGCTTATGTGCCCATGGTGAAGTACACCCTGGCCTTCGGCTATCAGGACACCGGCATGGAGGGCGGCGTGGTCGGCTCCACCAAGAACCCGACCCTGGGCTACAAGATCTTCGGTCTGACCCACAACACCGGCGTCGTCGTCGGCAACGAGGTCACCGGCGAGGCCGCCGGCACCACCAAGATCGGCTTCTCCCTGAACTCCCAGATCGCTGGTTCCAACATCTCCATCGAGGTGGACAATAACGGTGCGGTTATCGGCGCCTCTGACAACCAGACCCGGTTCCTGACCGCCATCGACGACGGCATGAACATCCGCACCAACAAGGGCAGCGCCTACGTGTACGAGAGCGACACCACCAACGCCCTGCCTGAGAACGTGACCCGTTCCTTCAAGTTCTCCACTGACCTGCGCATGTTCAACCACGCCGTCAAGGTGTGGTACGACAACCGCAGCAGCCAGTACGAGACCGTGGGCGACATCGACGGCAATACCGGCACCGCTCAGTTCAGCACCAACCTGACCACCTACGCCTACTTCGACAAGGTCGTCAACACCGCCGTGGTGAGCCTGGAGGATACCGCCGATCTGGGTGCGCTGGCCGCTATGGGCAACCTGGGCGCGGCGGCCACCAACAACTGGAATTCCAACCGGACCAACAACTGGAAGGCTCCCGGCTTTACCCTGCGCAACAACGGCACTGATTACCTGACTTACTTCAACTACTCCTTCGGCCCCATTTCTCCCGCGAACTATGGGTCCGACCCCACTAGCAGCGCTTCCGCCGACAGCCCCGTGCTGAAGAACGACGAGACTGATGAGTGGAACCTGTACCTGCTGATCTCCAACAGCGCCAACAAGGCCCTGGACGTGGTTATCCCCCTGGATATGACCATGACCCAGATCGTGCAGGCCAACAACACCACCAGCCCCTTCAGCGTGGGCGTGCTGGCCGCCAATGAGGCCGGCGCCACTACCGCTGGCGCGAATCAGTACTTCGGCGTGGCGGCTGACGACGGCAAGACCAACGTTGCCGGCACCACCACCAACTACGTCTCCCTGGCTCAGGCCAACCTGAAGAACAGCCCGAAGCTCGACCTGGGCACCAAGGTGGCCGCCATTGAGATCACCGGCACCGCGGGCGGCAACGCTTACGGCCGCATCGGCAAGACCGTGGCCGATCCCGACTGGGGCTTCGCTTGGCCGCAGAATCCGCTGACCTCCACCTACTACTATCAGCTGACCGAGAACACCCTGCACCGCACCGCCACCGTCATCAAGGTTGACTACGCCAGCCAGGACGTGACCCTGAGCGACGGCACCGTGCTGCACCAGTCCGTGTTCGCTGAGGCCACTGACGCGACCTTCACCACCCAGATTGAGGGCTCCAACACTGTGACCAGCAACCAGGGCACCTTCCTGCAGGCCGGCCGCGACTACACCTTCACTCTGGACGAGCAGGGCAACTACATCTACTGGACCACCGCTTCCAACACCGCGAAGTTCGTCTACGGCACCTACATCGACTTCACCACCAAGACCGCTTCCAGCACCTTCGATTACCCGCTGGTCTACGTGGGCACCGATGGCAAGATGGGCCAGGAGAACATCGTTAAGGTGACCGACGCCAACGTGACTACTCCGGTCGACCTGAGTGGCGGCGTGGGCATGGGCTACAGCACTTACAACGCGCTCCAGCTGCCCAAGCGCGACAACAACAACGCCGCTGCTACCGCTGGCTATGAGAAGGGCCGCTATGTGGGCTACGCTCTGGACAGCAACGGCAACCTGGTGGCCGTGACCGACACCAACAGCCAGGATACCGGCTACCTGATGGCTGACACCACCAACTTCGGCGCCAATCCCATTGAGATCACCTCTCTGGATGTGTCCATCACCGCCAAGGCTGTGGACTCCGCCAACAAGCTGTACCTGACCAACAACACCCAGTTCTACCTGGTGGACGGCGCTGGTACCGACAACCAGAAGGTCACCGCCTACAAGGGCCTGGCCGAGCTGATGGCCGGTATGGATTCCGTTACCATCGACGGCAAGAACGACATCACCAGCAGGTTCCTGGCTCCCGTTGAGGATCCCTACAAGATGATCTACTACCAGGCGGGCATCTTCGAGTACGCGCAGAACTATGATCCCAGCGCTCTGGAGATCAAGACTGTGTTCATCCCCGCCGCCTGCGTGGACTTCAACAAGAGCATCGACGACAGCCTGGTGTTCATTGGCGACAGCAACTCCACCATGGTTACCGCCATTAACGCTCACGCCACCCAGTACACCATGTACAAGGACGGCGTCGCGGGCGACTACTGGATCGCCGGTTGGGAGAGCGAGGCCAACACCGCCGCCAATGCCATTGATACCAACGGCAACAACGTGTTCTACCGCCTGGTGGACACCGGCAAGACCGCCGCTGACGGCAAGCCCATCTACACCATCCGCAAGGTGGCCGATACTAAGGCCGCTGCCAGCCAGATCGTCATTGGTAAGTACTACAACGGCACCACGGCTGCCAATGGTGATATCACCACCAGCACTGAGTGGACCCTGGATCCGGGCGCTGCCGCGCTGACCGATTGGGCCAAGTACTACGCCACCACTTACAGCAGCCAGGTGGGCTACATCACCTGCGACGCGAACACCGACGACCTGTATAACGTGGGCAATGCCACGGTGAAGAACCTGAACACTCGCACCTATCCCGGCATCAACGACACTCTGACCGCCCTGAACAACGCCAGCTCTCTGGTGAACAACGTGGGCGTGCCCGTGTCCTGCGTGCTGAACACCGCTGACACCAACGCCCGCACCGTGTCCGTCATCTACGTCAACGCTCCCAATCCCTAATAGGACACAGGCTGAGACCTAGCTGAACGAACCAAAGCAAAAAAGGCCCCCCGGGAATTCCCGGGGGGCCTTTTTGCGCGCTCACAGCACGGCGATGTAATAGTAAGTCTAGCTGCTGACGTTGAGATGCTGTCCATAGGTTTTGAAGCCGCCGTCCACGATTTCCAGCTCCATGTTTCCCATCTGTCCCGGAGTGGGCAGACCAGGGAAAGCAAGGCCGTCCGTTCCGTCGATCACGTTGGTGTGGACGTACACCAGTTTCGGCGTGAAGCCCAGACTGATGACCCGGCGGTAGGTTCCGTCGCCGGTGTAGCTGCCCGTCACCAGTTTACGCGCCTCCAGCACCGCAATCCGCCGCTCCAGCGCGCTGTCGGCGGACTGCCGCGCGGCGGCCTCGGCGGTGAATTGCGCCTCTGTTTTCTCCATGTTCTGGTTGAGCGGCTCCGGGGAAAATACGTCGCTGGGTTCGATGAGGTTGAACTGATATTTTTCTGTTTGCTGCATTTTTTATCCCTCCCTGACGGGGAGGGATAATCATGGCGCAGATGCACGTCCCGGAGCAACGAAAGCCGCGCCCTGTCGCGCCCTGTTGGATTGCCTATTGAGAAACGGACGGCGGTATGCTATAATCAAAGGTACTGCACATGACGAGGAGACGTGAGAGACTATGAAATTAGGCATCGTAGCTTTTTGCCGATTTCAGTTCTTCGCTCAAATCTCTACGAAATACCACAAAGCCTGATGGCTCAAGGGGTTCGGGACTTGACTAGTCCATGTACTCTTATGTTTCAATACGAATTGCCACGCAAAAATGTGGCGGAAATGTGGCGGGTATTTTGCCACAGGAGAGACCCTGCAACAAACGGATGAACAGAAACACCGGGCACTCCAATGTGAGTACCCGGTGTTTTGTGTTCAGTTCATAGCTGTGCTTTCCACTTCTTCAAGGGTCAACCCTGTAGCTGCTGCAATTTGGTCATGAGGCATATCCATAGCCAAAAGTTTTTTTGCGATAGATAATGCCGCACTCTTGGCTCCGTTATCCCACGATGTAGCCATATCCGACTGATAATCAGTTTGGAACTTCCTGCGGCTGCGGAATCTGGCCCGTTCCACCTCATCCTGACTGATACTCATTAAAAGATTTCCGGCCATTTGAAGCACCTCCTCCGATTCAATGACCTCGTTTACTTTCTCACGATGTGTTTGGTCCGGCGCGTATTGAAGGAACAGAGACCACTTATCCAAGTCTGTCATCTCGCTGACTGGTTTATCCAGTAATGCGTTGAGCTTCGATAATTCTACAAAGACAAGTTGGATTGCGTCACACAGCAATTCTCCCGTTGCGTCATGCCGCAGAGAGAAGGAGTTTACATAGTCTGGCTGGTCAGGAAAGATCGTGTAGGAACAAAATGTGATTTGATACGTCCGGGCCAATCTGTCATACCGCCGCACACCCTTCGAGGGCTGGGACGAGTGCAGATCAGTCAGATAATAGACACTCTTTCCCTTCAAGTTATTATGCTGCCCACCCATGTCCTCCTGCATACGGCTGGCTTGCATTTCCATATTCACCTGCGAGCCATCATCAATTTTGCAGTTGACATCGAACCGCTCTGCCTTTTCTTCTGTATCCCCTGGTGCCAGCTCGTTGGGAAGAAGAACCACATCTACAACAGTACGCCCAATGATGCTTGAAATCAAATTCATCAATGCTTGTTTGGCCTCTGGATGGGTCAGAATCAGTTTGAATACTCGGTCATCGGACGGTGGCAATATATCCGCTTCCATTGGCAGCAGTCCCATAGGGCAACCCCCTAGCAAATTTAGTTCTGGTATTAGTATAACACGACTCAGCTAACATTTCCACTACAATTTTATTTGTAGCGTTCCCAATATCTCGCCCAAACGTCGCATGAGCCTACCCTCAAACGATATATTCTACATATACAAGAAGCCCAAGGCACACCCACGCCCTGGGCTTCAACTATTTTGGGGGGCTATGAATATGACCACAAAGAAAAAGATCGCTAGAGAAACCCTGCTATCGGCTGCTCATCCGCCCACGGACACAAGGTGCATACAGAAAATGTTGTATAAAATGTTTCTCAAAAATACGACAATTTTCGATGGATAAAAGACATCGTTTCTTCACTGGAAATATACCAAAATGGTCTGTTATACTGCGGCATAGGAGGCGATATAATGACGAAAATTGACTTTGACAACATAAACGATGCCATTGTTTATGATATCTTCCAAGTCGAGGGCAACGAGGGCGAGGCCCTAAACGACATCTATTTGGAGTTGTTCGAGCTGTTGGGCCGGGACGCCATGCTCAAAATATATACTCATTTCCACGGTGACAAAATCGACTGCCCCATGCGGCTGTACCGCCCGGAGTTTATCGCTGATCTCGCCAAGACAGAAACAGACAGACGGGAACGGGCTAAGATCGCCAGAGCCGGAGGCTATTCCGCACGGGTTATAGAGAATTTGTTAAATAAGCGGCGTAAAGAGAACGAAGGCGTGGGTGAAACAGAATAGTGCGGCTTTGTGCCGCACTATTCCGAGTGCTTCAATTTCTTGATATGGATAGACTGCTTCATTCCAGGCAATGGTTTGTCAATGTTTGATAGTTCAAGTCAGTCATCTTCAAGTAATTTTGAAGCTGGAATCTGGAGCACAGCCGCCATTTTGAACAGCGTTTCCAATGATACGCCTCTGGTTGTGCCAGTCCCCTCCACTTGAGCAAGGAAATTGACGCTTTTGTTGATTTTCTCGGCAAATACTTCCTGCGTGTAACCGGCTTTCTTCCGGTAGTAAGCAATCTTTAGGCCAAGTATCCTGTACTTTTCTGGAAATTCGGTTTGCATACAACACCACTCCTTGATAGTATGCTACCAATTCTCCAATACAATTAAAATTTCTATAAAAGAAATAATTATTTACTTCAAGTAAATTATTTGATATAATGGCAGGATGAAGCGTGAGAAAACTCCTTTTCTGCTTAGGAGGGATGCCATGCCAACCTGTTTCTTCATCGGGCATCGTGAGGCATTGGATAGCCTGTTGCCTCAACTATCTGCTGCGGTAGAGCATCATATCACAGAACTTGGCGTAACTGATTTTGTCGTAGGAAGTTACGGATGGTTTGATTCAATGGCGGCCAGGACTGTCAGGGCAGCTAAAAAGCACCACCCGGAGGTGACGCTTACATTATTATTACACTATCATCCGTATGATCGACCGATTCCAACCCCGGATGGGTTTGACAGTACGTTTTACCCGCCAGGGATGGAAACTGTACCGAAACGGGCCGCTATCGTCAGGGCTAATCGCTACATGGTGGAGCATAGCGACTATCTGATTTCCTATGCGTGGCATCCGGCCAGCAATGCGAGAGAATTAACAGAATACGCTAAGAAACGTGAAAAGAAAGGGCTTATCCAGGTTACAGAATTATCAAGGGAATCCTAAAGGCATATCATCTGAATAAAAAGGGAGGAAAAACATTGTTCTGCCATAAATGCGGAACGCAGATAGCCGAAGGAGCGGCTTTCTGCCACAAGTGCGGTACAAAGGTTGTGTATGCGGACACCTTCCAACAGCCCATAGACGCCACTGTACAAACCATAGAGTCTCAGATCGAAATGGCCCAAGAAATATCTGCCGTGCCTGTCCAAGCAGATACAGCAGTAAACGGTGAGAATGACTTTAGAAGGTTCCTGGACAGCCATGTCCAAGCGACCACAGCATACCTGTCAGCCGAGGAACTGCTCAACAGCCACGTTCCGCAGAGATTTGTGTGGGTCTGTTTTGGTGTCCCGGCGGTGCTGTCTATCATAGGGCTTTTGCGTTCCTTTTCGCCCATGGATTTAATAGCCGCACCAGCATTTACACTACTAGTGGGATATATGGCAGCGTGCTTATTTGATTTCATCTTCACGGCTCGCATTACTTTACAAACTTCCAAGAATGCAACCAAATTCAGCGAGAACTTGGATACGGATGACTTGCTCGCTTTCTTAAACAGGCAGTTAGCGTATTTACAGCCGTGGTTCCATGAGTGGTGGTATATAAGAAGAGCAGGTATAGGTGTTGGCGGTACAATCGCCGCATCAGCCATAAATGCGGCGGCAGAACGTGCAAACGAGATTACTATAGGCACCGGATTTGGAGCAAAGCAAAAATGCTTTGTCCAAATCTATATCAAGAACGATGTTACTGCTTCAAACGCTGGATATTCCCTTGGCGCATCGAGCAGAGCTTTTGCTATGTGGCCTGCAAAATACGCCTGCATTGTTAAGACGGCTCCCATATTGCAAGCAGCTATGGAATATTATCTGCGAAGCGACAAACAAAATTGAAGGGAGAAAAGATGATGTTCTGTCCTAAATGTGGCACCAAGGCGTTAGATGACGCCGAGTTCTGCCAGAAGTGCGGCGCAAAGCTAATTGCTGATACTCCTGTGGGGCAATCAGCGTCCGCACATCCTGCCAGTTCTGCTCAGGTACCAACCCAAACTCCGAGGAGTGGTTTTGAAAAGAAGAAGTCGAAACTGCCCATTATCCTCGGTGTGGTAGCGGCTCTTATCATTGTCCTTGTTATTATAGCAGTCATTGGGAGCAAGGTTGGTTCAAATCCTTCTACGGACAATTCTCAGCCCCCCGCTGGCTATCTGACCTACACAAATACGGAGGAAGGAATTTCCTTCCAATATCCCGATACTCTACAGGAAGGTTCTCTATCTGAAGCCGGAACATATTTTACTGATGACAGCATGACCATGATTGTGTATCTTTTGGCGCGTACAGTTAATGGCGGGCAAACGCCAATTCTTGACATCCGCAAAGTGCCAGCCACACAGTCGGTGATGGATGAAGTATTCTCTGCCACGTTGTCAAATGTTGCTCCAGAGGGAAACATGATAGTCACTGAAATCGACGATGGTTCTATAGGGGATATTCCATACCGAAAATTCACTCTTGCAACTAAAGCAAATGATGGAAGCGATATTACGATTCAAAGATATGTCTACTTTGTTAATTCATTTCAATATCAAATCGAATTTTCCGGGTACACAGATGACATGGAGAGCAATGAGATCAAAAGCTTTATTGATGACCTCATGGACAGCTATACTATCAGGACGGATTCATCGTTGGCACCCTCAAACGGCACACCTGCGGCGGAAGATCAACTGCTTTTCCAAGGAACCCCCATACAAGACATAATGGGAGCGCATTCAAGCGATATTATCGCACTCTTCGGGGAACCTGCAATGTACACTGAAAATTATGAATTGGATTATAGTCCCATGGAAATGGGGATGTACTTTGAACTCTCAGATGGTGACATAGTCGATAGAGTTAGCTCTCTCCCATCCCATTTTACATATAATGGGGAAAGTCTGGCTCAAAACTTCGATGCACTTGTTGCTATCCTTGGAGAAAACTATACCGACATGGGTGGCACAATGTACACATGGGAAGTGTTCTGGAACTATGGAGATTATCAAATTTATTTCTCTTTCTCAAGGGATTCGGACGATGATAAGCCGTACAGTATTGACGTTATGAAGTCCGATTCGGAAACTCCCGTTGATGATGACGATTACAGTTGGGTGCCAGGGGATATTGATGATTCTCTACTCAGAGATCAGGCGTTGGTTGGCCGTTGGAGATCATATGATGGCGGATCGGTTGAATTTGACGAATATGGGAATGCCGCTGTGAGCTTTAGGCCCAATGCAAGTATACTACCTCCCGACTACATCACTTGGGAAGCTTCTAATGGGCAAATAGTCCTTTCATCTCGCTTTAGCGATACGTACAGATGGGAGCTTTCAGAGCGTGGTTCGAAGCAATACCTTACCTTATCCACTCTAACTAGCACAATATACGCCCGTTCAGAATCGGACACATCCTTAGTCGGCACATGGGATGAGATTGGGGATGGATATAGAAATACGGATGCTCTTGTTTTATATGCGGACGGGACTGGTACAATAAATAAGGTTGTATCATCTGCTACTTGGGCGCGTGAAATAATTCCTATTACTTGGTGGACAGATGATACAAATTTCAACTATGAGTGGACAACACGGAGCGCGTATGATTACACGGTATCTGGGGATATACTTACCATTTATTTCTCTAATGGCAGTCAGATATATACCAAAGTTGGAAATTGATGATTAAATGGAGTAGCAAGGGTGCGGTCAAGCCGCACCCTTGCTGTTCTACGTCGGAGGTGGCATCACTGAAAGAATTGATCTATCGCATAAAACCGTCATGCACCAAGTGCCCCTATACGCTGGGGCTGGTACACACACTGGTCAATCCCTGCCCTCAGTGCAAGTCGGAAGGGTATCGGGCGTATAAGCGGTTCAAGCAATCCGCAAACAAGAACCAATCAGCCAGCAATAATCCTTAATGCACTTTATAAATCGTAATGGATGTTACTTGAAAACGATCATAAACATCGCATCACGCTCCGTTTCAGCGATATATTCTACTGGTGACATCAAAGGAAACGGAGTGATTTGTATTGTCCAAGAAAAAGGTGCTCAAAAAGATCCTGCTGGTGCTCTCTGTACTGGTGACAACAGTACAGAGTCTGGAGGGAAAGGAGAAATCCATCCTCGCCGAGTTCGATGACGAGACTGAATAAGCGCCAGCAATAGAGGGCTTTCCGTGCGGGAAGTCCTCTGTTTGTCATCCAAGCCCCAATCAAAATCTGTTAGGAGGTACAATTATGCCCGCAAATGTTGAAACCATGTTCTATGTCCGTGAGAAACCCTGGCATGGCCTTGGCACCGAGGTACAGGAGGCCCCCATGTCCATCGACGCCCTGATTCTTGCTGGTCTGGATTGGGAGGTCATTCAGAAGAACGTCTATACGCAGGACGGCTCCCTGATCCCCGGTTACAAGGTCAATCTCCGCAGCACCGACAACGCCGCCCTGGGTATCGTCTCTGACCGCTACAAGGTGGTGCAGAACGAGGACGCTTTCCAGTTCACCGATGATCTGCTGGGTGCTGGCGTGACCTACGAGACTGCCGGGGCCTTGCAGGGTGGCCGCAAGGTCTGGATGCTGGCCCGGATGCCCCACCGCTACATCATCGCCGGGGACGAGATCGCGCCCTATCTGGTGGTGATGAACTCCCACGACGGCAG
>ERZ779629.471-NODE-471-length-16323-cov-8.362860_pt1 | contig 16323 bp, 18 predicted proteins | sample MGYA00514192_ERZ779629 | MGnify/ENA primary metagenome ERZ779629 (study PRJEB29562, sample SAMEA4376709) | mouse gut metagenome | isolation source: Cecum | study: EMG produced TPA metagenomics assembly of the A DSS colitis mouse model was used to assess the... | reverse complement strand
CTCGCCCCTGCTTTATTATACCACTTTATCCCTTATTTTGGGATAGGCTCTAAGTCTTTTGCATTTAGATTTTGTATGTAGGCTTTAACCATCTGTATGACCTGTTCAGCTCTATTTTTGTCCGAAAACAGAAGCCGAACCGCATCGATCGTATCCTCCGCTATCTTTTGAAGTCCGCTGTTCTGCCCCATGAAACTCTGGATATCGCCGCTGTTACCGATTAGGCCTTGTTTGAAAAAAGGCAAAACGCCGTCTTGGGGCATCTTTTTCCGCCAGGACTGCGTTGATTTGACTTGAAATCCGTCAGGATTCCCGCGTCAAATCGCCTTGCCTGGCAATAAAATCTGCCCAAATCCGGCATTCCGCCAATTTTCAAACAAGGCATAATTATGTTGAAATAATTTTTGCAATATGCCAGTTTACCCTCCGAGGATAGGGCCGCGTACCCGTCGTCCTCGCAAACGGGAAACCAGAGATTGCTCTTGAGCAAGAATTTCATGTAGGGAGGATACCGTAACGGCTCCATTTGCGTCTATTAAAGGTCGCCATTGCCTCGATTGCTCTGATCTCATCGATTCTGCTGGACATTTCTCTTTTCCTGAGCTTTGCCGCTTCTTCATCTACCCATTGGTAAATGTCTTTTTTATGCACGACCCCCTCTAAAAAATAAATCAGTAGTTGCAAATCAGGTATTTTAGTGAAAACATGTCCCGTCTGCATACAATATAAATACAGTAAAAATGTGACGTTGCCATACTCTTTCGGCTTTTCTCTTGGCGCTGTCTTGTTGAGGTACATCAGAACAGGGCGCCAGCATCCGCTATGTGTACTGTTCAACAGGTGTCGCGCGATCATAGGACAATACGGCAGGAACCTGGCCTGGTCAATCATAAGATAGTTGTCATAGAGGATGTACGCTGTGTTTGGCAAATATTCATCTCGCAGCTTCTGAACAATTTCTTCGGTGCTGGCGTTATCCAGGGAGGGACTGATTTTTTTATCCACTAACACGGACAACAGCTCGTCGCAAACCGCCTTGCGGGGCGAGGAAGAAAATTCCCGCTCCATACGGTTCCTGATATTGCTGTAGAGCTCGGTTTGTTCCTCCTTTGTGAGCGAATAGGCCAAAATGGTCGTTTATCATGCTATAGTCTGATTCCGCGTCATCAGGGTCTAGCAGGATGTTGGCCCGCGCCGCCGCCAGCACAGGTTTTCTGGAGGAAAAGGGTTCGTACCCTGTTGGCGATTCCCATAAATTTCTAAACAACAGTGAATAATCCAGGGGGAAAACCAGTGAATCTCACTGTTCTCCAAAAGTCAAAACCACCGGCTAAGCCGGAGGCTTGAGAAAGCCCTAGAAGGGCATGATACGGACGAAGCCCCTTAAGGGGCCCCGAAAGGTTTGCCGACTGCATTTTTTTCACGGGCCACCCCTTAAGGGGTATTTCGTTATGCCTTCTTGTTCTCGCGATCCGTAAACGGGTCCACAAACTCCTTCAGTCCCAGCTGATCTGCCAGCTGGTCCGACTCAAGTTGATTGCGGATATATTCCGCTATCTGCTTTTATTTCTTCCCACTGTATCCACATAGTACCCTCTTGCCCAGAAATAGCGGTTTCCATATTTGTACTTCAAATTTGCATGCCGGTCGAAAATCATCAAACTACTCTTTCCCTTGAGGTATCCCATAATCTGCGATACACTATATTTTGGTGGTATACTGACGAGCATATGAATATGGTCGGGGCATGCTTTTGCTTCTATAATCTCAACTCCTTTCTGTTGGCATAATTTTCGCAAAATTACCCCGATATCCTGTTTAATCTGGCCATATATCTCCATCCTGCGGTATTTCGGTGCAAATACGATGTGGTATTGACATCTCCTGCTGGTATGTTCTAAACTACTTATGTCTTTATCTTTCACGATGAAGACCTCCCTGTTTTTATATTTGTGTGGCCGGCAAACCACTCTTCGCCGATGCAGGTCACGTCCTCTCTCAGCATGGAACGCAGGTGTCCGGGAGAGTTCGCCCAATTTGTGACCGCCCTCTGCGCGATGCTTCCATCCGAGGCCATGTTGAAGCAGATGAGGTTGTGGCATCCGCCATACAGCCAGCCGTAGGCGATCACGGCCTCCCGTTCATACTGTGTGTGCTCCCGGAAGTGTTGGGTGGAAACATCCTGGGTAGAGTTCATCAGCCGGTCATCCACAGGAAGCTCCGGGAGGCCGTGCTCCTGGCGGATCTCTCCGGCTGTGAGGGATTCTCCTTTGTAGCTGCTCACTTTGAGCGCCGCCGTCTGGACTGCGGCACCGGCAAGGGCTTCCGCCGCCTTCGCCGGGACCGCTGTTCCGCACAGGCCGGTCCCCAGGACGATACAGGTGAGCAGTATACCGATATCCTTCTTTTTCATCTCAGTTCCTCCTTCATGCAGTGCGGGAGGGTCAGGCCATAGCGAGCTTCAGCTCGGACTCATGGTCCAGGGCGGGAGCCATTGCCAGTACATGCCAGGCTCCGCCGGAAAAGCTGGAGTGGCAGACAGTCCAGTCCAGCAGCGCCATGTCCTCGGGCTGGTCCCTTGCCAGCGCCAGGGACCGCCTGGGCATCACATGAGTGCAGCCCTCGGATGAGATCACATCCACCGCCTGGGCGGGATGCTGGCGGATAAATTCCAGAACCGTCATGCCGGACCCTCCCGGTTCTTAAGCCTTGTTTGAAAAAAGTCTAAACGCCCAAAACGGCGGATCTTTTTCCGCCACTCTGCGTTAAATTTTCTTGCCGGGCGTCAGCCCGCCCGCGAAAATTTGCCTTGATTGGAGAAAAAATCTCTCACCGTTGGGCATTCCGCCAATTTTCAAACAAGGCCTAGCCACATCATACCCGAAAGCAGGGAGGATAGCTATTGAAACAAAGGGAGAGCGGGGAGAAATACGCCTCTCAAAACGAAGCATATTACACAGCGTCGCCGCAAAGTCCGCTAAATTCCGTCTCCGTCTGGCGGCGAAGACTGCGTCCGCGCCCTTACTCCTCCTTTTCCATCCGTGTTTTTCCGCTCGCCGTTGTCACGGGTATGGACCACTTCGATGGAGGTGGCTTTTCCATAGTTGGCCCCGGCGGGGGCTTCTATGCTATACTCCAGCGCCCCGGCGGAACCGTGAGAACCAGCATAGTCAGCACCGCCAAAAACAAGTGCTTTTTCATAATGCTTCCTTTCCGCCGCCATCCCTCTTGACCTTGGGGCGGCGGCATCTTATAATTTGGATATTCCTGGTTTTAGAAGACCATTGGCAAAGGAGAAATGAAACATGAGATATGAACTGACAAAGGACCTGGAGACCGGCAATGCCGTCATTGACCGGGAGCACCGGGAGCTGTTCCGGGCGGTAAACGAATTGCTGGACTCCTGCGGAAAAGGGCAGGGACGCGCCGCCATGGAGCCCGCCATTCAATTCCTGATCAGCTATGTGGACCAGCATTTCAGCCACGAGGAACAGCTTCAGCAGGAATGCGGCTATCCGGGAATGCCCGCCCACAAGGCATTTCACGCGGGCTATAAAAAGACGCTCCGGGAGATCGCCGCGAAGATTCCGGCGGCAGGTCCCTCGGTAGCGGACCTGGGGGCGCTGAACAAGCATGTAGCGGTCCTGGTCAACCATATCCGGGTAGAAGATAAGAAATTGAGCGCCTACTTAAAACAGAAGTAAACGCGGTCACTCCGCCCCTTCTTCCGCTTCGTGCCGCCGCTTCAAAAACAAGGCGGTTCCAATGCCGCCTCCTGCCACGGCGATCATGCCCAGGGGGACCAGCGGGTACGCCCAGTTGAACTGGAAATCGGAGCCGGAGCCGGAGTCCTCTTCCACGGGGATGATGCCAACCGCGGGACCATCTCCTTCAAAAATGGCTACGTACCGCGTTTTGTTCAGCGCGATCCGGCTGACGGTCCCGGCGTAGTTGGCGGTAACCGTGTAGCCTTTGACATAGCTGCTGGTTGCCGAGCCACTGTAGGCAGCCACGGCGGTGAAGCGGTCTCCGGGCGTAGGTATCCAGAAGGCGGTCAATTTTTTCGTGGTACATAGGGTCTACTCGGGCCTTCTGAGCCTCGGCAATGACGGCGGCTTTGTCCACCGCCTAGCGATAGGACTCTGCTGCGCTGCCGGGTTTGTAGTCAAAAAAACTGTTTGTCTCCTTGGCCCGGCGGGCGGCCTCTTCATTGATGGGGTAGTAGGTGGGCATAAAATCAGCTCCTTGTATAAATTTGCGGGGCGTACCAGCAAGACTACCACAGGGTGGCTGGTTTATCTATTCATCATTTTCAATTAACTTTGGTCGGGTTTTTCGGTAAAAATATTCTGGCACCCTTTTTGAATATGCCGTTCTGCGGGTTCGAATCCAGTAGGACGGTCGAAAACCGCTGTTTACATCTTTTTTACGACTGGTGAAAATTTGGGGGTCAAAAAACCAGGAAACCACTGATGCCGTAAGCTTTCCGCCTACGGCATCTAAAGTGGGCTTTTGACTTGGCGAAGGTGGCGAAACTTGATACAAATGCACACCCTTGCCGCAAAGGGGGTGCATTTTTCAGTTGTTCGGGGGCGCATTTATTTGGGGGTGTGCAGAAATGACATAGGGGGTGCAAAGATTTATAGGGGGCAATCATATTTGCCCTGGTGAAAGATGTCTCCATCTCACCATTTGATATAATTTGGGGACTGATGTATATTGTGTCGAAATCTCTTTGTACTGGCTCATTGTACCATCAGGTTAAATGAATATTTTTTGAACAAATCTGATACTTCCTTTTGACTGCTTTCAAAGAACTTCGCATCAAAATTCTGTACTCTCATTTGCACTTTTGGAGTGCCTTCAGGTACCCCAAAAAGCAGGCAAAAAATTATAACAGTTTCCAGCACATCGTACATATCAACAAGACACAATTCCTTATTAGCATCAACGACAATTTTGCTTTCGCTAATGGTGACAATAGACATTATTTTTTCTATTCGCTCTTTTATGCGATCCAATTGAAATTTTTTACCAACAATTTCCTTGTATTCAGGATCAAAAAGGGACGCACATTCCAATATTCTTAAATTGATTATTTCAGCTTTTTCCCTGCTCGCTTCCGATATTATTGAATCGCCATTCAAAGTTGGATATAGAGCCAGTGCAATACACGGAGATAAAATGAAGCAAACAAATTGATCATTACCGACAAAATGCAATGGTGGAAGCAGAAAATGATAATCGCTCTCCATAGGAATGTATAGAATTTGTGGCGAGAATGTCCTATAAATGGACGATATTGCTTGGTTTTTTGTCCCTAAGATGTTCTGCGCGTAGTTTCTAAATGCTTCTTTTGACTTAGCCTTCTGCCTATAGTTTACCGAATATGCACTGCGTTCAGCAGTCATCCTGCCTTCCCGAAACAATATGGAATTAATTATATCATTTTCCATCTGCTGTTTGTTTTTGTATTTTTCCAGCATGGAGTCATTTGCAATGACACTACGATGAAATTCGACTGTTATAAAATCAATAATCTGTTTTTTTAATGCTCCAGCACAGATAGACATACCTTCATTATGTTCGATAGCAGTCACTATTTCTTTGTATAGTTTGCCCATGGCCGTTTCGTGCTTCTTAACTATAATATCATATTCCGGATTGTAATAATTGGGGCTTGCGTGATAAGATTTAGGGTAAATGTGTTTTACCGTAATGTCGTTTAGGTCAAGATAGTAAATTCTTTGGCTTTCATTATCCTTAAAGCGCATCAGAGTTGCTTTAGGCAAAATGATGTGATCTTTCTGTTGAACTATTTTGTTATGCTCCATAATTCCCCTCCAAGTATTTACCAAATACTAACATACAACATAGGAGCTACTTCAATATTTGCTTGTCATTTATTATAGCAGGATTAAGAAAAAATGTCCACATAAAAACCCCGCCAACCTGTCATCAAGGTCAGCGGGGAGTGGTGCGTTTTTCTGTTCAGTTATCCCTCAATCTCGGTGCCATTCTGGAAGGTGAAAACCAGCCGCCCATAGTGGTAGGCTGTGGCTCTCTCAACCACCGACAGCCATAGGCCCTCATAAAATTCAGTCAATTCGCAATCTCGCTCCGAGAGCGCGAACATGAAACCGCCGATGTTTTCGGCCTCCACCAGCCGCTGATCTTTTTTCTGCTGGAGTGCATCCAGCTTGGCCTTCGCCGCATCGTACCGGGCCACATAGCCATTGTAGCGTTCAGCGTATTCCTCCTGGCTCTGGACGTTCCGGGCGTTCTCCTGGATGCACCGCTGTGTCAGTTCCGTCACCACCTCGATCTCCTGCCGCAGCTTTTCCAACTCGGCATCGATGGCGGAGCAGTCGGTGAGGTGGCTCTGCATGACACGACAATCTTCCAGCAGAGTGTTCCTGCCGTTGAGCAGTTTGTTGAAGGCCGCCAAAAACCGGGCCTTGATGTCCTCCTCCAGCAGATGGGGCGTCCGGCACTTTTCCTCGCCTTTGAACTTCCCGTTGCATTGCCAGATGGTGCGGCGGTACTTGCTGTTGGAGTGCCACACCTTGGAACCGTAGTAGGTGCCGCAGTCACCGCAGACGATGCGGGAGGCGAAAATGCTGCCGCCGCTGTAGCGATGACCCAGCCCTTTCCGCCGAGCGAACTCGGCTTGGACCCGGTCGAGCTCGTCCGGGGGGATGATGGGCTGGTGGCTCTCGGCGATGTAATACTGCGGGACCTCGCCCTCATTGACCTTCATCTTCTTGTCTAGGAAGTCGATGGTGAATTTCTTTTGCAGGAGCGCCGCCCCTTTGTATTTCTCATTCGTCAAGATGGATGCCACCGTAGTTGTTCCCCATTTTGATTTTCCAGCCGGGGTGGGGATGCCATCGGCGGTCAGGGCCTTGGCAATGAGGTATGGCGTTTTCCCCGCCATAAAAAGGGCGAAGTTGACGATGTAGACATCATTCACATACTTGTACCCCAAAACCTGTCCAGACCAGGACATCCCTTCCTCAAAATTTTTCTTGATGCGCCACTTCTGGTTTTCGCTGGCAGAAAGGCTCTCCTCCTGGGCGTAGGATGCCAGAATGGTGAGTATCAGCTCTCCGTCCGCGCTCATGGAGTGGATGCTCTGTTCCTCAAAGTACACATCCACACCCATTGATTTCAATTCCCGGACAGTCTGGAGCAACACCACAGTGTTCCGGGCGAACCGGGAAATTGACTTGGTGATGATGAGGTCGATGTTCCCAGCGCGGCATTCGGACCGCAGGCGCTGGAACTCGGCGCGGTTTTCCTTTGTGCCGGTCAGGGCCTCGTCAGCGCACACCCCGCAGTAGAGCCAGCCGGGATGGTTCTGGATGAGGTCGCTGTAGTAGCTAACCTGGGCTGACAGGGAATGAAGCATGGCGTCTTTGCCGGAGGACACTCTGGCGTAGGCTGCGACCCGCTTTGCCTTGGGCTGTGCAGGGACTTTCGGCTCCATTTTCTGAATAATGCGTTCCCCAAAAACACCTCCTTGGTGGTCACATATTCGCTCTAAACCGCAGATTTATCAAGCGATTGTGCGGAAAATGCTATCCAAGGACAGACCGTACTTTTTGGTCATAATTGTATCAATTTCAGCGTACTCGCTCTCGCTGATGATGCCCTGCCGGAGCATAGATGCGGCAAGGCTCATGGCGGCTTTGTAGGCCGCGAGGTGGTCAAAGAATCGCTGCTATGACCAAGCCGACCGGGTTTGCCGCCAGCAGCGTGAACAGCCCGGTGACCGCACCCTTGACCACAGTGATGACCGGGCCAATCTTGGACACCACCGAGAGGATGGTGCCGACCGCCGAGATCACTTTGCCGATGACAATCAGCACTGGTCCCACAGCGGCAACGATCAGGCCGATGGTGACAATGGTCTGCTTGGTGCCTTCGTCCAAGCTGTTCAGCCAATCCACGAAGCCCTGGATGCCGGACACCACGTTTTTGATGATGGGGAGCAGAATCTCGCCCAGGGAAATGGCAAGCCCCTCCAGTGCCGACTTCAAAATGGTGAGTTGTCCTTGGAGGTTGTCCAGTTGTGTATCCGCCATCTGCTGGTCCGCGCCGCCGCTGTCGATGATGGACTGCTGCAAATCGTCCCAGGTGTCGCCGGTGTTGGCAAGAAGGGCGTTCACCGCCGCCAAGTCGGTCTTGTTGAAGATGGTGGCAATGATGTTGGACTTCTCGGCGGCGGTCATACCGTCCATGCTGGTGTTCAAATCACCCAGCACATCGTTGAGGGAGCGCATATTTCCCTCGGAGTCATACACATCCACGCCAAGCTGCTCCATGCAGGCCGCAGCCTTATCCGTAGGATTTTGCAGGGAGAGGATGACGTTGCGCAACGCATTACGATCTATTACAACTGTATCGGCACTTTCTCTGTCCCTGACCGCCGGAAAATCCCGGCTGCGGAGATCACAATGGGGACGAGAAAGGGAGTAGCCGTCAGCTACTCCCCGGAGCGGATCGCCGTATAGGATTTTGAGCAAAAATAATGCGGAGTGTCCTCAAAGGATACTCAAATCCTATAAGGACACTCCGCATGGTCCGAGTGACTGGAGTCGAACCAGCCTGACCTTGGTCCCAAACCAAGTGCCTAACCGATAGGCTACACCCGGATATTTAATTTTCCAATTGTGGCCAAACATGTGGTCAGCGCCGGTTTTTAACCAGTTATCGGCGAAAAATGAGGGGCCGCTCTGCTTAGTGTCACAAGGGTGTGCGGCAGCGTCATGGATGAGGAGCCCATGCTCCCAAAGCAAGCGCACCACCAACTGCGCAACACCCGATCTTCTCGTTTCCCAACGCCGCCGGAACAACCCCTTCGCCGTCTGCGCGAGCCTTCAACGGCGTTTGCCATCATGTACTATTCTACTAATTTGTCCGCCAAAGTCAAGGAAAAAAACACAAACAAAGAAAATTTTTGCCTATGGCACAAAAACCCTCCGCATTATGCTATAATACTCCCGGAAGCGCTTGCTCCTAGAGCAGTTCTCGAAAATACTGAGAAACGTTCAGCAGTTCGAAAATGGCATGGCGGCATTGTCCCCGCAAGGGGGACACCGGATCCGTAAGGCTGCAGGGCCGCCAACGGCTGCGCAGTTGTTTTTGGCGGGCGTCAGCCCGTCTGTATCCTCCGCCTTGCCCTGCCATCCCCGCCCTTGCTTCCTGTTTTCTCATTATTTCCGAGAACTGCTCTAATTTTCAGAATGAAGAAGGGAAGCCTATGTGGATCCTATTTGCCTTCGGCTCCGCGCTCTTCGCGGGGCTCACGGCCATTTTAGCCAAATGCGGCGTCCGCCGGACGGACTCCACCGTGGCCACGGCCATCCGCACGATCGTGGTACTGGTGTTCTCCTGGCTGATGGTCTTCCTCACCGGAGCCGAGTCCGGATTGGGGACCGCAGGGGGGAGGACGCTGCTGTTTCTGGTCCTGTCCGGGCTGGCCACCGGAGCCTCCTGGCTGTGCTATTTCAGGGCTTTGCAGTTGGGGGACGTCAACAAAGTGACCCCCGTGGACAAGAGCAGCACGGTGCTGACGGTCCTTCTGGCATTCGTCCTGCTGCGGGAACCCGTCGGCGTTTATAAGTCCCTGGGCGTTCTCTGCGTGGGGGCGGGGACCTATCTGATGATCGAGAAGAAGGCGGAGCGGGAAGCGGGGGAGGAGCACGGCCTTTGGCTGCCCTGGGCCATGGGCTCCGCCGTGTTTGCCAGCCTCACAGCCATCCTGGGCAAGGTGGGCGTCAGCGGCGTGGACTCCAATCTGGGCACGGCGATCCGCACCGGCGTGGTGCTGGTCATGGCGTGGGTCATGGTCTTCGTAACCGGGAAGGGGGCGGACCTCAAGACGGTGCCCAGGGGAGAGCTGGGCTTTATCTGCCTGTCGGGGCTGGCGACCGGGGCCTCCTGGCTGTGCTACTACCGGGCCCTCCAGGACGGGCCCGCCAGCGTGGTGGTGCCCATCGACAAGCTGAGCATCCTGGTGACGGTGGCGTTTTCCGGCCTGGTCCTCCACGAGCGGCTGGACCGCCGGGCGGCCCTGGGCCTGGCCCTGCTCACCGGAGGCACGCTGATGATGCTCCGCAGCTGAGCGGAAGCGGGATGCTCCGCAGTAATATGTTAGGGTCTGCATGAACAGGCCCGAAAAAGGCAAGGCAGACCAAACCGGTTTGCCTTGCCCTTGCGTGCTTCCTGGCGGGCTGTGCTTAAAGCGCGGCCTGCTTTTTCATCGCGTTTCCGGGGAAGAAACGATGGGGGCGACCGGTTTCAGATTCCTCACAGCGTCAGGGAGGGCGCGCTGTAGACGCGTCCCGCCAGCTCGCTGTTCAGCATGTACAGGCTCTTGGGGTCGGAACCGAAGAGCTCCATCTTGGAGATCAGGTCGTTGGCGTTGTCTTCTTCCTCGCCCTGCTCCTTGACGAACCAGTCCAGGAACTGCATGGTGCGGAAGTCCTTCTCCTCATAAGCGGCGGCGTAGATCGTGTTGATAAGGCCGGTGACATAGAGCTCGTGCTCCAGCCCAGCCTTCAGCACAGCCATGTCGCTGTCCAGCACCTTGTCCGGCTGGGCGATGGCGCCCAGGGTGACCTTGGCGTTGTTGTTGTGGAGGTACTGGTAGAACAGCATGGCGTGGTCCCGCTCCTCCTGAGCCTGAATTTTGTACCAGTTGGCGAAGCCGTCCAGTCCCCGGGCCTCGAAGTAATTGGAGAAGTCCAGGTAGAGATAGGCGGAGTAGAACTCCTTGTTGACCTGCTCGTTGAGCAGGGCGGCGACTTTTTCACTCAGCATGGTGGTTGCTCCTTTCGTTTATTCGGCCTTATTTGAACCTTGGCGGAATGCCGGATTGGGGCAGATTTTTTTGCCGGGCAAGGCGATTGGACGCAGGAATCCTGACGGATTTTAAGTCCAATCCACGCAGTCTTGGCGGAAAAAGATGCCCTGAGACGGCGTTTTGCCCAGGTTTAAACAAGGTCTAGAATCAAGCTGATTGTACACCCGTTCCAGTAAAATGTCCACTGCAAAAGCGCCCGAAAACCGTTTATTTTATCCGGGGTCCCTGAAATCGTCAGTTTCGCCAGAAGACTAGGGCATAGGTCCGCAGGTCCACCGCCCGAACCAGCCACCCAAGGACCGGCACCGCCTCCAAGGCGTCGGCCATCGCCGGGACGCAGTTCAGCAGGATCAGAAAGGCCAGCGCCGCCGTGATGGCTGCGGCCGACCAATTGGGACGGCGCTTTTCCCTGGAGGCCGCCGGACCGGCGGGCGGCATCAGCACCGCCCGAAACAGGAAGCGCCCCTCGTCCCACTGGCACCGGAAGAGACCGCTGTATTTCTCCACCACCCGCTTCACGCTTTGGAGTCCCAGGCCGTGGCCCTCCCGCTTGGGCCCGTCCGGCAGGCCGTCGGGCCCGAAGGCCACCGGCTGGGGACAGGGGTTCTCCACGGAGACCAGCAGCCGCCGGTTTTCCGTCAGTTCCATCCGCAGGTCGATGCGCCGTTGGTCCTGAGGCAGGTTCTGGCAGGCATAGATGGCGTTCTCCAGGGGGTTGGCCAGGAGGACGCAGAGGTCCGTCTCGTCAAAGGGCAGGGTTTCCGGTACCCGGAGGCGGGTCTCCATGGCGCAGCCGGCGTTGGCGGCCTGGGCGATATAGGCTGTCAGCACCGCGTTGACGGCGGGATTGGCGCAGCGGACCGACACGGTCACGTCCTCCAGCCCGCCGCGAAGGGACTGGATATATTGCAGCGCGCCCCCGCCGTCCTCCTGCTGGAGCATGCCTTCCACGGCGGCCAGGTGGTGGCGCATGTCGTGGCGGTAAATGCGCCCGACCTCCATCTTCTGGCAGAGGGCGTCGTAGTCCTGCCGCTGGATCTCGAGCATGCGGACATTCTCATAAATCCGTATTTGCCGCCAGAGAGACAGGATGATGGAAAAATAGGTCAGCGGCATCAGCAGCATCACCAGGAAAAGCCGCAGCAGCCCCGCCGCGTCGGGCAGGGGCGCGTCCACCGGCGCCGCCGTGGCCATAATCAGCAGATAGTAGGTCAGGCCGATGGCCGCGAACAGCCACCAGCCCCGGGCCAGCTTCCGCTGCAGCTCCCGGTAGGGCTGCCGGAGATACCGCCAGAGGAGATACTCCGCCAGGGGGAACAGCGCCAGGCGGCTGAAAAACAGCACCACATAGCCGCCTCCGGCCAGCCGGTCCATCAGGTTTGTCAGCTGGAGCAGCCAAAAGCAGATCGTATCCGACAGGCAGAACAGGAAGAAAAACCGCCCGTCCCGATACTCGGAGAGCAGAAAGAACAGCGCCATGGAGGGCAGCGTGCAGGTGAAAAAGGCGGCGCTCATGATAATGCCGTGGCCCAGCCAAAACATGAGCAGCACGTTGACGCACAGCAGCGTCCCCGCGCCGGCAAAGCTGAGAATCACCGTCGTCCGCCAGGAACGGCGGGGCTCGAAGAAAATCAGGAACATAAGCACCACATGGAGCATCGACCACAAAAAGGAGATATCCCGCAGAACCGTCACAGCGCGTCACCTCCCGGGGTGTTCAGCCAATAGTCGCTCCACCGCCGCTTCGCCTGGGCGGCCAGCCCCCGGGCCAGGGGGACCCGGGCCCCGCCGTCCATGCGGAGAAAGCCCCTCTCCACGGCGGTGACATAGAAGAGGTTCACCGCGAAGCTGGCCCCGCAGAGGCAGAAGCGCCGGTCCGCCAGCAGGGGCGCCGCCTCCTCCTGAAAGGGGCTCCGCACCGTCACGCTGTCCAGGCTGGACCCGTCCGCCAGATGATAGCGCACGGTCCGGCCCGCCAGCTCGGCGTAGGCGATCTCGTCCAGCCGCACCCGCTCCAGCCCGTCCCTGGTGCGGACGGCGACGCAGGCCGCCTTTTGCTTTTCCAGCGCCGCCACGGCCGAGTCCAGCACCCGGAAGAGCTTGCCCGGCTCCGCCGGCTTCATGAGGTAGTAAAAGGCCCGGGCGGCATAGGAGTCTACGGCGTACTCCGGGGAGATGGTCAGATAGATGATGGCCCCGCCGCTGTAGAGCTCCCGCAGGCGGACCCCCAGGTCGATGCCGTTGAGGCCCGGCATTACGATGTCCAGCACGCAGAGGTCGAAGCCGCCGCACTCCTCCGCCGCGGCCAGCAGTTCCTGAGCCGAGGAAAAAATGGACGTTTTTATCACCAGGGAGGGCCTGGAGGCCGCGTATTCCATCAAGAGGTTTCCAATCGCCTCCCGCTGCTCCACTTCGTCGTCGCACAGCGCCAGCTTGATCATAGAAGAGCCCCCTTTCCAATGTGCAAATTCTGCGCAAAATCAAACCAAATTTACGCAAAGTATCAAATTTGCAGGTTTTCTTGCTACAATGACCATAGCACGCCTTCCCGGGATTTGTCAAGCCGTTTCCAAAACGGCGCCGGAAAAGGGCCGCGCGGAATCTGTTTCCGGCCCGGCCCGCTCCATGATCCGGAACGGGCGCCCTTCCTTTAGAACCTACTGACCGTGGAAGAAAGGCAGGCTGCCGATGAAAGCAGAGCTCCGTTATCTGGGAGAGACGGCGAACGCCCGGCCCCTCCGAAAGCCCATGACCGGGCGCAGCGTCTGGCCGGGGCAGCGCTGCCCGGCCTTCACTCCGCGGACGGTGGGCCTGGGCTGCGGCAGCGGCTGCTGGTTCTGCCGCTATGCCAATTTCCACCTCCGGAAGCAGGTGCCCCTGGACGTGGGGATCTGCTGCTGGCCGAAGGTCCAGTCCGACTGAGGGTCACTCGCTGAGCTTCATCCGCCGCAGGTTTTCCTTCAGCGTGCGGATGGTCTCCGTGATAATCTTCAGCTCCAGGTGGGAGCAGTCCGATAAAATATGGGCCGCCTCCGTCTCGAAGACGGACCGGGAGGCGGGCAGGCTGTCGCATAGAATCTGATCCACCGTCACCTCCAGGGCGTTGGCCACGCTGACCAGGGTGGGAAGGCTGAGTTTGGTGGCTCCCCGCTCGATATGGGAGATGTTGGACGGCTCCTGGCCGGACATCTCCGCCAGCGTCTGCTGGGTCAGCCCCTGTTCCTTCCGCAGGCGGCGGATGCGCACGCCGATGGCCTGATAATCGAGCTCCATAAGAGTGCCCTTCCTTCCAAAACAGCTTCCGGGAAGCGCCTTCACCGTTTTGTTTTTTTAAATATTTTTGAACAATGTTATTGTATATCCGATTCGGATATGTTAAAATGCTCCTGAAATCCGAATCGGATATGTATTCAAGTTTTCGCCGTCAGGCGCGTGTATTGAGGTGCGGTTATGGACCAACGCTTTGAAAACAGAGGAAACCGCGGCTTCTCCCTGGTGGAGACCCTGGCTGTGGTCGCGATCCTGGTGATCCTGCTGAGCATCTCCGCCGTGGCGGCGGCTTATTACCGGGACTATCTCAAGATCACCGAGCTGGACAACGCCGCCCGGGAGATCTACATGGCCGCGGAGAACCGGGCCGTGCTGCTAAGCGGCGGCGGCCAAATGGACAAAGCGCTGACCGACGGCGGCGCGGTCCTGCTGGCCGAGGGCGGAGACGGTCCCTGCTGCGTTACCTATACGGGCCCGGGCAGCGGGACCCTGGGCGGCCTGCTGACGTCCGGGGCCATTGACCCCGCCCTCCTGAACGGGCAGTTCCACATTGTCTACGACCAGGCCAGCGGAGCCGTTACCGACGTATTTTACACGGAGGGGCCGGGGGATATCCAGAATATCAACGACGCTCTCGCCATCGCCGGAGACCGGGACGCACGGATGCGGGAGGCCCCCATGCTGGGCTACTACGGCGGTGAGCAGGAGGCCCGGAAGGACTACACGCCCCTGCCCGCGCCGGAGGTCATGGTGGTGGTTGAGAACGGGGACCTTCTCACCGTGGACGTTACCTTCTCCGTGCCGGACACGGCGCTGTCCGTGGTGGGGAACAACTGGATCCATGAGGCAAAACAGACCGTCGAGCTGACTTACAGCGGCAGGACGGTCACGCTGCTGAGTGTTCCCGGGGCTTCCAGCGTTGCGCGGACTCCCGCGAGCCGCAGCATCTCCGATTCCGCCATTACCTATACCTGGGTGCTGGACGCGCTGGATACCTCCGGCGCGGCGGACCGCCATTTCCGGCAGCTTTTTAACGACAGCAGTATGTCCTGCGGCGGAGACTTCACCGTCACCGCCGAAATCGAGCTGTCCGCCTCCGGCCGCCGGCCCACCTCCGCTTCCGGCTCCGACACAGGCAACAGCCTCTTCGCCGAGCACAGCGGCGGCGGCGCCGCCAGGCTGGAGAACCTGCGCCACCTTCAAAATCTGGACGCCGGGACCTCCGGCGCCGGGAACGTGACCGCCGCCGTACAGCTGGCGGACATCGACTGCTGCGGCGAGCAGGCCCGTGAGCCTTATGGCCGCTATGAGTTCAAGCCTATCGTGAATGATACGCTCCGCTCCTTCGACGGCGGCTGGACGGCTGAGGGCGAGGGGAACCGGCGGAATGAGATTACGGGCCTCCGTGTGACGGCGGACAGCGCCGAGGGCAAGCCCGGCGCGGGGCTGTTTGCCCGGACCGAAAATGGAATGCGGATCACCGGCGTGCGCCTGATCGGCGCCGGGGTGTCTGCGGGCACGGCTCCTGCCGCCGGTGCCTTGGTGGGCTCCGCCGGGAGCGGCAGTACCTTCCAGGATATCCGCGTGGTCAACTCCAAGGCCGTCTGCCTGAACGGTCCCGCCGGAGGCGTAGCCGGAAAGGCCGCGGGCGCATCCGGTGACGTGAATAAGAACCGCTTTACGGACTGCCAGGTCTACTGGGAGCCGGAGGCGGGGCAGGATAATCTTCGCAGCCTGCTGGGCAGCGACCAGATGGGCAATCCCTATAAATACGGCGAGATCGTCCACGGCACCAGCGCGGGCGGACTGGTAGGAGAGCTGTCCGGCGGTTCCGGCACCACCGAAATCAACAGGAGCCTGGCGGCCACCCTGGTCGGCGGAACCATCGCCGGGGGTCTGATCGGCGATGCGCAGCATAGCGTAATGGTCGACACCTCTTACGCGGACTGCTACATCAAAGGGGAGACTCACGCCGCCGGACTGATTAGCCAGTGCAAAAGTGGCGGGACCTCTGCGTCCGCCAATTTGACGGACGTTTATACCGCCGGATTTATCGACTGCGGCGGCATGGGGGACGGAGCTCAGGCTGCTGGAATGATTAATGTCGGCGGAACCTCAAAAGCAACTGTAAGAGCCTGTTTAAAATCTTTTGACAAACGAGAAGGAAAAGCAGATAATAAGGG